>OGPL01003148.1_pt1 | contig 10884 bp, 7 predicted proteins | sample 1552901 | NCBI WGS metagenome assembly OGPL01 (sample SAMEA2580244, study PRJEB22360) | human gut metagenome | biome: human gut; feature: human-associated habitat; material: faeces | place: Denmark | collected 2008/2010 | reverse complement strand
AAGGAGCAGATCCAGGCATATTGTGAGGCAGCAGACGGAACGAATGAGCATTTTGTCCTATATAAAGGTGCAGCTTTTGAAAGAAAACAACAATTAGAAGACGAAGACTTCCCAGTTGTGTTATCTGCATTAAAGAGTAGAGCACTGGATGAAGACTATGAACAGCAGTTATTTGAAAAAGTGTTGGATTATTACTGGGAACATGAGATGTCTGAAGAATTGAAACGTGCACTTTCTTATGTGGAATGGAAGAACTTAAAAGACAAAAACAGAATTCATATGATTCGCTATTTCATAGCAGGGGAATTGTATAATGAGGCTTTGAAAGGAATCGAACAATACGGATATCAGTTTTTGGATAAGCAGCAATTGTGTACGATCTGCTTATATGCACTGACAACATTAAGTACCAGACGCTCAGAACTGTTGGTTGAGATGTGTGAATATGCATTCTCAAGGGGAGAGGAAAACAGTGAGATCGTTGCATATCTGCAAAGATATTTCCACGGAACCAAGGAAGAGATGCTGGCAATATTTGAAGCAGGAAACAAAGGTGGTATGTATGACCGCATTTTTGTGGAAAGTGTGTTAAAAGCCTGTATCGCAGATGGTGTGGATGGAACAGAATTTAAGGTATTTTCTACTTATATTCAGCAGGTACAGACAGATACGGCATTGATTGATGCGATGTTAGTAGAATATGTGAATTTTGCATATGAACAAGATCAGATACTTCCAGAGGAATTTTATGAACTGATCGGAAAGAAGATCGACATCGGAAAGATGGACTGGATGTATCAGCAGCTCTATCTTGATTATTATAAAGATAAAAAAGAGAATTTAAGTGACAGATGTAAAGGACGCATCGAGAAGATCAAAGATCATCAGGTGGTTCAGACGGATCATGTTCTTCCAGTGTTGTTCCAATATCTGGATGTGATAAAACTTCCAAAGTATCTTTGTGCCAGAACATTTATAGAATTTCGTGCAAAGAGTGGGCAGACAGTGATATTCCATTTTATGGATGGGACAAGTGCAGCATGGAAAGAGGAAGTGATGAAAGAGCTGCTTCCTGGATATTATGTATTCTCAGCTTCTATATTTGATCATGAATTAAATGACCATTATGTAACCATAGAAGGAGAAGAAAGAAGATATCGTGACCAGGTGGTCGTGACAGATCATTTGAAGTACTGCAAGGGAAGCCGCTTTTATGAACTAAATGAACTGATCCGGCATCAGCAGGATGGAAAACTCCAGATGATGATGGAGGAATATGCAGCAAAGACAATGATGGTGCAATTTATAAAACCAATGACAGAGGAATAAGATATGCAGACGGCAATACATTTTGAAGGAGATCTGGCATATATTTGTGTGTCAGATCAAGGAGAGATTAAGGAAGAAGAACCTGTCACTTATGGCAGATCCAGAGTGGAATTTGTCATTTCGACAGCACAGGCACAAAAGGAAGGAACGATCGGAGTTGTTCTTGATGAAGCAGCGCCGCAGATCGTACAACAAGCAGAAGAACAGTGTATCCGTGCAGGAATCACAAAAGAAAGGGTAAGATTTTTTACCAAAGAAGAAGCAGCGTTGGGAGTTGTGGGATTCCGTGGAGACAATCTGTTGCGTGGAAATTCAGTGATTTTTGATTATACCAAGAAACGATTTATCTGCTATGAGATCCGCAAGACAAAAGATCGTGTTTTAGTTGACAGCAGGGATTATACGGAACAGATCAAGGATGCGGTGGCGAATGAAGAGAAAGATATCGCATTCTTACAGATCATCAAACAGGCACTGGTAAGAGGTGTGACGGCTACAGTTTATCTTTGTGGAGAGGGCTTTGAAGGAAGCTGGTTTAAACAGTCTACGAAAGCATTGTGCCTTGGAAGAAGAGTATTTATGAGCAAACATTTGTTTGCATGTGGAGCAGTGTATTTATGTGAAAATGATAAACATGTTTCCAGAGATGAGGTTGTGTTTGCACAAAATGTTACGATCAGTCAGATCGGGCTGGTCGTGCATCACCATGGAAGAGATATGTTCTGTCCTTTGATCATGGATGGAAAGCCATGGAAAGAAAGCCGTGGAGAGATTGAAATTTTTGTATCAGGAGTGAATGGATTGATCTTTGAAGTCAGAAATCGTTCTGGAATCAAGAAAGCTTCGATCTGTATGTCATTAGACGGAATGAAGAAAGATCCAAATCTTGTATATAAATTAAGAATTCAGGGAGAATACATCAAAGCAGATCAGTGTAAGATCAAGATCACAGATCTTGGGTTTGGACAGATTCGCCAGGCAAGCTATCAGACGTGGCAGCAGGTCATACAGCTGGAAAGAGGTGATTATCATGAGTAAGATCGTTTTGTGTGAGACAAAACCAGCGAAAGTTCCATATAAGATCGCAAAGATTGGGAGAAGCTTTCAAAGTTATGAGGAATTTTGCTGGCTGTTAGAACATTACTTGATATTTTTCTTGACAGAAGGTTTTGAATATCCATTAAAAAATTATTTAAAAGAGAAGCTGGATATTGTGATCAAGAGTGATGATGCGGTACAGCAAGTCAAGGAAGTGATAAATTACTATAATTACTTTACTTCAGATGAGAAAATCCAGTTTCAGCAAAAATTACGCACAACTTATCTTTATTCTGCTGCAAAGAAGCAAAAACTTCTGGCAGATATGTATTTAAAGCATCAATTGTATGTAAGAGCATTGATCGCTTACCAGAAACTTGAAACAGTTTCAGGGAAATTAAATGCTGCGGAACAGATTCAGGTACTATATCATATGGGATTATGCCAAAGCCGGATGTTTTGTTTTGAAGAGGCAAAAGAATCTTTTGCAATGGCATTAAGGATCAAAGAAGATAAACAGATACAGGAAGCGTATTTTACAGCAGCATATCTGGCAGGAGATGAGGAAGCATTTTTGGAAGCAGGAAGAAAGATTTCTTTTGATGAAGATCAATGTAAGATGATCTATCAGAACATAAAAGAAAGAGAAAAAGAAGTTTTTCAAAAAGAAGAGTTTGATAAACTTGGTAAAATAGATTATCATAGAAAGAAGGCAGACGAAAATATAACCCGCCGCCTGATTAAGACAACTTTAGGGAAGTGGAAAGATGAATACAAAGCGCAGACTATCTGATGACCTGTCGAATGATAGTGAGATCTTAAGTGAAAAACGATTTGTAAAACTTTATAAAGAAGAGTTAGAAAGCATTGAGAAACAGATCCATGATCTTAAGAAACTTGATCAGAAAGATTTTGATGTGAAACCAGAGGTAGAGGACAAAGCAAGACTTTATTATCGGACATTTGCAAGAGAATTTTATGATGTTTGTGAAGGAAGAGTCAGTGATGAAGAGTTTTTTGATCTTTGGGAACGCGAAGAAGAATTAAAGGCAGGACTCAATTCGATCAATTCTCTGGAAGGAGAACAAAAACAGTTAGAGAAGGAACTTGTGCATGCGAATGAAGATGAGACCATGATGAATGGGAAAATCAAGGCAGCACAGGAGAAGAGAAGAAATAAAAAGGCACTGTTTATTTCATTTCTTTGCATGGCAGCAGCGGTATGCGGAGTGAGTGCTGGATATTTATATCATTTTGAGATGAATGCCAAAGATTATCTGTGGCAGTTGAGTGCAGGAGCAGTGATCATATTATTGCTTCTTGTGATTTTATTTCAGTCACAGAGGAAAGCTGGTGATCAGCTGAAATTATTAGAGATGATGGTCACACACAAGAGTCATACTGGAAAGCGGTTAGAAGATGATAAAAGAGAGATTGGCAATGATCTTAAGTTTTATTATGAGAAATTTGAAAAAGTATTTTCATATATTTCACCGGAACAGTGGAAATTATTTGATTTTTGTGGTAAAGTGTCAGCCAGATTAAGATTTAGCGATGCGATCCTTGAGGCATCCAATGATCTGGAACGATTATTAGAAAAGAACCAGTGGGATAATCCAGGAATCTGGATGTATCATCCAAAGGTTTTATATGATCTGATCAAACGAAAGGATTACCTGAATACATTGAATGATAGAAAAGATATATGCAATCAGGAATTGATCCGGCATGAGCAGATTTTAGAAGGAATCGGTGAATAAGCAGATTCTGAAACTATAGAGTAAGGAGTTTAGAGATGAAGAAAGAATTAGAAACAACGTATGATCCAGGTGCGATTGAAGAACGCCTGTATCAGAAATGGCTGGATAACAAGTATTTCCATGCAGAAGTAGATGAGACAAAACAACCATATACGATCGTGATTCCACCTCCAAATATCACAGGAAAGCTTCATATGGGACATGCGTTAGATGAGACACTTCAGGACATTCTGATCCGATTTAAGAAGATGCAGGGATATAATGCATTATGGATACCAGGAACAGACCATGCAAGTATTGCGACAGAAGTAAAGATCATCAATGCACTGAAAGAAGAAGGAATCGAGAAAGAAGATCTTGGAAGAGAGAAGTTCTTAGAACGTGCCTGGGATTGGAAAGAAGAATATGGTGGAACGATCATCGAACAGATGAAGAAACTTGGATCTTCCTGTGACTGGGATCGTGAGAGATTCACGATGGATGAAGGATGTTCTGAAGCAGTCAAAGAAGTTTTCATTAAATTATATGAAAAAGGTTATATTTACCGTGGATCAAGAATCATCAACTGGTGTCCGGTCTGCCAGACATCTATCTCTGATGCGGAAGTAGAATACGAAGATCAGGCAGGGCATTTCTGGCATATTAAATACCCAGTTGTTGGAAGCGAAGGCGAATATGTAGAAATCGCAACAACACGTCCAGAGACATTATTAGGAGACTCTGCAGTTGCAGTTCATCCAGATGATGAAAGATATACACATTTAGTTGGTAAGATGTTAGAATTGCCATTATGCAATCGTCAGATTCCAGTTGTAGCAGATGAATATGTAGACCGTGAGTTTGGAACAGGTGCCGTTAAGATCACACCAGCACATGATCCAAATGACTTTGAAGTTGGGAAACGCCACGATCTGCCAGAGATCAATATCTTAAATGACGATGCAACGATCAACAAGAATGGTGGTAAATACGAAGGTATGGATCGCTATGAAGCAAGGAAGGCCATTGTTGCTGACTTGGAAGAACAGGGATATTTAGTTAAGATCAAAGAACATGAACATAACGTAGGAACACATGACCGCTGCGGAACAACGGTTGAGCCTATGATCAAGCCACAGTGGTTTGTGAAGATGGAAGAACTCGCAAAACCAGCGATCGAAGCTGTGAAGAACGGAGATCTGAAATTCGTACCAGAACGTTATACAAAGACATATCTTCATTGGTTAGAGAACATCCGTGACTGGTGTATTTCCAGACAGTTATGGTGGGGACACAGAATTCCAGCATATTATTGTGATGAATGTGGAGAAGTTGTCGTAGCAAGAGAAACACCGGAAGTATGTCCTAAGTGTGGATGCAAGCATTTCACACAGGATGAAGATACATTGGATACATGGTTCAGTTCTGCATTGTGGCCTTTCTCAACACTCGGATGGCCAGAGAAGACAAAAGAATTAGATTATTTCTATCCTACAAATACACTGGTAACAGGATATGATATCATTTTCTTCTGGGTAGTCAGAATGGTATTCTCAGGATACGAACAGACAGGAAAGAGTCCATTTGACACAGTACTGATCCATGGATTAGTTCGTGATGAACAGGGACGTAAGATGAGTAAATCCCTTGGAAATGGTATCAATCCATTGGATGTCATTGCACAGTATGGTGCAGATGCCTTAAGATTTACACTGATCACAGGAAATGCCCCTGGAAATGATATGCGTTACACAGAAAAACGTGTCATTGCAAGCCGTAACTTTGCAAACAAGATCTGGAATGCATCCCGTTTCATTATGATGAACTTAGAGCAGGCTGATTTCTCTGATGTTACATTAGAAGATCTTACAAGTGCAGACAAATGGATCTTATCTAAGTTAAATACACTTGCCAAAGATGTTACAGACAACATGGAGAAATACGAACTTGGTATCGCAGTTCAGAAACTAAACGACTTCTTATGGGAAGAATTCTGTGACTGGTATATTGAGATGGTAAAACCTCGTCTGTACAATGATGAAGATCAGACAAAGGCAGCAGCACTTTGGACATTAAATACAGTTTTAACAGAAGCATTAAAACTGTTACATCCATATATGCCATTTATCACAGAAGAGATTTATTGTAATTTAACAGATGAAGAATCTATTATGTTAGCAAAATGGCCAGAGTTCAAAGAAGAATGGAACTTCAAGGCTGATGAGAAGGCTGTAGAGACGATCAAAGAAGCAGTCAGAGGAATCCGTAATGTTCGTGCAGAGATGAACGTATCACCAAAGAAGAAAGCACAGGTTTATGTGGTATCTGAAGATGCGGAGATCAGAGATATTTTTGAACAAGGGAAAGTTTTCTTTGCTACACTTGGATATGCAAGTGAAGTTATCATTCAGGACAACAAAGACGGAATCGGAGACGATGCAGTATCAAGTGTGATCGCAGGAGCTGTGATCTACATGCCATTTGCAGAATTAGTTGACATTGCAAAAGAGAAAGAACGTCTTGCAAAAGAAGAAAAACGTTTAAATGGCGAGATCAAACGTTGCGAAGGAATGCTTGGAAATGAAAGATTCGTAAGCAAAGCGCCTGAAGCGAAAGTTCAGGAAGAAAAAGACAAACTTGCCAAATATCAGCAGATGTTAGAACAGGTCAAAGAACAGATCGCAAGAATTTCATAAAGATCAGAAGTGGATGATAAAACGAGGTTTTGAAAAATGGAATTTACATTAGATTTACACACACATACAGTAGCCAGTGGACATGCGTATTCAACAGTACAGGAGATGGCAAAAGCAGCGGCAGATAAAGGATTGAAACTTCTAGGCATCACAGAACATGCACAAGGAATTCCTGGAACATGCGATGAGATTTATTTCCATAATATGCGTATTATTCCAAGAAAGATGTATGGGATCGATCTGATGTTTGGCTCTGAGATCAACATTATCGATCATGATGGAACTTTAAGTATGGAAGAGAAAATTATTGAGAAGACATTGGATATCCGGATTGCGGGAATCCATCTTCCATGTTATGAAGTTGGAACCATCACGCAAAATACGAATGCCTATGTAAAAGCGATCGAGAATCCAATGATCGATATTATCAGTCATCCAGATGACAGCAGAATACCGATTGATTATGAAACGATCGTAGATGCGGCAAAAGAAAATCATACACTGTTAGAGATAAATAACAGTTCCTTGGATTCTTTGTCATCAAGAGTTGGAGCATGGCAGAATCTGCAGATCATGCTTCAGATGTGTGAAGAGAAGAAAGTGCCGGTAGTCGCAGGGACAGATGCGCATTTTTCAAGCGCGGTTGGCGTGTTTGATCATGTGGAAGTCTTATTACAAGAGATGAATTTCCCAGAAGAACTGGTAGTGAATCGTTCTGTAGATGTGTTAAAACAAGAAATTTTACAACATCGTGAAATCCGAAAGATCGGAAGAGATTAAAAATAAAAAACATCCATCGAGAATTAAAGTTCAGATGGATGTTTTTTTACTTTATTTTTCAGATAAAATGTAATAAATAATGTCAGCACAATAATTGGTAACATCAGTTTTTGCAGATAAGAAGCTATCTCCTGGAGTAAATTTTGAATAACAATTGTTTTTATCGGCACGAATGATACTCGTAGTATCCACAAATGACTTCATACCTTTATGGATCACAAGATCTTCCATAGGGAGGTAATAATAATTTTTATAATCTTTCAGATGACCATTTTCCAAAGGACATGTAAGTATAGCATTTGAATGATCAAGAGTCAGAGATATGCCAGACTTTTCGTAATTGCAGCTGACAGGAATCTGTATATCAAGATTCAGATGAGCAACAAAATGATCATTTTCAATAAAATAGGATGATAAAGTAAATTCTTTATCAAGCAATGCGGGATAAGACATCAATGAATAAATTTTATATAGACCGATAAGATCTTCGTGGTTATGTAAAAGTAGCGATTCTTTATTCTTGATCTCTCCATTCTCAAGATAATCCTGATAAGTTTTGATGAGTTTTTTCCCAGAAAGTTTGTCGATTCGTTGAATTCCTAAATATTCTTCCAGATTCTTCTGCCGGAAATTCTTTAATCCCCACAGATTTTTATAAGGTTTTAAAATTTGATAAAGATCAAGATGTTCATACTGGTCAAATGATGCATTGATCTTAAACTCTTTGATCTTTGATGTTAAAAAAGGAAGATCAAAGGTTTTGCCATTAAATGTAATCAGTGTATTATAAGGTTGGATAAATGCAAGAAAATCAGTTAAGATCTGTTTCTGAGATAGTCCGTCTTCATTAAACCATTGTGTTACATTTCCATCCATATCACAGCATCCGATCACAGTAATCGCTGAGATATCAGCACTCAATCCAGTTGTTTCTATATCAAAAAATAAAGATTGTTGTATGTTATGTTCCATAAAAATCCTTTCTGTGAACAAGAATCATATCCACAGATTTATTATATCGGCTTTTGATCGGATTTGCAATGAATGGAAAACCAGAGTATGACACTCCATCATATGATCATTTAAGATAAGAACATACGTACGGATTATTTGTGAATTCTGATCCAATAGACTGGACTGTTAAGACATGATAAGGTATAATACGAAACGAATGGAAAAAGACAGAATAAGGAGAAACCAAATTGATTTCATATATAAAAGGAATACTAGAAGATATGTCACCAGGGATGGTGGTTGTGGATAATCATGGGATTGGGTACCAGATGATGGTTCCGATGAGAGGAGAATCTTTTCCTAAAATCGGACAAGAAATCAAGATCTATACCCATATGCATGTAAGAGAAGATGATGTCAGTTTATTTGGCTTTTTATCAAAAGAAGAAAAAGAAGCATTTGAACTTCTGATCGGAGTCAATGGGATCGGACCGAAGGTAGGATTGTCTGTATTATCAACGCTGTCCGTTTATGAACTTAAGATGGCAGTGATCAGTGAAGACGTCAAGACAATTTCTAAGACCCCGGGACTTGGACCTAAGGGAGCAAAGAAATTGATCTTAGAATTAAAAGATAAGTTAAGCTTTGAGGAATTAGAAGAAGATGGTGTGGGAGCAGAGATCTTTGATACATCTGCAGACAGCAGTGATTCTGTGATGATCACGATCGAAGGATTAGTAAGTCTTGGATATTCAAAAAGTGAAGCAGCGATCGCAGTTAACAAGGTAGAAGATGCGAAAGATCTCACCCCAGAAGAACTTCTTAAAAAAGCATTGAAGAATATTATGATATAGATAGAGGGTAATTATGCAAAACAGAATGATTTCCACAGAACTTGTGGAAGAAGATATCAAAATTGAAAATCATCTGCGCCCACAAATGTTAAGTGATTACATTGGACAGGAAAAAGTCAAAGAGAATTTAAAGATTTTTATTGAGGCAGCCAAAAGTCGAGGAGAATCTTTAGATCATGTACTGTTTTACGGCCCCCCGGGATTAGGAAAGACAACACTTGCAGGGATCGTAGCAAATGAAATGGGTGTACATTTGAAAGTAACAAGTGGACCAGCGATCGAGAAACCAGGAGAAATCGCGGCAATTCTTAATAATCTGCAGGAAGGAGATGTCTTATTTATTGATGAGATTCACCGTTTAAATCGACAGGTAGAAGAAGTTCTGTATCCAGCAATGGAAGACTATGCCATTGATATATTAGTAGGAAAAGGACAGGCTGCGAGATCAATCCGGCTGGAACTGCCAAGATTTACATTAGTCGGGGCAACGACAAGAGCTGGAATGTTAACAGCACCGTTAAGAGATCGATTTGGAGTTGTAAACCGCTTGAATTTCTATAACAGTGAAGAGTTACAGACGATCATTGAACGGTCTGCAGAAGTCTTAGAGATTGGGATCGATCCAGAGGGTGCATTAGAGATTGCAAGAAGATCCAGAGGGACACCAAGACTTGCCAATCGTTTATTGAAACGTGTGCGAGATTTTGCACAGGTAAAATACGATGGACAGATCACATTAGAGATTGCAAGAGATGCACTGAATCATTTAGAAGTTGATACGATCGGGCTGGATCAGACAGATAGAAATTTATTAAAGACGATGATGGAGACATTTGAAGGAAGACCAGTCGGACTTGATACATTAGCAGCAGCGATCGGAGAAGATTCAGGAACGATCGAAGATGTGTATGAGCCATATCTGATCCAGAACGGATTGATTCAGAGAACACCAAGAGGAAGAGTTGTAACAAGAAGTGCATATGAGCATTTTCATTTGCCAATACCAGAGGATAGATAACAGATGAGAACAAAGAACAGACCAATTGAAGTATTAGCTCCAGCTGGTTCCATGGAATGCCTAAAAGCAGCAATTCTAAATGGAGCGGATGCCGTTTATTTAGGTGGAGAGATGTTTGGAGCCAGAGCTTATGCCGGGAATTTTAATAAGGAAGAACTATTAGAAGCAATCGATTACGTACATTTGTATGGTAAAAAATTATTTCTTACAGTCAATACTCTGATGAAAGAAGAAGAACTTCCATTACTGCCGGGATTTTTAAAACCTTTTTATGAGCAAGGACTGGATGCGGTGATTGTACAGGATTTGGGAGCTGTATCCGTGATCCGAAAACACTTTCCGAAACTTGAGATTCATGCGAGCACCCAGATGACGATCACAGGGGTTCATGGAGCAAGGATCGCAAAGAAAATGGGTGCAAAACGAGTCGTTCCAGCAAGGGAATTATCTTTGGAAGAGATTCAGGAGATTAAGGA
>OGPL01003145.1_pt1 | contig 10891 bp, 9 predicted proteins | sample 1552901 | NCBI WGS metagenome assembly OGPL01 (sample SAMEA2580244, study PRJEB22360) | human gut metagenome | biome: human gut; feature: human-associated habitat; material: faeces | place: Denmark | collected 2008/2010 | reverse complement strand
CACTGTCCGGATAACGGTTCCGGAAAATGAGCCATACAATGACCATTGCCATAAATACCTTGCACACATCACCGATCAAGGTAAGAATGCCTGCCTTCACGCCGAGGTTACGCATGGTGTTGGTAGTTCCTACATTTCCACTGCCCACCTTACGTAAATCCACATTTTCTTTCTTTCCATATAAGAAGCCGGATAAAAACATACCGCATAAATATCCGATTCCTACTGATATTACACGTCCGAATAACATTTTATTAATCTTCCTTTCTTTCCCTTATAATGAATTTCAGGGAAGTACCCTTAAAGCCAAATGCTTCCCGAATCTTATTTTCCAGATATCTTGTATAGGAAAAATGCATCAGGTTCTTGTCATTTACAAAGATAACAAAAGTTGGCGGTTTTACCGCTGCCTGTGTAATATAATATAATTTTAAGCGTTTTCCCTTATCCGTTGGTGGCTGCTGCATGGCAACTGCCTCTGCCATAATCTCATTTAATACACCGGTTGCCACACGCATGCTGTTATTTTCAAGCACTACATCAATGGTCTCAAAAATCCTGCCGGTACGCTGTCCGGTCTTGGCTGAAATAAATAAAATCTCTGCATATGGCATGAAGCTTAAAATCTGACGGATTTTCTCTGTATGCTTGTAAATGGTCTTATCATCCTTTTCAATGGCATCCCATTTATTCACTGCAATGATAATTCCTTTGCCTCTTTCATGGGCAATTCCAGCAATCTTGGCATCCTGCTCCGTTACGCCTTCTGTAGCATCAATTACAATAATGACCACATCTGCACGTTCCACTGCTGTTACTGCCCGGATGATACTGTAACGCTCTAATTCTTCTTTAATCTTATTCTTTCTCCGGAGTCCTGCCGTATCAATAAATACATATTCTCTGCCATTATATTTTATATCGGTATCAATGGCATCTCTTGTAGTTCCGGCAATATCAGAAACAATCACACGGTTTTCACCGGTCAGCCTGTTAATCAGTGATGACTTACCTACGTTCGGCTTACCTACAATGGCAATACGCGGTCTGTCATCTTCTGCTTCTTCTAACATTTCCTGGGTAAAATGCTTTGCCACTTCATCTAACAAATCACCGATTCCAAGTCTGGATGCTGCAGATACCGGAACCGGGTCACCAATTCCAAGATTATAAAATTCATAAACATCCGGCATATATTTTTTAAAATCATCTACTTTATTTACTGCAAGAATAATTGGCTTCTTGGAACGGCGCAGCATGTCAGCTACTTTCTGGTCTGCATCTACAAGCCCCTGTCTTACATCCGTAATAAAAATAATGACATCTGCGGTATCAATGGCTATCTGTGCCTGCTCCCGCATCTGGGATAAAATAATATCTCCGCTGTCCGGCTCAATACCGCCGGTATCAATTAAGGTAAAGTTATAGTCAAGCCAGGATACTTCGGCATATATACGGTCACGGGTTACACCCGGAGTATCCTGTACGATAGAAATTCTTTCACCTGCCAACACGTTAAAAAGTGTTGATTTTCCTACGTTTGGTCTGCCTACAATAGCTACTACTGGTTTACTCATTCTGTCTCCTTCCAAGGACTGCATTCAGCAAATCCTGCCCGCTTGATTTTACAATATCTGCCTGTACTTGTAAAGTTCTTTTCAGCTCCGTCAATGTGATGTCATCTAAGAAAACATCCTCTCCCATACGCAATACATTGCATGGCAGCAGTATCTCATCTCCCAAATCTTCGTCCTTAAGCTGTGCGATAATATCCTGTCCGGTCAGAAGTCCTGCAACGGTAATCCGTTCTCCGAAGAAATCGTTTCGGATCACGCGGACCCGTATCTTTACATTTGGAAACTTCTCCTTCATTTCTCCTGTCAGTTCCTCCAAAATCGGTCCTGCCAGCTTTCCGGTTACCAGCGTAACTGTCCTTTTCAGATTGGCATCACCTTTTTCTGCTGCAAGTGCCTCCCGGAATTCATCCCGCAGCAGTGTAATCATTCCCACGCCATTTTCCAGCTGGATATACCCATCATAGTTTTCTGCAGACGGAAGAGGCTGCTCTGCCAGAAGATACCACTCGTCTCCTCCATGCACAAAGTGTGTACCGAAATGCTCCATGCAATAATCCTGCCAGCGGTGAATCTGCTCTAAGACTTTTCCTGCATCCTCTTTTTCAAAAGCTTCCAAAGGATATAAGCCCTCCCGGTATTTTGTCAGGCCGACCGGTACAATAGAAAGGCTCTGCATATTTGGAATGTATTCTGTCAGATCACGGATGGTCCGCTCTAACTCTTCGCCATCATTGACGCCCTTGCAGAGTACAACCTGTCCATTCATTTCAATTCCGGCATCTGATAAGCGTTTGATTTTCTTTAAGGCTTCTCCAGCGAAACGGTTGTGCAACATGGTACAGCGAAGCTTCGGATTCGTGGTATGCACCGACACATTAATCGGTCCAAGATTGTAGTATATGATACGTTCAATATCCTTATCCTTCATATTGGTCAGCGTTACATAATTCCCCTGTAAGAAGGAAAGTCTGGAGTCATCATCTTTAAAATAAAGTGTCTCACGCATGCCCGGCGGCATCTGGTCAATAAAACAGAACATACACTTATTGGAACAGGATTTGTAATCGTCCATCAGTCCGTTTTCAAATTCGATTCCAAGGTCTTCATCATAATCTTTTTCAATTTCCAGTTCCCACTCTTCGCCATTATTCTTTCTTACTACCACCAGAAGATACTCGTCCTCTGTCAGGAACTGATAGTCAAATACATCTTCTATTTCTTTGCCATTAATGGAAATCAGCTCATCTCCCGGCTCCAGCTCAAGCTCCATGGCAATGCTGTCCGGTTTAACTCCACTGATGACATGTTTCTTTGTATGCATAAATTATTTTCTCAATCTTTCTATATTATAATACCTCTTTAGTTTACAATAAAAAGGGCAGAATAACAACAGTTATTCCACCCTTCCATTTATTCCTGCTCCATACTCATGCTTCTGTCTTCCATTTCCTGTAACGTCATCAGTTCATCCTCCGACTCAATGATATGTAACTCCAGCAGTTTGTTAATCGTGTATACACAACGATCATTCAAATTCAAATCGAAATAATAATCTTTACTGTTTTCCATTCCCCACATCCGTTGTTCCCCTCTGGTAAGCTGGATTCCCTGGCTGTTATAGACATGCAGATACAGTCCATTGATATACGTATGTTTATAGTAGTTATCATTTACTGTATTCAGATAAATATGACCTGCCCGGATGTCCTTAAGATAAGCATCATATATTTCCTGCGCCCGCTCATCAGGTATATTAATGCTGCCATATTCTAAATTCTGGTCATAGGTATCAAACTCCATTGAAATAATATGATTATTCGGGTCATCATAATTCACCATCAGATTCCCCTTGAGATAATTCTCCGGATCCATAGACATAGCATAGATTCTTGAAACAACCGAATCTGCATTTTCATAATAATTTTTAGCAGCCGGTACATCATAGCTTCTCACCATAATGCTTCCGTCTGCAAGCTGATAATCAATCTCTACCCACTGCAATGCCTTATCTAAATCAGACGAGCCCTGATATGCCTGAAATTCCTTCTTCGAATCAATAATCTGCTGATGAATACTCATAATTTCATCAATTCCGCTTTCTGAATTTTCTTCTATTTCAAAATAGCAGTTAATATTTGCTGCGACAATTTCCTTCTTATCCGGGATTTTATTTTCCAGTCCGAACGCATTCCATTTGATACAAAGAAGAAATACGACGGAAATTCCTAACATGACGCCGCATTCTAACAATCTCTTTTTGGTCACTACACGCAGTTTCTTCGTCAAAATCATTTCCGCAACGAAAAATGCCAGAAAGCCTGCAATCAATGTTGTAAATAAAACCATCAGGAAATTGCCCAGTGATGTATGTACCAGCACGCCAAACAGTCCGCTCAGCAGAATTGCAGTAAGAAAAGCCACACAAAAAGCCATTCCCCAGCGGAACACCGGGCGGGTTGCCGGAATTGTAAGCACATCTCCCGTGGTTTCCAGTTTACGTTTCTGATAAAGCAGACAGGATATCACTATCAGCACCACACCCACCAGCACATAGATTCCTACAACCGAAAGGCCAAACATATGGTATTCTATCCTGTCCTCTAAATAGTCATACTCTACTCCCACCTTATTTGAAAGATATATCACCGGTGATAAAATACTATTCATACGGTCAGCATAAGAATTCGCCATACCATAGCCAATTGTACTAATCATACATGTAATCACATAGCGGCATCCTATATATAATACGTTCAGAATAATCGTGAATACCGGCATTGCCAATAACTGACCGCTAAACATGCCAACGAAAATTGCCATACTGTAGAAGAAAAAGCTCTCTCCCGTCAGCATCAGTGCCCACGCCAGCAGATACTGCAGACTTGTAATTCCCTGCATAATGCAGCATACTGTTCCAAGAATAAACGCCAATAGTACAGGAACCACCAGCATGCAAATTCCTGACAGGAAATTACTGATAAAAAGTTCCGTTCTTTTCAACGGCAGTGAATGAAACAGATGTGAGCTTCTGTTATTATAAAGATAATAAAATACTGCCATTGCTACAATAATTCCAATTGCCAGACTAAGGAGTGCTATAAGCGCACCACTTCCATCCGAAAACAGAATCTGCATAAAATTATTCATTTTTATTTCTTTAATTTCCTGTGCTGAATAACCTTCATAAGAAATCCCGGAATTCACTAACAGCCGCAGAGGAACCATACATAGCAGCAATATCGTATAAATCAGCCAGACAGGCCAGAAATGCGTAATATTTTTCCAAAATACCGTCTCATTAAAGTAAGATGTCTTTGACCGCATAATCCGCACCTCCTAATTCGTAAATAAAAATTTCTTCCAATGTCAGAGGCAGCACATCAATCAGCATCGGCGAAGTCTGTTCTAACCGCAGCTTTGCCTCTTTGGGATTGCCTTTTACAATCATGGTATATACCCTTCCTGTACTGGACATATGTAACACTTCAAAATCAGCCGGAAGCTTCGGCATTCTTTCCTGATATGCCACCTGAATCTTACAGACACTTCCCTGTAGTTCGCTTAAGGAACGTTCTAGCATTACTTTTCCATGATGCATAATGCCCACATGGTCGCAGACATCCTCCAGCTCTCTTAAGTTATGGGAAGATACTAACACCGTAGTTCCATGTTCTGCCACATCAGACATGATGATGCTCCAGATCTGCCTTCTCATTACCGGGTCTAGTCCATCTACCGGCTCATCTAAAATCATAAGTTCCGGTCTGCAGCTGATTGCCAGCCAGAAAGCCGCCTGCTTCTGCATTCCCTTTGACATTCTCCGAATGGTCATCTTCGGATCAATGTTGGAAAATGCATCCCGGATCCGGAAAAACAAATCTTCATCAAAAGTCTTATAGATTCCCTTATAAAAGCGTTTCATTTCCATGACATCTGCCTGCTGGAAATAGAAAAGATCATCCGGAATATATGCAAATCTGGCCTTTGCCTGAGGATTCTCATACACCGGCATCCCGGCTATTTCTATGTTGCCGGCATCCGGCTTATAGATTCCGGTAATATGTCTTATTATCGTAGATTTCCCGGCTCCGTTCGGTCCTACCAGTCCATAAATTGCTCCATCCCTTACATGCAGGTTTACACCGTCTAACGCCCGGAAATCCCCAAATGTTTTCACTACATTATTTACCCGTATCATGAATATCTTCTTCTCCTTCCAGTTCCGTTATCCGATGTTTCAACTGCTCCGGCTCTACTGCCAGATACAGCAATTCTGATACAATTTCATCAAAATGTCCTTTTAATTCCACTGTTCTTGCATCCTTTACATGCTTCTGGGCAGCCACGAATGTTCCTTTCCCGGAAATGGTATAGACATATCCTTCTTTCTCCAGATCACGGTACGCCCGCTGGATGGTATTCGGATTAATTGCCAGTGTTGCTGCCAGTTCACGCACAGATGGCAGTTTTTCATCCGCTGTCAATGCATTGGAAATCACAAGATGACGCATTCCATCTTTAATCTGTTCGTAAATAGGCTTTGCATCCCTGTAATTAAGCTGTATCACTTCGCTTCCTCCTTTTGGAATATCGTAGGTGTATTATCCGTATTACTTCAATTGATACGCACACTATAACATCCCAGCAGATGAGACACAAGAAAAATATCTGTATGATTTTATTAATAATTCCTTAATGCTGCTCGCGTAAAAAAGCGGAACCAGTTTACACTGATTCCGTCTCTTTACACTACCCTATCTTCCTTTCATCAGGAAATATTATTCACATTTTTCAATTGCTGCAATTACTTCATTTAACTTCTGTAATTCATCTTTGATTTCGCGGTTGTTATTACCAAAGTCTGTTGCCAGTGCAGATACATTGGTTGCAACAATTGCGAATCCTTTTCCAGCCTCTCCTGCACGAGCAGCCTCAATAGAAGCGTTTAATGCAAGAATCTTCTGGTTCTTTTCAATCTTGTCCAGCTGTTTGGTAATATCATTAATCTTCTGGATGTATTCTGAGGTCTTCTGTACATTCTCATGAATATCAGAATTCTTCTTCTCTTCATCCATTCTCTTCTCTTCAGATGCTGCAAGCTGTGTCAGAACGATAGTCAGAGCTGCTATCTTAGCTTTAGCTTCGTTTTCATCCTCTGCGTCTTCCTTCTTCGCATAAGAAAGATATCCAACTATTTCAATTCCGGCTTTGATCACATCTCTGTATTCAGATGCTTCACCTTCCCCGATTGCTACACTTCCATCAGAATCCAGAAGTAATGGTTTTACTCCTGTTACGTTTTCCCATTGTGCAAAAAGTACCTCTATATCTTCTGCATTAAATATCTTATTCAACTGCATATTTCTGCCCTCCTAAATTATTTATCCTAATTATATCACATGTTTGCTTTGTGAACAAAAAAATTTTTCATTTTTTGACATTTTTCTATTTAATGCACAAAAATGCCCCAAGATTTCCTCTTCTTCCATGACTTGCTCTGTGCGAAAACAACAGTTCACTGTTACAGCAGGTACACACATTCGGCAAGATTAGTTTTTCCGGCAGGATTCCCGCATCTAAAAGCACTCTTTCATTGGCTTTCCAGAGATTTAACTGATACTTTCCATTTTCTTTCCGATACATAATTTCACTGCCATGACCGGAAAACTCCTGTTCAAATTCCAGTGCCACATCTTCACTTACTTCATAACAGTCCTGGCAGATAGATGGGCCTATCGCACACCATACATCCTCCGGTACTGTTCCATATGCTTCTGCCATTGCTTTCAGCGTGGCTCTTCCCATTCTGTTAACCGTGCCCCTCCAGCCGGAATGGCTCAGTCCGATTGCCCTATGCTTTGTATCCACAAAGTAAAGCGGCACACAGTCTGCATAAAAGGTTGCAAGCATCAGCCCCGGCACATCGGTAATCAATCCATCCACATCATGATACGGCCGTTCCTTTGTCAGTCCGCTTCCTGCATCCTCTGCTGTTACTTTTCTTACATTGGTGGTATGGGTCTGGTCAGAGCAGACAATCTGCCCTGCCGGAACTTCCATTGCCTCAGCTACCCTGCGGAAATTTTCCTTTACTGCCTCTATGTCATCTCCACGGTTAAAGCTTAAATCCAGCGAAGAAAATTCATTCTTACTTACTCCACCCATTCTTGTGGTAAAGCAGTGTTTTACCATATCAAGTGCCTGCAACTGTGGATACTGCAGCAACACTAATTCTTTTTTCCCCGCATGGGAAAATACGGACGGTATCATGGTTCGTCCATCCTCTTTTATCTGAAATTCTGTCATTTTTCTTTTCCTGTTCTTATTTTTCCAGTTCCAACTCCATGCTGTAACTGGTTCAATTCTCCAGCATTCTTTTTCCTGTATCAAGTCTCATCTGTCACTAATAAGGCTCTATATAGGGGAAAGCATCCTTCAGCCACTGTATGTCCTCTCCTAATATTGCAATCACATCAAACCTGCAGGGCAGTCCCATCATATGTTTACACATCAGGTAATAATCTGCCACTCTTGATATTTTCCTTTGTTTGCGGTAATCTACCGCTTCCTGTGGAAGTCCCTTTCCGGTATCACTGCGGTATTTTACTTCTGCAAAAACAAGATATTTTCCATCTCTTGCAATCATATCAATTTCTCCGAACCTGCAGCGGTAATTCATCTCACAGATACTGCAGCCGGATGCCTTTAAATACTCTGCCGCCTTTTTTTCATACTCACTGCCCATGCTGCGTTTATTTTCCATCCCTGCTCCCCTTTCTGTTATTCCTGCTATTTGGATTTCCACTATTTGGATACCTGCTATTTGGATTCCTGTGATTTGGATTTCCACTATCCCGTTTGCCGTTACAGCTATTTTTATTCCAATTTACTGCGCAGCTTATCCATATCATCGACAAAGACAAGTATCTCTGCCACTACTTCATATAATTCCGGCGGAATCATATCTCCAATTTCAAGCCTGGATAAGGTATTTGCAAGCTGATTATCCTGATACAGCGGAACGTCTTCCTCTTTGGCTTTCTCAATAATTTTATCCGCAAGATACCCCTTGCCGGTTGCCAGTATCTTTGGTGCCCTCTCTCCCGGCTCATATGCGATGGCAACTGCTGTTTTTTCTTTTGTTTTCTCTTCTCCGGCATTTTTCCCATCAAAGTCTGCCGGTTGCCAGATTCCATTTTTCATAAATTACGCCCTCATATCAAAGGAATACCGATGCAGGATTCCGACTGACGGATGCTCCTGCTGCATAAAATCTTCAACCAGATTTTTCTTTCCGGACTGGTTCTCCACCTGTACCGTACAGGAATATCCTTTCTCCTGCAGCCGCTGCATCAGCTCAGCCATATGTTCTTCGATTAAATCATAGGATTTCTCATCCTCCAGATAAAAATTCGTATGCACCTTTCTATCCTTCATCCGCACAGACACATCCGTTGCACCAAGGTTATCCATATCAAGATGTAAAAAAGCACTCAGTTCGCCATCCGGTCTGTCCACACCACTCTTATTAGTATAGACAAATAAATCTCCGTGGGCATTCTGATTTGACATCCGAAGGGGAATCTGCACATAATGATAGGCATTATTAATCTGATTCATAAATTCAATATTCCCCTGCAGATTACTTACTGCTTTCGCAAGGGAAGTATTGCTCTGACCGGATTCCTGCACCAGCTCCTGCATCTTCTGCATCTGATTTTCCATCTTCTCATAAAGATGCTTAACAGCATCCCCTTTGATTTCTTCCGGTTTTAGTGTCCACTGCTGTTTTACCTCATATTCCAGCACTTTCTGATACTCTTTACTGGAAAACAGTTTCTTTGCAGAACCTCCGGTTAAACCCATTATCTCATCCAGCGCCTGATGCAGTTCTTTTAGAAATGCACCCGTAGAAAGATTTCCGTTTAAAGTCCCCTCTGCGGTAAATAATTTACTGCCTGCAAGCTGTAGAAATTCTTTCAGAAGATTTGAAAAATCCTTCATCTGCCCCTCTGTAAACAATGCGCCGACACTGCCCCTGGCATAATACTGCACGCCATCTAATGTTTCTTCTATGGATCCTGCTATCGTTTCAGCTTCTGCTAATTCCGTTCCTGTGATTTCTGTGGCAGCAAATTCTGACGTTCCATCCAGTATGGCTCCTTCCTGAAGTTCCACCGGACTCCAGCGTCCTTTCTGTACTCCCTCTTTTACAATTACAGACATATCCAAAGAACCATCCTGCTTCAACACCTGATAGATCCGGCTTCCCAGTTCCAATGCCTCTGTCTCGGAAAGGTTTTCGTTCTGATACAATTTTCCGATGCTTTCCAAGACATCATCAAACTGTGAAGTGATTGCCGCCTGATCAGATTTATAATTTTCAAACTGCCGGATAAATTCTTCTGACATCGGAATGTCAAGCTTATGCATCAATACCAGTGACTTAATATCCGCATCCGGATATGCAGAAATACTGCGTGCCATATCCATAAGGCTTTCCCTGCCAATGGACATCTGCTCTTCCATCATGGAATTGACCATATCTATCATTCTTGGTTCTGCCGGAATGCCTGCTGCATCCAGTGCCTTTAACAACGTCGGATTATTGAGATTTCCATTGGTATAAGGTCGAATTTCAACGGTAGTTCCATCATTGGATTTCACCTGGAAAAACATCGCCTGACCAACGGCTAACTGTACGCCTGCTGCTATTCTCGCCTGAACAGTCTGGCCATTTGCCAGTCCAAGCGTAACCGTTCCGTTTTTGATATCATTTACGGTTCCTTCAAATACATTTCCTACCGTCATTTCCCGTACGGCTGATACCAGCTGTTGAACCCCTTGCTGCGGGGCTGTTGCTGTAGCTCCGGTAGCCGAACTTCTATTGTATTGTGCTAACATGTCTGAAATCTGCATATCAATCACTCCACTCTGCATCGCCAATTTCTTTGGAATTATTCACTGTAAAAATTCTTAATAAAGGTTCTCCGGTGAATTGGTGTTGGTCCATATTCTTTGATTGCTGCAATATGGGCTGCAGAGCCATAACCCTTGTTATCCGCAAATCCATATTCCGGCATAATTTTCGCATATTCTTCCATCATGCGATCCCTTGTTACCTTTGCAATGATACTGGCTGCTCCAATGGAAATGCTCTTTGCATCTCCTTTGATAATCGGAACCTGACGGATATCTACTCCCGGTATTGTCACCGCATCATTTAATAATATATCGGGTTTTACTTTCAAATTCGTTATAGCCTGCCGCATAGCTTCATAAGTAGCCTGCAAAATATTAATTTCATCAATCCG
>OGPL01003137.1_pt1 | contig 10913 bp, 10 predicted proteins | sample 1552901 | NCBI WGS metagenome assembly OGPL01 (sample SAMEA2580244, study PRJEB22360) | human gut metagenome | biome: human gut; feature: human-associated habitat; material: faeces | place: Denmark | collected 2008/2010 | reverse complement strand
TCCAAGCATCATATATGTTCCAAATTCCTTTTTCCTCCTATTTATTTTCCTTAAATTAGCCTTCAAGTAAGTATTCTTACCTTTTATTATTTTATCATTCTTGTATAATTGAGGCAAATGCCTCTTTTAAATAGCACACTATGTCTTTTAAGCATGGAACAGATTAATCATCTATTTCAATAAGTTCATATTCTTTAGTACCAATACCTAAAAAACAAGCATCATCTATAATCTTTGTACCTTGTTGCCTTTCAATTCGCTCTACCATATGGTCTCTTCCTAAATCATTTGATTGATACACTAAATCTAAACATGCTTGATCAATGGCAACAGGATCTATTGAAGCTAAAATACCAATATCCTTCATACAAGGATCTTCTGCTACTGCACAACAATCACAATCTACACTCATATTAGCCATCACATTTACAAAAGCTAAATTTCCTTTAAAATAATTCACCACGCTAGAAGCCGCATCAGCCATAGAAGCTAAAAAATCCAACTGTTCAACATGAAACATATCTTCATAAGAACCATTTTCCTTTCCTACGCAATGTATATAACGTTTTCCCTTACTTGAAGCAACTCCTATAGAAAGTTGTTTTAAAGCTCCTCCGTATCCACCCATAGGATGCCCTTTAAAATGAGATAAAACAAGCATAGAATCATAATTTTCAATATGTTTCCCAACATAATTCTTTTGAATCTTTTTTCCATTAGGAATATCTAAAATTAAATCTGGTTGTTCACTATCCAAAATATCTACTTGAAAATAATTACTCCATCCATGTTCTTTCATAAGCTTTTCATGACGTTTAGTTGTGTTTCTCTCTCCATCATAAGCAGTATTACACTCAACAACTGTTCCCTTCACTTCTTCTACTAAATCTTTAACAAATTCTGGCTTTAAAAAATTTTGGTTTCCTTTTTCACCTGAATGAAGCTTCACTGCTACTTTACCGTTTAACTCTATTCCTAAAGCACGATAGACTTTAACTAACCCCTCTTTAGTCAAATCCTTTGTAAAATAAACTTTTGCTTTTTCCATTATTCTTCCTACCTTTCAAAACAATTATAACACAAAATGAAAAAAGAGAAAACTCTCTTAAAATTCTACATACTCTCCTGTATCATAAATAACATCATCAATTCTTAAATAAATAGAATATTTTCCTTTTAGTCCCTCTTTATTAATATACTTATTTACAACAATTCCATTTTCTGTTTCATCTTCTGTAAAAATATCTAAACACAAAGCAGTATATGGCTTTTTACTAACAGAAATGTGATAGACATATTTTTTCATATTCTGATACATTATAATATCAACATCTTCTCCTCTTTTAAATCTTCCACTAATAGTTAAACGGTCAATTTCTTGTGTTATTGAAAAATCCCTATCAAAATCACTAATATCTTTATTTGCCAAAACAAAGCCCACTTCTTCTTCATCAACACTTGTTTTTCCAAGGCTTCCTATTCTTACAGCAGAAGTTTTCTCATAATTATCATTTTCAGTATATAAACTCATTTTTTCAACTCGATAATTATTAGTAGGTAAAATGATTTCAAAAATTTCTTTATTATCTTTTAATTCTACTGTAATTGATTCTAATTTATCAGCACCTCCAAGTCCTGCTGGTTCATTAGAATTTTTACCATCTACATAAACTATTCCACCTGAATGTACAATATAATGATCTTTTCCTAGGTAATCTACATCAGAAATATATGGAGAATAAAATTCACTTCCTCTTTCTTTACCATATTCCCAAATTTGTTCAATAGTCATCTGATCAGTATCAATCTTATACATAACTCCTCTTGTATAACTATCACTAGCAGATACATATTCTTCTTTAATCTTTGATTTATTATTACCATTATCCAAAACAAAGACATATCCCTCAGGAGTAATCATAGCGGCATGTTGACTCCATTGCCATTCAAAATCATCACCAATTGGTGTAAAAAAATATTTTTGATATTCTTCACTCCAATTAGTAGAATCACCAATAATCCAATTAAGTTCTCCCGTATCATAATCAATATTTATAATAGCATCTTGATGTCTTCCTGATAAAGTAATAGAGTTGCTCTCTAAATCATACCAAACCGAATTATTATGAAACCAATCATAACTAGTCCAATTTTCACTTTTCCCATCTTCCATATTTAAAATATTTTTTAAATCAAAAGTTTTAACTACTTTACCAGTATGAATATCTATTTCTACTACTACATCTTCTACAGTTCCACTATCGTTGTAAAATTCATTACTAGCTACCAATAAATTACCATTTGGCATTTCAAAATAGTCATGATGATATCCTCCTTCTAAACTGATTTCTTTATAAATTTTTCCTAATAAATCCATCTCATATAAACCACTCATATAATATGGCGAATTCACTAATCTTTCTGTAGATACCATCAAATGCCCATTATCTAAACGATTAATCTCCCATAATGCATAATTAGTTAAATACCACCGAACATCACCGTTTACATCATAACAACAAGTATATCCACTACTAGATGGTGTAAAAAAGTATAAATCATTCGATAATTCACTTTTTTTAGTATGAACACTAGTAGGTAAAATAAAATCATCAGGTAGTGCTTCCGTCTTTATTGTAATCGTTTTAGAAACACTGCCATATTCAATAATTATTTGATTTTCATAATCAGCATACAAACCATAAATAGGCAAATAATGAACTGTACCACTTTCAAATTCATGAGTAAATGTACTAAGCTTATCTTTACCTACAATAGTAACTGTAGGTGCTACTTCTTCTTCTGTTTCAAAAATAACTAATGCCGTTAAAGGTGATATTTCATAAGGATTCAAAATAACATTAGGTTGATCAATCGTATATCCCTCACTAATAAACTCAGTTTCAAGTTCCTCTTGCTTTTGAACAAGACTAATCGTACGTTTTACTTCTTTATGATTATTCGACAAAAATCCTAAAACCAAAAAAGTTACCAAAACCAAAATAAGAATAATCAATAAGATCAATAATATTTTTTTCTTTTTATTTTTCATCTTTCTTCACTCCGCAAAAAGTATATCATACTAATAAATTCAAAATAAATAAATTATAGGTTGAAAAAACTCAACTAGAAGTTGAGCTACAATTTTCATCTAAAACTAAAGGAATTTCATAAGTAATAACTTTTTTATTTTCATCTAAAGCTCTTAGTTCAATACTTAAACTATCTTCTGTATAATACTTACAAGTGGTTTCATAATCATCAATATTGAACTCCACTGTTTTCAAATATTCATTAAGAGTAATACGATCTCCTTCATAAGTAGATCTACTAATTTCTGTTTTTGTATTTTCTACTTGTTCATATAAAATACAAGTAATCTTAGAATACTCTTCCAAATCCATATTTAAACAATTAATACTAGAAATATATATGGAAGTTTTATTATTATTATATGCCATACTTCCCAATACATCAAAATCTTTACAAGAACTTTTAACTGTTTTAAAAGTAAAATCATCATGATGAAAAGGATCTAATATTAAAACTAAGCCAATCACAAAAAGAAAAAGGAAACAAACAAAAACATATTTTAAAATTTTTTTCTTTTTTTTCATTTTTCCATCTAAAAGATCATTCATATCAACATTAAATTTATTACTAATTTCTTTTAAAATAGCAATATCAGGAATATTAAGTCCATTCTCCCATTTGCTGACTGCTTGATAAGTAACCCCAAAAAGCTCTGCAAATTCTTTTTGCGTTAGATGATTATCTTTTCTGAGCTTCTTAATAAATTCTCCAATTTTATTTTGATCCATAGCATCATTCCTCAACAAAATAAGTATAACATATTTCTAAGAAATTTCATAGGAATTTAAAATACAATTATTCACTAATAATCCCCTTTAATAAATGGATAAATTCATTCTTTGTCAAATCAACGGTCTTTATATCATAATATTTCTGATCATAATAAAAGGATGTAATAAATACATTATTTCCATATTGATATAAAATAAATTCTACACCATCAATATCACTTACTTCATGATCGCCTTCAATAAAACGATCACTAACTGGCTCAGAAATACTTGAATAAGCAATTGTTACTTGCCTATGACCATTTCCTTTAAACTCAAAAACATAATCATGAATATTTTCTCCTCCTAAGGAAAGCCCATACTCACTTTTTAAAACAACATCTACTGGTAACTGAAAGCCAGCATAATCATCCCTAATACAATCACATGGATTTTCTATTATTTGAACATCACTACCATAACCAACATTCTGATAATTTTCAATTTGGTTAAAAATAATATTCTTTCCATAATAAATATGATCTTTCTTAGAATGAATAATAAACACTCCTGTTAAAACCCCAAAAATAATCACTACTAGAACAATTCCATATATTAAATTTTTTTTCATACCTACTCCTACTTTATAATACTATCAATAATATCTAAAAATTCATCACTTGTTAAACCCCAGGTTTCAATATCATAATAAATATCTAAATACTTAAATTGCCCAATTACTGTTTCATCATTTTTACTAATCATAACTTCTACATCATGAACAATAGAAAAGTTTCCCTTAGGTATATCTACATCTCGAAGTACTTCCCCAATAGAAGAATAACTAATATTGACTGCTCTTTCCTTACCAGTATAGCTTTCTATAATATCATGTACAATATCATATTTTCCTGTTTGTTCATCCTTAACATATACGATATAAATCGTATCAAGTTTTAAATCACTAGGAATTTCTGTTGATATAGGAGATACTTCATAAGAAGAATTACTTATATCAAGAATACGTACATCCAAATTAGAAACATTATCATATTTATTCTGATCAATTTCATTAATATAAATTTTGTCTTTTACATTATCTTGTTCATTTAAAACACTTTTATCATCAAACTTACTTTTGTTCATAAAAAATCCTAAGATAACAAAAATAAAAGCAATAGAAATCAAACTACATTTAAAAATGATTTGCTTTCTTTTTTTCTTGTCTAATGTATTTTTTATTTTTTGATACATCTCATTTTTATTAAACTGAGCATCAAAAACTCGATATAAATCATTTTTCTTCATTCTTACCCTCTCCTTCTAAAAATAAATGAATTTCACGTAAAGTACGATATAAATAATGTTTCACATTAGATTCAGTAATATATAAAATATTTGCTATTTCTTTAAGAGAATAATTCTCATAAAAATAAAGGAAAAAAATCTTACCGACAACACTTTTTTTATTTTTTAAATAATTCCATATTACATCAATTTGATCTTGATGGATAACTAGCTCTAACAAATCAATATAATCTGGTGTCGCATCAACATAATCAGATTCCACAACACAAGACCTATGCTTATAACGAAAACGATAATAATCTTTAATTTTATGTTTAGCAATTCCTAAAATATATTCTTTTGTTATATCTTTTTTAATTTTTTTATATACAGCCAAATAAATTTCTTGAATGATATCAGATACATCTTGAATAGAAGAAACATTACAAATCACATACTTTAAAATATCATCATAAGTTGCATCATAAATTTTTTGAAATTTATTGAAGGATTCCTTAGTACTCACTTTAATCCACCTCTATTTAAATAATCGCTAAACTTTAAAAAAAGTTCCAATTTAACCTAACTTTTCACCATTATTTACGTGTTTATTAGGTTCAATTAGAACTACTCCCGTCTTACTGTACACTCCCAAAACTAAAACTTCTGACATAAAATCTGCAATTTGTTTTTTAGGGAAATTAACAATTGCTAATACTTTTTTACCAATTAGCTCTTCTTTTGTATAAAGTTTAGTAATTTGTGCCGAAGATTTTTTAATACCCAAATTACCAAAATCAATTTCTAACTTATAGGCTGGCTTTTTAGCCTTAATAAAATCTTCTACCATTATAATTGTTCCAACTCGAACATCTAATTTTAAAAAATCTTCAAAAGTAGCCATATAATCATTTCTAATTTTTTTTATTGCTTCTGGTATACAATGAATGGTATCACTTGCAATCATTCCTATATCAGTATTTTTAGCTTGAGCCATTTCACCTGCCAAACCATTTAACAAAGCAGCCGCACTAACAGTTAAAAGATTAAAATCTTGATAAGCAAGAAGAACTGCCATGATTCAAGATAAAACATCCCAACTTCCACTTGTAGCCATACCTGCAGAGCCATAACAAATACTGTAAAGATCTACACCATCAGAGATTAAAGTAGTATGTCCTTTAAGCAAAAGAATTACATGATATTCTTGGGCAAAAGATTTAACAAGTTCAAAACTATGTTCTTTTATTTCCTTTATATCCAAACCAGTTAATCGTGAAAATTCTTTTAAATGAGGAGTTAAAACGATAGAAGCTTTACTAAATTTTAACCACTCTAGTTTTCCCACCAAAGTATTTAGCCCATCTGCATCAATGATAATAATTCCAGTAAAATTTTTTAAAATATATTGTAAGATAGATAAATGTTCCAAATTAGAATCCCAACCCATCCCAATTGCTAAAACATCTAAATCCTCAATAGCTGTTTTAATATCTTCTATTGAATCATATGGATACAAAGTTTGTTCTAATAAAAGCCTAGAAAGCGATAAAGACACGTTTTGAGGAACAATTACTTTTACCAGTCCACATCCACTTCTAAGCGAACTTAAACTCATATAAGCAAGTTTTACTGCCCCACTATATTTAATGGATCCACCAATAATACCAACTTTCCCAAAATCACCCTTATGAACATCTTCATTTCTTTTTATAAATAATTTTTGAATGTCTTGAATCGTAATTTCTCTTATCATATTCATCTTCCCTTACACAAACTATAACACAAAATTTATAAGAAAAAAAGATTTATAATTCATATTTTATTATTTATCTTTTATAATATTTTTACTACAATAATAAGTAATTAAGAAATATCCTCCATAAATAATAACTAAAAATATTGCTGTCATACTAATAGACTTAACCATCTCTTCATCTCCAAAAGTCATTAAAATATATTTACAAAACTCTAGTCCAAAAATAGAATGAATAATAGCAAGAATGAGAGGAAAACTAAAGAAAATAGCGATCTGTTTTAATAAAGCATGATGAATTAATTTTTCATCTGCACCTATTTTTCTAAGCATTTGATATCTCTCTTTATTATCTGTACTTTCAGATAATTCTTTTAAAGCCAGAATAGCAGCACTAGAAATTAAAAATATAATTCCTAAATATAAACCAATAAAAGTTACCATAGCTCCTAATCCCACACTAGCTTCATAAATACTAATTTTCGTACTAGCATCAAGTGAAATCGTATTACTATTGGGATGATTTCCTAAATCTAAAAAAGTATTTTCAATTTCTTGCTTACCTTCTTTACTATCAGCTTTATAATTTGCTAATAAAATTTCTCGTTCTAAGTAAGCTTCATCCACAACATGATCAGGTACAATAATAATACCTGTATTAATATGACTACTAGAAATTCTAACAAAGCCATTTTGACATTCATCATATTTAGGACTTAAAGTAACTTCAAAAACAGAAATAGAAGGTCTTGTTTTTAAAGCTTCATTTCTCATTTCTATCATACTTTCAAAATCAGCTACAATAAGATATTCATCATCATTTAATGTATATTGTCTATGACCATATAATTTTGCTACTTTATTATAATCACTTAATTTCATAATTTCTTCTGGAGCATAATAAGTATAAAATGGATACTTTCTTTTTATTTCATCCACAGCATCTCCCAAAGTATTAACAAAAGTAAAATCACTAGATGCATAAATATTAACATCTACAACATCTTTTAAATAGGTATGAATATCAAAATCTACTTTCTTCAAGCTTTCTTCAATGCTAAGAAAAGAATCTTGTCTTAATATTTCACTATATCCTGTTTGATTCACATAATCTTCACTAATATTTCTTCTTTTAGAAAACTCAACATCTACAGGAACTAAAGTAGTTAAATTAGTTGTCATGGAATTTTTCATAGATAAAGAACTTGAAAAAACACAAATAGTTACAAAAAGCATCAAACATATGATAGTGATTGAAAAAACAGTAGTATTTATTTTACTGCTAACTTGCCTTAAAACAAAACTATTTAATCCCCTATAATAAATCCCCTTAAAGCTCATTACAATCTTTAAAATTAAACCAGATAAAGACCAAAAAATAAAAAAAGTAGAAACACAACCTAAAATAATAGGTATAAAAATAGATATATCACTTGTTAAAACCTTTAATCCTGAAGTTACTAAATAATAAGCATATCCTAACATCACTACAGAAATAATAAATACTATAATACATATAAAAGGATTCTTCATTTTTACTTCTTCACTTTTTTTATTTGCTTGAATTAAATCAATAAGTTTACAACGTCCAACATTTACAACATTAAATATCATAACCAAAAGATAAATAATACCAAAATAAATCACAGTCTTGATCATAGCACTACTAGAAAATACAAATGTAAAACGAGTAAGATCTGCTTCAAAACTATTAGCAACAAGGACACTCATAAGTTGAGAAGATAAAACGCCTATAAGTAGTCCTATAATAAGAGAAATAATACCGATAAACAAAGTTTCAAAAAGCATAATTTTAGAAATATTTTTTTTACTCATTCCCAAAGTAAGATAAATTCCAAATTCTTTATTTCTTCGTTTCATTAAAAAACGGCTTGCATAAATAATTAAAAAACCCAAAATAAAAGATACAAACACACTTACTCCTGAAAGCATATCAACCATTAAATCAATAATCTCTCTAGTACTAGAGGTAACATTAAGTAAAACAGTTTGGCTTTCAATTGCATTAAATACATAAAAAATAGCCACTCCTAAAATAAGAGTAAAAAAATAAATTGCATAATCTTTAAAACTTTTTCGAATATTTTTTAAAGATAACTTAAAGAGCATCATTAAGATCTCCTCCTAATATAGTAACAACATCTATTATTTCATCAAAAAATTCTTTACGTGATTTATCTCCTTTATTCAATTCATTAAATATTTTACCATCCTTAATAAATATAACTCGATTTGCATAAGAAGCACTAAAAGCATCATGAGTAACCATTAAAATAGTTGTTTGAAGTTCAGTGTTAAGATAATTAAAACTTTCAAGAAGCATTCTAGAAGATTTTGAATCAAGAGCTCCTGTTGGTTCATCAGCTAGAACTAACTTTGGATTTGTAATAATAGCTCTTGCTGATGCAACTCTCTGCTTTTCTCCTCCACTCATTTGATAAGGATATTTTTTTAAAATATGTTTAATATTAAGCCGACCAGCAATTTCCATAATTTTCTTATCAATCAATTTAACAGGTACATTTTGAATAGATAAAGCAAGAGCAATGTTTTCATATCCTGTAAGAGTATCTAACAAATTAAAATCTTGAAAAATAAACCCCAAATTAAGCCTTCTAAAATCTGCTAAATCATCTTCTTTTAATTGAGTAATATCTTGTTTATCAATAAAAATATTACCACTTGTAACTGTATCAATAGTTGATATAGTATTTAAAAGAGTTGTTTTACCACTACCACTAGCCCCCATAATAGCCACAAATTCTCCCTCTAAAACTTGAAAACTAATTCCATCTACAGCTTTCGTAATATTTCCTCTATTACCATAATATTTTTTTAAATTATGAACAGTTAAAATTTCTTTCAATTTTATCACCCAGTACCATTATAGCAAACAAAAACTGTAAAAAGTATTACAGTTTTGTTATATTGCAATTAGAGTAATTTCTGTAGGATAGATACTACCCCCATGGTAACGTAAATAAAAGCGATAACTATCATCAATCTCTCGAATCATTTGGGGAATTTTCCATAAATCTTCATTAGAATGATAAACAGAAATTAATAATTTAGGATGATCTTTTAAAATATGTTGTCTAGCCCCCTTAATCATTTGTTGCTCAAACCCTTCAATATCAGCTTTAATAATAGTAATTTTTTCTTGAATATCCTCATCTAAAGTAGTAATTTGAGTATCCCCTTCTTCATCTATAAGCAAAGTATTAGCAGATATAGATTCTTCATTACTTAAAAGAGAAGCTTTTCCTAAATGATCACCCACTCCTTTTAAATAATAAATAATATTAGGATATGGTTCTAAATTTTTTTGTAAAAGTTGATAAGCTTCAGGAGTAACCTCATAAGTATAAATTTTCTGATAACTATCTATTCCATAATTCTTAATAAAAGATAAAGTAGAATCTCCAATATAGGCTCCTAAATCCACAAATACTTCATTTTTACATTCTGGAATAAGATCTAAATCAAAGTAATCATCAAAACACTGCTCCTGAACCTGACTAAGACTTAAAAAATCATAATACACCCAATTATTTAATATAGCATACAATATTTTTTTAGATCGATAATCATTTAAATGCCAATATAAATCTTCAAAATCTTTTAAGTGTTCTTTTAATTCTTTTACTTTTAATTCAATTTCTTCATAAACATGATGATCAAGATCTATTTTTCCCCAATAAGGGAATTGACTAAAAAAATTCATCATATTTACTTTTACTTCCATAGAAACAGACTCAAAAGCAGAACGAATTCGATAATATAGTTCTTTTTCTTTTAATAAACGAATATCTTGTAATAAATTAGCAAATCTTTTATCAATTTGATTCATACATCCTCCCTGATAAACTATATGAAATAAAGATTTACTTATTCACGAAAAACTATTAAAAATAAAAAAGGACAAATGTCCTAAATATAAATATTCTCTTCTCTCTTTTTAGGAGGCTCATTCACAATTGGCTTTTCATATTTTTCTACTAAACAAACCTTATTTGTCGCTAAACTTTTAGGAACATCAATAATTC
>OGPL01003136.1_pt1 | contig 10914 bp, 9 predicted proteins | sample 1552901 | NCBI WGS metagenome assembly OGPL01 (sample SAMEA2580244, study PRJEB22360) | human gut metagenome | biome: human gut; feature: human-associated habitat; material: faeces | place: Denmark | collected 2008/2010 | reverse complement strand
TAAAATAGTTTGGTTAAACTTTAATCCTTTTGTCAGGTGAAATCATGCAAGAGAAAAACGATACTTTACAATCGGCAAAAATGCGCAGTATGCCCATGGGAAGGCTGCTGCTTAATATGTCGCTTCCCGCCATCATATCCATGTTTATCGACGCGCTTTACACAATCGTGGACAGTATGTTTTTGTCGCAGTACAGTCAGGTCGCGTTCGAGGCGGTGGGCATTTCTTTCCCTATGGTGATGATAAAGATTTCGCTCGCGCTGGGAATAGGCGTGGGCGCAAACGTATTCATATCGAGAAAGCTCGGCGAGGGCGACCGCGAAGGCGCGGACAATGTCGCGCGCACCGCCGTTTTTCTTTCCATTATCGGCTCGCTGCTGTTTGTGGCGCTCGCCTTTACCGTGTCCGTCCCCTTTATGAAGCTGTTTACGGAAGACGCGGAAATGATAGATATGGGCAACGAGTACCTTATTTATATGCTCGGACTGTCCGTTTTTTCCGTAGTCAGCATTGTCGCGCAAAAGCTGCTTCAAGCTACGGGAAACATGAAAGCGCCTATGATAAGTCAGGCGCTCGGCGCAATAGTCAATATCATACTCGACCCTATTTTCATTTTCGACGAATTCTGGGGCATGAAATGTCTCAACATGGGCGTTGCGGGCGCGGCGATTGCCACAATCATCGGACAATTTGTCGCCTGCGCGTACATTATTCTCGTGTTTATCGTAAAAAAGCAGGACGTGAGCATAAACCTCGCCAAAATGAAATTAAAATGGAACACAGTGTGGAACATATTCCGCATAGGTTTGCCCACGTTCATACTAAACGCGCTCGGCTCGTTCACCACCATTATACTCAACAGCATACTCAAAGCGTATCCCAACGGAATAAGGGTTCTGACCATTTATTTCTCCACTCAAAGCTTTGTCTTTATGCCGGTATTCGGTCTGATGCAGGGCACACTGCCCATTCTCAGCTACAATCTCGGCGCAAACGACCGAGCGAGATACAACGACTGTTGGAAAAGGTCTCTGATAACTTCGGCAGCCATTATGACGGTAGGACTTTTGCTATTCCAAATTTGTCCCGGTCTCATTGTGGACATTTTTGAAACCACCCCGTCGCTCAGGGAGGACACTATTTACGCTTTCAGGTGCATAAGCTGGTGCTTTTTGCCGGCTTCGCTGGGTATACTGCTCGTCACGACATTCCAATCGCTCAACATCGGATTGTTCTCCATGTTCCTCAGTGTGTCGAGACAGCTGATTTTCCTGATTCCCATGGCATATCTTCTGGACTATTTCTTCCAAATGAGCGGGCTTTTCTATGCCTATCCGATAGCGGAAACGCTTTCCCTCGTCATCTTTGCTCCCATAGCGTTGAGGTGCTATCGAAAAGTTTTCAAAAAACGCGAGGAAATGTCCGACGACGGCAGCGGCGACAAAGAACACGCGGAGCTTTCAGTAAGCACGACGTCCGATTGAACTTTTTTTCTCTCTTTTCATTGCATAAAGAGGAAAAAAGTTGTATTATTTAAGCGGAGGCGCATTTATGCTGTTGTTGACGCAATCATTGGGAGTTTCGGATATTCCGGATTTAATAGTAGCGGCGCTCTGGGGCGTTGCCGCGGTTCTCGCCGTCATGACCTGCTTCATTTCCAAAAACAAACGGGCGGTCGTCGGACTCTCGCTGCTGGCGCTCGCGGCGGCAATGCGCGTCGTTGCCGCAGTCTTTTCAAGCCAACTGAACGCAAACAAGCTTTCGGAAATAACCGAAACGGCGCTGGGCGTTCTCACCGCCGCGGCTGCGATTGTTATGCTCACCTCTAAAAACAGGCTCAGCCGCGCGCTGTGGCTCACTGCTTCTATATGTATACTGCTGCTTCAAACGGGTTATCTCGCCGTGCTTCCCATGAGCGACGTTTTAAATTCGGCGGCGGCGCAGAATGCAGCGGCGCTTACGCTGAAATCGTTATATTACGCTTCGCCCGTGTTCACTGCGGCGCTGCTGCTTGCACTGTTTTTAAACTTTGTACTCAAAAAAAATCCCGCAAAGGAAAGTTCAACAACGCCTGTCACAGAGACGGGCAACGCTGCGGAAACGGAAACAAACACGGAGCAGTCCGAGGAGGCGCAAGCGCAGACTGCGCAGAGCGACAACGCCGCGACGGAAGCGGACGGCGGCGAAAAGGCGTCGGACGGGCGGGAAGAAAGCTTATCCGCCGCAGCCCCCGCCCTCTCTCCGAGCCAACCTCCCGCGCCTAAAAAACGCCTTCTGTATTGCAGACACTGCGGTTTCAGAACGGAATCCATTTATTCGACGTGCCCGCGCTGCTCAAACGAAATGACGGAAATTCTGATTTGCCCGAACTGCCGCACGGAAACCTACGGAGTTTTCTGCGGAAATTGCGGCACAAAGGTAAAAAAATAATTTCATTTGATTTTCTTGCATTTGAAAATCAACAAAACAAAACGTCCGCTTTAAAGCGGACGTTTTCATTATGCTTTTTACAGCGCCATCGCGCCCACATAACCCATGAGGTTATCCCATGTGCCGGGGAAGAACTGAAGTATAACCACTGCCGCAACGATGACGTAGAATATAATTCTGAACAACAGATTGCGCTTTATCATAGCTTCAAAACCTACGACTATTGTCACGATTATGAACGAATACTGCTGAATTACCATAAGCACGTTCAAAACACCGTCGGGCAAAAACATGAACTGCGCGTTGATTGCAAGAAACACGTAAAGTATCAAAGCAAGCACGGCAAGTATTTCGCCGATGATATCGAACACTTTTTCAAGGCTTTTTCTCATTTACTTAACCTCCTTTCAAGATTTATCTCAGCCGCGCTGCGGCGAAACATCCGTTTTGTCAAAATTTTTGCGGCGACGGATTGGAATAAACCACAAACTCCAACTCGTACTCTCCGTCGCGTTTTTTCGCAACTCTCTCCGAAAGCGTCCAACCGAGCCTGTCAAGGTCGGGGAAAAACACCGACGCCTGTCCGTCCGCGTCCACCTTGGTCACGTAAACGCGCTTGCAAAAAGGGAGCATGGTTTTGTACATCATCGCTCCCCCTATGATAAATATATCATCTTCGGGGAAGCTTGTCAACACTTGTCTTAGCTCTTCGAGACTGTCCGCCACAATACAGTCGTCCCGTTTTTCGCCTCCGGGAAAAAGCACCGCGTTTGTGCGGTTTTTAAGCGGTTTCCCGTCGGGGAAGGATTTCAGCGTGTTGCTGCCCATGACGACGATTTTGTTCAAAGTCTTCTGTCTGAAATATTTCATGTCCTCAGGCAGCTTGAACAGCAAATCGTTGTTTTTGCCTATGCCCCATTTTTTGTCTACGACTACGATTGCGTTCATCAGACAGCCACCTCCGGTTTGACTTCAAAATCGTTGTATCTGTAATTTTCAAGTTTGAAATGCGTCGTATTGAATGCGTAAAAATCCTTTACGCTCTTGTCCATGACAAATTCAGGCGCGTCGTAAACAGGCTGTTCGAGCATTTTTTCAATCAACGGAATGTGCCTGTCGTAAATATGCGCGTCGGCAATCACGTGCACAAGCTCGCCGGCGACAAGCCCCGACGCCTGCGCGAACATATTGAGCAGCACGGCGTACTGCACCACGTTCCAGTTGTTTGCGACCAGCATATCCTGCGAGCGCTGATTGAGTATGCCGTTGAGTACGTTTCCGCTCGTGTTTAGCGTAAAGGAATAGGCGCAGGGATAAAGCCTCATTTGGCTAAGGTCCGCGTGATTGTACATATTGGCAATCATACGTCTCGATTGCGGGCTGTGCTTCAAATCATACAGAAGCTTGTCCACTTGGTCGAACTCTCCCTCGGGATAGCTGTGCTTCAACGCAAGCTGATAGCCGTAAGCCTTGCCTATGCTGCCCGTTTCGTCCGCCCAGCTGTCCCATACGCCGCTGTTCAGGTCGCGTATGTTGTTGGATTTTTTCTGCCAAATCCAAAGCATTTCGTCTATGCAGGTCTTGAAAAAGGTGCGCCTCAAAGTGATTATCGGAAACTCGTCTCTCAGGTCGTAACGGTTGACGATACAAAACTTTTTTATTGTGTGCGCGGGAGTCCCGTCCTTCCAGCGCGGGCGCACGTCGAGGTTTCGGTCGGAATAGCCTTCGTTTAAAATTTCTTTTACGTTTCGGATAAAAATTTCGTCTGCTTTGCTCAAATCGTTTCTCCTTTTGCAATCACTCTCTGTCAACCGTAACCGAAAAGCTCATGCCTGTTTTTTCAAAAAGGCGGCTTTCGGCAAGATTTTTAAGCTCTTCATCCGACTTTTCCAGCTCGAAAGGCGCAACCATATCGAAAAATATTTTTTCCGCGCCGCCCTGCCTGACAAGTCGCACGTCATGGAAATTAAGACCGTCGGCAACGGACGACAAAACTTCCTTTATCGACGGCAAAACCGCCTCGATTTCGGGATTGTCCTTTTCGGTGGGGTCAAGATGAACCAACAGATGTATGTTTCGTGTTTCGAGAAAATCTCTTTCTATTCGGTCTATCCGCTCGTGCGCGGCAAGCATATCGGCTTTTGCGTCCACCTCGGCGTGCACCGTGACGAATGTATTGTAAGGTCCGTAGCTGTGCACCAAAAGGTCGTGGACGCCGAGTACGCCGTCGTAAGCCGCGATTTCGGCTTCCAGCTCGGCAATGAGCTTTTTGTCGGGTGCAACCCCGATTAAACCGCTCACGGTATCCTTTGCTATCTTTATCCCGCCGACAAATATCAGAACGGATACGGCAAGTCCCATGTACCCGTCAAGATTGACGCTCGCCAATCTGCCGATAAGAATCGCCGCAAGCACGGCGGCGGTGGCGGCAACGTCCATAATGCTGTCCAACGCCATTGCTTCCAGCACGGGAGACTGCGCTTTTTTGCCGTTTGTCCTGTAAACGAAAAACATGACGACCTTGACGACAACGGAAAACGACAAAACGTAAACCAGCCACGCGTCAAATTCGGGCAGATATGGCTCTTTGAAATTGAGTATTATCTTTTCAACGGAAGACACCGCCAGCTCCACGCCCAAAAAAAGTATAATAAAAGCGACGACCAGCGCGGAAACATATTCTACCCTTTCGTGTCCGAAGGGGTGCTCCTTGTCCGCAGGCTTGCCCGCCACCTTGATTGCTATCAGCGTGACAACATTGTTGCCCGCGTCGGAAAGATTGTTTACCGCGTCGGCAGTGACGGCAATGTTGCCGCACAAAAGCCCCACCGCAAATTTACCCGCGCAAAGCAAGGCGTTTGCAATCAATCCGAACAGCGTGGTGACGAAGCTGATTTTGTTGCGTCGCTTCTTGTCCATATTGAGATTTATTATATTACAAACCATTTCAAAACGCAAACGCTTTCAGACGAAATCGGAAATTTGCCACGCTGTGTGCCTCATCGCCTCCTCAATCTCTCCCGCGTCCTCTCCTTCGATGTAAATCCTGACCTTAGGCTCGGTGCCGCTTGCCCTGAGCACCAGCTTGACTCCGCCGAAAAGCGCCCGCACCTCGCCCGCCACCTTTTCAAAATAACTGCTGTTTTTCATGCTTTTAAGCTGCTGCGGAGTTACGTTTATGCTCTTTTCGCGGCAGGGCACGTTTTTGTAACCCGCGGTATAGTCGAACAAGCTTCCCTTTTCCCTGTATATTTTTGCGAAAAACAGCGCGTTCAAAAGCGCGTCGCTGCCCGTCGCAAAGTCGCTAAGCAGAAAATGCCCGCTGCGCTCCCCGCCGAGATTAACGCCCTTTTTGCTCATGAGATGAAATACGTTGGCGTCACCCACGTCGCTTCGCAAAAGCCTGAGATTCAGCCCGTTGAGCGCCATTTCCACGCCGCGGTTGGTGAGCACAGTGCCCACTACCATATCCTTTCTGAGCATTCCATTTTCGGACATATATTTTGCCAGCGCAAAAAGAAGTCTGTCGTTGTCAAGCGTCCGCCCGCGCTCCAAAACGGCAACTCTGTCGCAGTCGCCGTCAAAGGCAAAGCCCAGCTCGCAGCCGTTGCTCCTCATCATTTTTTCGAGAAACTCGGTGTAGGTGGCTCCGCAGTCTTTGTTTATCAGCTCTCCGCGGTTGAAGCCGCAGTAAACGTGCAGCGCAGCGCCCGTCTTTGCAAAGACGGAGGACGCCACGTCGTAGCAGCTCCCGTAGCAACAGTCTAGAGAAATTTTAAGCCCTTTGAGGTCGGGCATAATCAGGTTTTCTATGTAGTCGCAATACAGCTTTCCCGCGCTGTCAAAGGCGCACACTTCCGCGCCCTCGGCGTCCGACACCTCTCTGTCCTCCATAAAAGCGGAAATCTCCCTCTGCTTTTTTTCGCACAGCTTCACGCCGTAGCGGTCAAACACCTTCAAGCCGTTGTATTCGGGCGGATTGTGACTTGCGGAAATCATAACGCCGAAGTCGCACCCCATTTTCCGCGTAAAGTAAGCAACGGCGTTGGTGGGCAGGATTCCTATGTTGATGACGTAACCGCCGTTGTCGTGCACGCCTTTTGCAAGCGCCCGCATAAGCTCCTCCCCGGACGGACGCGTATCCCTGCCCACGACTACGACGGGAGAGTCTCCGTCCGCTCCGCACAGCGCCGCCCCCAAAAGATAAGCGCTCCCGCAGTTCAATTCCGCGCCGAACACTCCCCTGATACCGTCCGTTCCGAAAATATTATCCATCATGACCTCCGTAATTGGCTTATTAAATAATATTCTTTTAAAAGCCCGATTGTGCTCCCGATAAAAAACAAAACCGCCTTGCGTTTATGCAAAGCGGTAAATTTGTCTAAACGGCGACAAAAATCACCGGACAACGGCGACTCCGTCCGAGTAACGCCAAAAATTTCCCTCCGAAACGGGCTTTTGTTCCGAATAAAAATATATGCTCGCGTCGGAAAACGATTTCCTGTCGGGGTCGGTATTGTATTCCTCCTGTTCCGTGAGCTGCCGCCAAAGCAGAGCGTTTAAATTACCGAAAGCCAATCTTTCAGCGCTTCAACAAGGTAAAGCTCCGCTTCGTCGGTATAGTCAAAATTATTTAATCTCAAATCAAGACCGTTGCAGTCATAGCTTAAGGGAGTGACCTCGAACAAATAGTTTAAGTCCACACCGTTGTTATACAAAAACCAATAAAACTCCTCCTCGAACATGTCGAAACCAAACGAGCAGATATACTCCTTTTCGTATTCTTCCAAAATTTCCTGCGAACTGTAAAATGTATATCTCTCCCACGTCGTCAAGTCAACAAATTGATTATTTCCGACATAGACAAGTATGTTTATATTCCATTCGTCAAGTGCATTTTGATAGTCGCAAATTTCATATTCGATACTTGACACAAAATACAACAAATCGTAAATAAGCTTATTCAAATAATAGGAGGTAGTGCACAATGCTTCAAAGTCACGGTTTATGATAAAATTTATGTTGAGAACGCTTCCGTCCAACAGGTAAACCGTATCGGACAGCTCCCTGTTTGTGTCCAAATCCTCGAAAGCCGCTGAAAAGTAGACGTCCATTTTGTCGCTGGGAGCATTTTCCACAAAGATATCCACACAATCGAGAAAATAGGTGTCGGGGAAATCGTTTTCGGAATAACTCGTAACAAATCCCGTCACGCAATTGTTTTCTTTCAAGCGTAAAAACAATTCGTACAAAACGTCGGTGTAAGGTATAAATGTTTTTATATCGAAAATAACGACTTGGTTACTTAGTCCATAAAAGTAGTCGTAAACGATATATTCTCTAAATTGGTCTTGGTCTACCCAACGCACATCATAAAAAATAGATGCGCTGAACGTATTGGAAAAGTTTTCATAAGTCAGAGTGGGATATAAATCGCAAAAATAGTAGACGTCGCTGCCGTCATAATTCGGCGACAGGGCGTTTACTTCTTCTCTCGGAGAGGCTACGACGACTGCCGCTCCCGACACAACAATTGCTATTGCCAGAAAAACGGATAAAATTTTGAAATTTAACTTTTTCATATAAGTCTCCTTTTTTATTTTTTAGTATTTTTAATTTGGTTTCTGTTGTACAAATGCAAATTCATTGCTTGACCGCTCTCATAAGCATCAACTCCTTTTTTAATTTTTTACCCCGCAAAACCAAGTCTTTGAGGGGGCGGCTTTTAAAGGTGTAAAAGCGCGTCGGTCACGCCCAAGGCAAGGGCTTTCCCCCGCTGTAACGCCAAAATTTTTGAGGATTTTCCGTCGGCTCGGTTTCCGAATAAAAATATACTGCCGCACTGAGAATGCTGTCGTTTCCCTCTGCAACGGAAACGGAAAGATACTCCGCTTCCGTGCCGCCGAAGAAAACGCTTTCGAGCGGACAGTTGCTGAATGCTCCTTTGCCTATATCTTTAAGCGACGAGGGCAAAACCACCGTTTTCAACGCCTCGCAATTGCGGAACGCCATTCCCATGATTTCTTTAAGCGTACTTGGCAGCACGACCTCCGTCAGATTCGAGCAGCCCACAAACGTAGAGCCTTCAATCCGCTCTACGCCCGTAGGAACGACTATCTTTTTAAGCGAAGAGCAGCCGCCAAACGCAATCGAACCGATCGCCGTCACGCTTTCAGGCAACTCTATGTTTTCCAATACAATGCATCCGAGGAACGCCATTCCCCTGATTTCTTTAAGCGTGCTTGGCAGCACGACCTCCGTCAGACTCGTGCAGTCGCCAAACATATTGCCTTCAATCCGCTCTATGCCGTCAGGAACGACTATCTTTTTAAGCGACAAGCAACCGCTGAACGCACTTGAACCGATTGCCGTCACGCTTTCAGGCAGCTCTATGCTTTCCAATGCAATGCAGTGGGCAAACGCCGCTCTCTTGATTTCTTTAAGCGTATTCGACAGCACGATCTCCGTCAGACTCGCGCATTCGTAAAACATTTCTTCGGCAATGCACTCGACGCCGGACGAAACGACTATTTTTTTAAGCGCGACGCATTCTCTGAACGCACCCGAACCGATTGCCGTCACGCTTGCGGGCAGCTCTATGCTTTCCAATGCATCGCAGTTGTAGAACGCATTTGCTCCGATTTCTTTAAGAGTATTCGGCAGCGCGACCTCCGTAAGACTTGCGCATTCGTAAAACATTTCTTTGGCAATGCACTCGACGCCGGACGGAACGACTATTTTTTTAAGCGCGACGCATTCTCTGAACGCACCCGTACCGATCGCCGTCACGCTTTCAGGCAGCTCTATGCTTTCCAACGCGCTGCAATTCCAGAATGAACTGGCGCCTATTGCTTCAAGCGTATTCGGCAGCACAACCTCCGTCAGACTTGCACAGCCCTCAAACGTAAGGTTTTCAATCTGTTCTATGCCCGTAGGAACAATTAATTTTTTAAGCGACGAGCAGCCGCTGAACGCCCCCGAACCGATTGCCGTCACGCTTGAAGGCAGGTCTATGCTTGTCAAAGCCTTGCAGTTGTAGAACGCATTTGCTCCGATTTCTTTAAGCGTATTCGGCAGCACGACCTCCGTCAGACTTGCGCATTTGTAAAACATTTTGTCGGCAATACGCGTGACGGGCAAATTTTCGTAAGTTGACGGTACGACTACTTTTTTGTCTTGCAGCTCGACAGAAGAAACGCTCAGATTTACCTCATAGCCGCTTCCGTCGGCAAGCAACGTGTATTTAAAAATTTCATTGAAGCCGAATTCAGACCAATCGGAGTCGGCAAAATTTTCGCCGTCGCCCACTGCCTTTATCTTTACGACGTAAACGGTCTCCCCGCCCAGAAACGAGAGATTGCAGGAAGGCTCGGCAGTCACGTACTCCTCGTTGTCTGCCAACACTATGTACCCTTCGGCATTTTTCACCTCGTCCCAAATCAGAAAAGGACCGTTCTGCCTTATGTTTTGGGGCGCTTGAAGCCGCGTCTTCGAACCGCACGCAACAAGCAGACAGCAAAGCAAAGCTGTCACAACAATAAAAATCACTCTTTTCTTCATTTTTTTTACCTCCGTTTTTTAAAGTATGTTCCCTGACACGGGACAAACCGATTAAACCAACACAACCGATTTTAAGTTTCTTTTCTTTCAATTTCTTTCTTGCCGCAAGTTGTTCTATACTCAAAGCTTATAAAAAAGCGCAATGCAAAACAAATTCACATTGCGCTAAAAACTCTGCAATTCATAATAATTTCCCTCCTTTTATTTTAACGTCGTCGATGCTATCCCAATCATACTCCTCTTTGCAGTAATCATCTTTTGTTTTCCAATATTTTAATTCCAAGTTTTCTATTTGTCAACATAAATTTATTTAGAAAACATAATTTTTATAAAATCGCTATATTTCACTTAATCCAACGGCTTGAAATTCCGATTTTGTTCACATAAGCTTGAAACGAAAATCTGTAACTGTTATAATAAGTTAAGTAAATAATATTTAATGAACTGAAAATCAAATCAATTTCGTTTACGTTTTTTTTAAAATGTCTTCCCGATAATAATCTTTTTCTATATCGTCAATGCTTTAAACAAAAAAGAGACTTGCCCCGCAAATCTCTTTATATGCTTTATATTGAAAATATCCTCAGCCTGCAAGTTAAAAACACCGACCGCAAAATCGGGTTTATTTTTGGTGCACCGCAAGGCGATAAATAAGAACACGGAAATATTACAGGTTAATAGGCTTGAATATTATTGCCAAGTGGAATTGCCGCTGTCGGATTACAAACTATACGGCAAGCAATTAGCCGCGAGGAGTTGACGGCTCGTCAGTTTTCTTGTCGGCAGATATGGCTGTCATTGCGCTTTTGTAAATGCGCTTTGACAGCCTTTTTGCTTGCTCTCTATCGGGCGGCATTTCAGCATATATATTCTTTTCTTTATCGTTGAAATAAACGATTGTTAAGCCGTTCGGTATTTTACTCA
>OGPL01003133.1_pt1 | contig 10925 bp, 7 predicted proteins | sample 1552901 | NCBI WGS metagenome assembly OGPL01 (sample SAMEA2580244, study PRJEB22360) | human gut metagenome | biome: human gut; feature: human-associated habitat; material: faeces | place: Denmark | collected 2008/2010 | reverse complement strand
AGGGGGACGACTGATATGGCAGAAAAAGCGATTCGCCTGGGCGGCGAAGCCACGGCTGATGCCATCGTCAGCGCAGTGGATACCATGTATTCCGAGCATACCTTCAACGAGAAGGACTTTGCGCTCAAGCATAACGACGCAGAGATCGCAATGGACTCGAACTTTGCCGCACAGAGCTTCTGGAAGGATGTGCGGGTGCGCTTCTTCCGCAAAAAGAGCGCGGTGCTCGGCCTGATCCTCGTTGTCTTTATCGTGCTGCTGGCGGCATTTGGCCCCGGCATGAACGAGTATACCTACTCCGGTCAGGAGCTGAGCCAGAAAAACTTTGCGCCCCGCGTGCAGGTGCTGGAAAACTTCGGCATCTTCAACGGTGACGAGAAAATGAGCACCACCACCGGTTCCAAGACGGTCAATGCCTATGTGGAAAAGGGCAAGGAGGATGTCTACTACTGGTTCGGCAGCGACACCTATGGCCGCGATATCTGGACCCGTACCTGGGAGGGTGCCCGCGTGTCCCTGATCATCGCGGTTGCCGCCGCCATCATCGATATGGTCATCGGCATGAGCTACGGCCTCATCTCGGGCTACTTCGGCGGCAAGGTGGATATGCTGATGCAGCGCTTTCTTGAAGTTGCCAACGGCATCCCCCGTCTGGTCATCGTTACGCTGCTGCTTCTGGTGCTGCAGCCCGGCATGATCACCATCATCTTCGCTCTGATGCTGACCGAGTGGGTGGGCATGAGCCGCATCGCCCGCGCTGAGATGCTCAAGCTGAAGGATCAGGAGTTCGTGCTGGCCTCCCGCACGCTGGGCGCAGGCAGCTTCTTCATCATCTTCAAGGAAGTGCTGCCCAACATCATCGGACCCATCATCACGCAGGTCATGTTCAGCATCCCCACCGCGATCTTTACCGAGGCATTCCTTTCCTTCGTGGGTCTGGGCATCCCGGTGCCGCAGTGCTCGCTGGGTTCCCTGATCAGTGAGCTGTACAACAGCTTCACCACCCATCCCTATCAGATCATCCCGCCCATCGTGGTCATGAGCCTGCTGATGCTCAGCTTCAACCTGCTGGCCGACGGCCTGCGCGAGGCACTTGACCCCAAGATGAAGAGTATGTAAGGAGGCGCACAACATGCCTGATACGAAAAGAGAACAGGTCTTGTCGGTGCGAGACCTTGATATTACCTTTAAGACGACGGCCGGCCCTGTCCACGCCATCCGCGGCGTGAACATCGACCTGTACAAGGGCGAGACGGTGGCGCTGGTGGGTGAGTCTGGTTCCGGTAAGTCCGTCACCATGAAGGCGGCCATGGGCATTCTTGCCCAGAACGCCAAGGTGAACAGCGGCAGCATCCAGTTCAGCTACCATCACGCCGACGGCAGCCCTGAAACCGTCGATCTGCTGCAAAAAGATAAAAAGTGGATCCGCCGCCACATCAACGGCAAGCGCATCGCCATGGTCTTTCAGGACCCCATGACCAGCCTTGACCCCACTATGACCATCGGCAAGCAGATCATGGAAGGGATGCTCTGGCACTTCAAGATGCCCAAGGCTGAGGCATATCAGAAGGCCCTCAAGCTGCTGGAAGAGGTGGGCATCACCGATGCCGAAAAGCGCATGAAGAGCTACCCGCACCAGCTGTCCGGCGGTATGCGCCAGCGCGTGGTCATTGCCATTGCACTGGCCTGCGACCCCGACCTGCTGATCTGTGACGAGCCCACCACGGCACTGGATGTGACCATTCAGGCCAAAATTCTGGAGCTGATCCGCAGCATCCAGCGTGAGCGCGGCATCTCGGTCATTTACATCACCCATGATCTGGGCGTTGTGGCAAAGGTGGCCGATTATGTGGACGTGATGTACGCAGGCAAGATCGTGGAGACCGGCACCATCGATGAGATCTTCTACGAGCCGCGCCACCCCTACACATGGGGCCTGCTTTCCGCCATGCCCGATCTGGACACCGCAGACGACCGTCTGTACACCATTCCGGGTTCGCCGCCGAACCTGCTGCATGAGAAGCAGGGCGATGCCTTTGCGCCGCGCAACCACTTTGCCCTGAACATCGACGACGAAGTGGACCCGCCCATGTTCAAGATCAGCGACACCCACTATGCAGCTACATGGCTGCTGGACCCCCGCGCACCCAAGGTGGACATGCCGCCTGAGCTTGCTCAGCGCATTGCCCGCATGCGTGCCGAGGCAGAAAAGATCAAGGAGGCGGAATAAATGGCAGGACAGAATGCTGCTCCGCTGCTGAAGGTCGAGGGCCTGAAGCAGTATTTCCGCGTGAGCAAGAGCTATACCGTCAAGGCTGTGGACAATGTCAGCTTTGAGATCTATCCCGGCGAGACCTATGGTCTGGTGGGCGAGTCCGGTTCCGGCAAGTCCACCATCGGCCGCGCCATCATGCGCATCCTGCCCACCTCGGGCGGCGAGATCCTGTACAAGGGCCAGAAGATCAACGGCAAGATCTCCCGCCAGCTGGACCAGCAGGTCATCAAGGAGATCCAGATGATCTTCCAGGACCCGCAGTCCTCCCTGAACGAGCGTGCCAAGGTCAGCTACATCGTGGGCGAGGGCCTGCAGAATGTCCGGCCCGACCTGACCGCCGCCCAGCGGGAGGAGAAGGTCCGGCAGGCACTGCTGGATGTGGGCCTGCTGCCTGAATTCGCTTCCCGTTTCCCGCATGAGTTCTCCGGCGGCCAGCGCCAGCGCATCGGCATTGCCCGTGCCCTGATCGTGGAGCCTGAGTTCATCATTGCCGACGAGCCCATCTCGGCTCTGGACATGTCCATCCGCGCCCAGGTGCTCAACCTGCTGCGCCGCCTGCAGAAGGAGCGCGGCATCACCTACCTGTTCATCGCCCATGATCTCTCGGTGATGCGCTACATTTCGGACCGCATCGCAGTCATCCACAAGGGCAGCATCGTGGAACTGGCCGACGCGGAGGAGCTGGTGGCCCACGCCATCCATCCCTACACCCGCAGCCTGCTGTCGGCCATCCCCATGCCCAGCCCCCGCCGCGAGCGGCAGAAAAAGCTGCTGGTCTACGACCCCGCCATGCACGATTATTCCACCGAAGCGCCCCAGTGGCGGGAGCTGCGCCCGAGGCACTGGGTTCTTTGCAGCGCCGCCGAGGCCGCGCAGTGGCTGCCGCAGGCCTGAGCTGCTTCGGGTCGCGATCCAATCACTTTACACAGTTTTTACCAGATGAACCGTTGATGGTTCGTCCTTTTTTGATTTCTCACAGTTTATTCCTTGACATTCCGACCGCCGTCCACTACAATAGCGGTGGGCCGTTTTGGCCTTTTGCCTGTCAAAAAGTGTCCGGCAGAACATGCTTTTTCTGCCGTTTCTGGGAAAATGAAAGAAGAAGAAAAAAAGAAAGGTCCTGAATCCTATGACGACTGCACCACACGAACCCATCTACGCATCCGTCGCAAAACCCTGGCTCAAATACTATGACCCCAAGTTCTTCGATCAGACGCCGCCCGAATGCAGCGCCTTCGAGTACGTCTGCCGCCAGAACAAAACGCACTTAACCGAGACCGCCATCACCTATTACGGCCGCAAGATCACTTATGCCGACCTCATCGTCAACGTCAAAAAGACGGCAGCAGCCCTGCGGGCCGTGGGCCTGAAAAAGGGCGATATCGCCACGGTGGTCAGCGTGATGACCCCGGAGATCATCTTTGCGTTCTATGCCGCCGACATGATCGGCGCAACTCTGAACCTGGTGGATCCCCGTTACAGTGTGGAGGGCATCCGTGAGTACATTGAAGAGGTGGATTCCCACCTGCTGATCTGCCTGAATGTGGTGTATGAGCGCTGCCATCAGGCTGCCAAGCGCACCCATGTGGAGCATGTGGTGGTGCTCTCCCCGGCCGATTCCCTGCCGCTGCCTCTGGCGCTGGGCTACAAGGTCAAGAATCTCGACAAGAACAAGTATCATTCCAACGTCATCCACTGGAAGCAGTTCCTTGCTGCCGGGAAGGACGAGAGCATTGCCGCAGAGCCCTATGACCCGGAGCACGCCTGTGTGGTGGTGCATACCGGCGGCACCACCGGCTCTCCCAAGGGCGTGATGCTGACCGATAACAACTTCAACGGCATTGCCATGCAGTTCTCCGCCTGCGACACGCTGTTTTCCAAGGGTCAGTCCCTGCTGAACATCATGCCCCCCTTCATTGCCTACGGCTTTGCCTGCGGCGTACATCTGCCGCTGACGCTGGGCATCAAGGTGGTCATCATCCCCAACCTCGACTCCAATAAGCTGGGCAGCCTGATCTGGAAGTACAAGCCCGAACACATGTTCGGCGTTCCCTCCCACTACCAGCAGCTGGCTGTTGACCCCAAGCTGCAGAACAAGGATCTCTCCTTCATCCGCAACTATGCCGCGGGCGGCGATGCCATTGCCCGGGGTGCCGAGCAGACGGTCAACGACTTCCTGGCCGCTCACAACGTGGAATTCCCCATCGCCAAGGGCTACGGCATGACCGAGGCATCCTCTGCTGCCACCGCTGCTGCCGGTCGGAACAACAAGCCCGGCAGCGTGGGCCTGCCACTGGTCAGCACGCTGGTGTCCACCTTTGAGCCGGGCACCGACACGGAGCTGCCCATCGGCCAGCGGGGCGAGCTGTGCATCTCCGGCCCCGGCGTTATGAAGGGTTACTACAACAAGCCTGCCGAGACCGCCGCCATCCTGCGCACCCATGCAGATGGCCGGGTCTGGGTGCATACCGGTGACATCGGCTATCTGGACGAGGACGGCTTTGTCTATCTGGACAGCCGGATCAAGCGGCTCATCATCCGCCACGATGGCTTCAAGGTGTTCCCCTCCATGATCGAAAATGTGGTCAGCCAGCATCCCGCCGTGCATCAGTGCTCTGTGGTGGGCTGCGCCGACAAGGATCATGTGCAGGGCCGCCTGCCTTTTGTCTATCTGGTGCTTGACCCTGCGGTTCCCGCCGCCAAGCGCAAGCAGATCATCAAGGAGCTGCGCCAGCTCTGCATCGAGGAGCTGCCCGAATATGTCCAGCCCGTGGGGTACAAGATCATCCCCGAAATGCCCCTGACGCTGGCCGCTAAATTTGATTATCGCAAGCTGGAAGAAGAGATCACTCCCCGCGATTATTAAGCAGAATAATACACATTGGAAAGGATTCGTGACGACACCATGAAAAAGAAACTGATTGGCCTGGCCCTTTCGGCCGCCATGCTGTTCTCTGTCCTGAGCGTTCCGGCCTTTGCAGCCGCCCCGGAAGAGAGCGCAGACCCCGCTCTGACCACTGAACAGACCGCTGCAGAGGAGGAGAACTGTTTCTTCACCTCCAGCAGCACCGAAGAAGAGAAGGAGCCCAACTCCATCACCTATGTTGCCCTGGGCGACAGCATCTGTGCCGGTATCGGCCTGACTACCGTTCAATATGCACATAACTTGATGGGCGTGGACGTTTCCTTCAACTTCAAGGGTTACCCCGAGGCCTGCTATGTGGGTCAGGTGGGCAAAAGCCTGAACCTCGACCGGGATCATGCCATCAATCTGGGCCTGCCCGGCGTGATGAGCAAGGATATGCTGGAGCTGGTCAAGACCGGCACCATGGCCGAGATGAACACCCTCTCCGGCTGCCAGTACAATTACCCCGAGTTTGTAGATTACATCAAAAGTGCCGATGTTATCTCCATCCAGCTGGGCTCTAATGATGCTTTTGTGCCCACCGTGGTCTCTTTTGGTGAGGCCACTAACTGGAAAAGTGAGGACCTGGCTTCCATCGTGCTCAGCGGCAACCTGCGCGACCGTGACCAGGACACTGAGGCTGCACTGAACGAGAGCCTGAAAAAGCTCAGCCTGACCCGCAGCGAGAAAGATGCCGTCTGGAACCTGTTCTTCTCCGGCATGAACAAGATCTGCGAGAACGCTTATCCCGAAAGCAGCAGCAACCTGCGCCAGATCGTGGCGACTGTCAAGGAGCTGAACCCTGATGCCCAGATCCTGATCATCGGTGCCACCAACCCTGTGCCCCTGCTGCCCAGCTGGAGCAACTACTTCAGCAAGCTGAACAACTACGAAAAGCAGCTGGCCGATGTTTACGGTGCCACCTACGTTTCCATCCCCTTTGCTCAGACTGAGCTGGATGGCCACCCCACCGTCTCCGGCCACAAGTACATCGCCGACAAGATCGTCAAGGCAATCGAAGCCCAGCAGTAAAATGAAAGAGGAACAACCCTCTCAGTCAAAGCCTGCGTCTTTGCCAGCTCCCCCGAAAGGGGGAGCTTTTTTGATGCCGTAAAGTACAGCACCAAACCTCTCCCCTCGGGAGAGGTGGCATTGCGAAGCAATGACGGAGAGGGTCGTCCCTCTCGATGAAAAAAATATTACTTTTCGTAACTCTGGGGCAGCTCGTTCTTGGGGTCACGGTCCATCAGGGAGCGCACCGCCTCGGCGGCGCTCATGCCCTTGTTTACAACAGCGTTCACGGTCTGAACGATGGGCATTTCCACCTGATACTTGGCGGCAAGTTCCAGCGCAGCGGGCAGGGCGTTCATGCCCTCAACCACCATACCGACCTCCTTCACGGCCTGCTCCGGGGTCTCACCCTTGCCGATGAGGATGCCGGCCCGGTTGTTGCGGCTGTGCATACTGGTGGCGGTCACGATCAGGTCACCGATGCCGGCCAGACCGGCAAAGGTGTGGACATTGCAGCCCATGGCCACGCCCAACCGAGCAAGCTCGGCAATGCCGCGGGTGATGAGGGCGGCACGGGCGTTGTCGCCATAGCCCAGGCCGGTGGAGATGCCCACGCCCAACGCAATGACGTTCTTCATGGCACCGCTGAGTTCCACGCCCTTGATGTCCTCATTGGTATACACACGCATGACGTTGTTGGTGAACACCGTCTGCACGAATCTGGCCGTTTCCATATCCTTGCTGGCCGAAACGATGGTGGTGGGCAGGTCGATCGCCACCTCCTCGGCGTGGGTGGGGCCGCTCAGGGCCACCAGACGCACCCCCTTGGGACCGCCCTCTTTGCCCAGCTCATCGGCCAGGATCTCTGTCATGGTGAACAGGGTATCCTTTTCAATGCCTTTGGCAACGTCCACAATGATCTGACCGTCCGGCACAAAGGGCCGGGCCTTGGCGGCGGTGGAGCGCACGAACACCGACGGCACCGCGAACAGCAGGATCTCCTTGTCCGTGCACACCTCTTCCACGCTCTTGGTGAACTTCATCTCTGCCGGAATGGTCATGCCGGGCAGATTGGGGTGGACCCGGGTGGTGGAAAGGTTGTCGATCTCCTGTTCCAGCGCCGACCACACGGTCACGTCATTGCCGCTCACCGTCAGCATCCGCGCCAGAGCCATGCCCCAGGTGCCTGCACCCAGAATACCAATTTTATGCTTCATTGTGTTTTGTCCTCCGTATGCGCCGGGCTGCTTGTGTGCCCGGCCTGTTCCCCGCGCTTCCTGCACGGGGCCTGTCTGATTCCATTTTACACGAAACATCGTACCGCGTCAACTCCTTGCCAGTCTGCACAAAGTTAACCTGTGTTTTCTTTTGTTTTTGGCCAGAGTGAAAGATTTTCGCCAATGGATTGCACTTGTCTCCATTTCATGCTATAGTATTTTGGTAGGAATTGTAGGATATGCTCTTGACTTGAACCATAGTTTAAGGTATATCCTAAAGATATTCCACCGTTTTTTTATCAATAAGGAAGAAAAATATGTTTGAAGCACTTCTTACCAACCGCACGGTCAGCGTGCTGTGGGAGGCCCTGCCCCGCATCCTGACGGCAGGCCTGACCATGACCATTCCCCTGACCCTGATCTCCTTCAGCCTTGCCATGGTCATTGCAGTGGCTGTTGCGCTGGTGCAGTACGCCAATGTTCCGGTGCTGCGCCAGATCGCCCGGTTCTACATCTGGGTCATCCGGGGCACGCCGCTGCTGGTGCAGCTGTTCATCATCTTCTACGGCCTGCCCAGCCTGGGCATCATGCTGGATGCTTTTCCGGCAGCCGTCATCGCCTTTGCCTTCAACGAGGGTGCCTACTGCGCCGAGACCATGCGCGGCGCGCTGGAAAGCGTGCCCCAGGGCCAGCTGGAGGCCGGTTCCTGCGTGGGCATGACCTGGTGGCAGATCATGCGCCGCATCGTTCTGCCGCAGGCCCTGCGCACCGCCGTGCCCTCCCTGTCCAACTCCCTCATCAGCATGATCAAGGACACCTCTCTGGCCTCCAACATCACGGTGGCAGAGTTGTTCATGGCAGGCCAGCGTGTGGCAGCCCGCACCTACATTTTCCTGCCCATCTACTGCGAGGTGGCTGTGGTCTACCTGCTGTTCTGCACCATCATCACCAAGCTGCAGGCGCTGGTGGAGCGGCAGCTGAACGCGCACGGTTTCCAGTGAGAAAGGGGTGGACGGTATGGCCATGTTAGAGATCAAAGACATCCACAAAACATTTTACACCTATGATGACAAGCCCCGCTTCCACATCGGGCCTTTCCCGCGCGGCACTGCCCGCCGGGTGCGCAGCGCACTGCACGTCCTGAACGGCGTGGACCTGAGTGTGGAAAAGGGAGACGTTGTTGCCATTCTGGGCCCTTCCGGCTCCGGCAAGACCACCCTGCTGCGCTGCCTGAACTTTCTGGAGACCGCTGACAGCGGCACTCTGGTGTTCGACGGCGAATCCTTCGATCTTGGCAGGATCTCCCGGGCCGACATTGCCCGCCTGCGCAAAAAAACGGCCTTTGTGTTCCAGAACTACAACCTGTTCCGGAACAAGACCGCCCTGCAGAATGTGACCGAGGGCCTGATCGTTGCCCGCAGGATGCCCAAAGAGCAGGCGGATGAGATCGGCAGACGGATGCTGGAAAAGGTCGGTCTGGCCGACCGGGCCGACTACTATCCCCGCCAGCTTTCCGGCGGACAGCAGCAGCGCGTTGCCATTGCGCGTGCGCTTGTGAACGAACCGGAGGTGCTTCTGCTGGATGAGCCCCTCGGCGCACTCGATCTCAAACTCCGCAAGGAGATGCAGATAGAGCTTAAGCGTATGCAGAAAAAGCTTGGCATAACGTTTATCTTTGTTACTCACGACCAGGAGGAAGCCCTCACCATGAGTGATACAATTGCCGTTATGAATCACGGTGTCATTCAGCAGATCGGCTGCCCGACAGATGTTTATAACGAGCCCAAAAACCGCTTTGTCGCAAGGTTCATCGGTGAAAGCAATATTTTTGAAGCAACCATGCGGCGTGACTACCTTGTGAACATTCACGGAATTGATTACGAATGCGTGGATGCGGGGTTCGGCACGGAACAACCCGTTGATGTTGTTATCCGTCCCGAGGATGTTGATTTTGTGCCGATAGGCAAAACTCCGCTGCACGGCGTTGTAACGAGTGTTCTTTTCATGGGCGTTCACTATGAATTCACTGTGGATTGCGATGGGCGCATATTCAAAGTTCATTCAACGGATTTCGTGCCCGTCGGCGAAACCGTCGGAATCGAAGTTCTTCCGGATGCTATTCACATTATGAACCCGGAACGCAAACAACCGACGGAAGCTGCGGCGGAAGAACCTCAGCAGAACTTATGAACGGAAATATGCAGCAAATAAAAAGGAGGCAAAAAGCAAATCGATGAAAAGAACCCGTCTTGCTTACCCGTATATTTTCGTATGGATGCCGCTGTTCATAGTTGCTCCGATGCTTTTTGTTGCTCCGGCTGCGGATAGGTCAATACTCAATTCGAACTTTGTTACCTTATTTTTTTTATTAGTGAATATTTGCCTTTTCTGAATGGTCAAGACGATGTCATTCATGTCATAATCTCCATATAATGGCCATTGATCTTCAAAAAGGTAGGTGTAATTCTGATTATCTTCCACTTCAATGGGGAATTCCGGATTTACAGGTGGAGTAGGAGTCCCTCCATTATATCCGTTACTACATTCGGACTCAGGTATTGAAACAGTGTTTTTACCTTCTTCTCCCCATTCTGCTCCACCTGTCATTGTCCAACATATATTCCAGTCATCTATCTTTTCAATTACATGATCAGAACAAACTATCTGGAGGTTACCTGAATAATGGATAAGATTTGGGCTTAATGTTTTAGCGACAGCTTTCTTAATGATCAGGAGTGCTTTTTCAGCTCCTGTCCCTTTAAATCCTTTGTCTTTGTCTTGGTATCCGTATTTAGCTTTTTCTGTAATTTCAAACAGTGCTTTAGCTCCTAATTCTATTTTTGCATTGTTCATGTATAGCTCTTTGCATTGGACAAAGCCGCCACCATCAACTATTAAATGACCTTCTGTCATTTCAAATTCATCAGTTACTATCAGTTTACATTTATTATAACAATAGTCATTCCATGCAGATATTTTCATATCTTCTGTGGTCCATGATCCTTCATTAACCCAAGAAGCTCCGGTACTGTTGATTACTGTTTCCTCTGCTTCTATAGTACCCGTGTTAATTATGTGACTATTTCCTTGAGCATATATTTCCTCCGCTTTTAAGTTTCCAGAATTGGATATCGTGCTTTGACCATTTTCTCCACTTAATCTGTCTTCAATGTTGGCAGTACCAGCATTGAAGAAGGTAGAAGAGTTGGTGCAGATTAATTTTTCGGCAGTAATTGTTCCTAAATTGTAAAGTTTATAATTATTGTCTAATTGTATTGTTTTAGTTACTGTCAAAGTTGCTCCAGTACCAATCGTAATCATGCAATTGGCTTGTCCGTTATTTTGGGCCTGAGGCATGGAAACTTTTTTCCCAGGGAGAATATATAAACAAGAGCCTTCAGTAAGATAAATCTGCTCAGATAGTTCAATATCTTCAGTTATATATAATTTTATATTTTTTATCCATAAACTGATTCTCTTCGTGGAAGAAGTAACTTTATAGCTGTTGCCTTCTACG
>OGPL01003109.1_pt1 | contig 11016 bp, 7 predicted proteins | sample 1552901 | NCBI WGS metagenome assembly OGPL01 (sample SAMEA2580244, study PRJEB22360) | human gut metagenome | biome: human gut; feature: human-associated habitat; material: faeces | place: Denmark | collected 2008/2010 | reverse complement strand
AATACAGGAATTGCTTGTTCCTGAATGGGGGTCGGCGTTGTATAGCCGGTTTGTTCTAAAGCCTTCAATATCGGCTCTATAAGATCTAATTCTTTAAATGTCATTTGAAATTATTAAGCAGGCCTCACGGCCTTTCTATTTGTTATTCTACAAAGATAAGAGAATGATTCGTTATAAAGGTATTCAGGCTACGGAGTTTATGCTTATTTAACAAGATTGACAATAAAAAGGGCGTATAGTGAGAATAACATCACCATACGCCACATAACCTATTATATATAAGCTATTTACAAATAAAACAATAACATAAAGGCTTCTGAACAAGCTAATTGGCAAGAAAGATTATCGGGTACAGAATGTATAGACATTTCCTCCAAAATCCGCTGCAATCAGTGCATTACCCGAAACAGCGACGGAGCCGAAAATAGGCGCTCCGGTAGCATATTTCCAAATAATCTTTCCATCGTCTTTATTGATACCATACACCGCTCCGTCGGAAGCAGTCACATAAACGGTCTTCCCTGCCAGCACCGGGCTGGTCTCAATTGTAGCTGCACCCTTGCGAATATACGGACTGGTATAAACCAATCCTGCTCCTACCGGACAAACCCATTTTTCTTCCAGCGTTTCATTATCCAGCGCAATCAGCCCCTTCTCTGCCGAACCGAAAATAATCTCTTTGTCGGTAAGTAACGGAGTGGAAGTCACATCTACATTATAAGGCAAAGGTTTGCGTACAATCACCTTTCCGGTAGCTGCTTCGAGAATAAAGAAAGATTGGTTGGAGATAAGATACAACAACGAACCATGCATGGCAACCGATGAACCGCGATTACGCAAGCCGTTGTCACTGGCTTCCCACAATTTCTTTCCTGTCTTGGCATCATTTCCATAAAGTGCACGCCACTGTGCAGAACCGATTAAAAGTCCGTTACCTTGTGTCAGCGTGGTAGTAGTTCCTTCACCCTGTCCCCAATCTTCATTCTTCCAAAGCTGTTTGCCGGTACGGGCTTCATAAGCACCGAGTCCTTTTCCGGTTCCGGCATATACAATACCGTCATTGGCTACCAAGCCGTCAATCAATGCCGGCAAGCCGTTGACAGGAAGTTGTTTTTCCCAACAGAGTTTTCCCGTTTCTGCATCAATGGCATACAGCCAACCTTGCGCATCTTGAGCAAAAACCACACCTTTGTCTATTGCAATAGTGTTCTTTATGGAATTACGAACCGGATAGCTCCACAGTATTTCTCCGTCTTCTCCGGCCAAAGCATAAACATGACCTTCACCTTTCAGATTCTCGTCAACAGAAGCTATATATACCTTACCATTGTGCACCAAAGGAGAAGTCATATAAATATTGGCTCCTACATTCTTCGTCCAGGCTAATTGCAGAGGTGCTTCCAGAGGCGGACAAACCGGAGCGACATGTGTAGAAGTTCCCAACAAGTTATTCCAGTCGGCGCCCAATGACACTTTTACCTGTTCCGGTCGGACAATAAAGGCACTTTCGGCATAAGCGGTCTCACCATTATTAAAACGAGCCGTCACCTGCAAGGTCAGTTCCTTGCCTTGATACTTGGCAGACAGAGGCATATCCCCATTCCAGGTCCAGTCGGTAGCCTGAACGAGTTTCTTGTTTTTGAGTATGGCTTTTCCGTCTTGCAGGCAACTATAAACCACCTCTTTCACCGGAGTTGCAGACGAATAAACATTTACTGTAACAGGAACACGATTGGCAAAGGCAGTACCGGCAGGAGAAGCTATACAAATATTCTTATCCAAATAAGAATAACGGAGTTCGGAAGTGAAATCACCGTTCTTATCCACATGCATTACACGGAAAGCACTGGTAGAATGGTCAATCCCGCCCTTATCCAATGTAGCGGTAGATACACTATACACATCTCCTTGCTTCTTCATATAATTAATATGCCAATGACCATATACCCACGCTTTCAGGTTATGCTCGTTCAGGTTAATGCTGCCTCCGTTGTCTCCTTTAAAAACAAAAGCGTCATCATAAGTCAGCAAGTCATGATTAAACACCATAATAGGTGTCCCGGGTTTTACATGGGCAAGGTCGTTTTTCAGCCAAAGATAAACATCCTCACGGGTATAACCGGGAGCATGGTCACCGCCTGCCATCGGAGTGACAATATAATGCACACGTCCGGCGTCAAACGAATAATAAACAGGACCGTAGATATTTTCAAAAAGCTCTTCGCCGTATTTACCTTTGACAAGGTCATGGTTTCCGATACAATAGAAGACAGGGCAGTCCATATTCTCCGTATTCATCAGTTTGATATGCTCTTTCAGCCCTTTCTCATAACAGATATCGCCGGTATGAATGATAAAAGCGGCATGCTCATTCGCTGCATAGTCACGTACATTATTTACCCATTCATCATGATTCTTGGTATTGAAAATCTCTGTATCGGCAATATGGATATATTTATGGGAGCCATCCTTACCCAAACCTCCGTCATAAGGCATCAGCCCAAAGTCGTAAGAAGCCTGCTTATCTTCTATTTTATGATAATGGCGGTTATAAGTCTTATAGCCGGAAGGAGTAGTAATAAAAACAAAACGTTCCCCGGCATGACCGGGAAGCGTAAAACTACCGTCAGCAGCTGTTTCCACAACATTCAATCCGTCAGAAACCTTGACGCCGGACATCGGTTTCTCTCCCTTATCAAACACACCGTTCTTATTCTTGTCTACATAAACATGTCCGGTGTATGCTGCCATTACAGGAAAAGAAGCAACCAACAGGCAGGAAATTAAAAAGGTCTTTTTCATCAGTATATATTTAATTGAATAATCATACAATCTATTTCAAAACAAATTCGGACAAAACAAATCCATGGTCAGAAGGATAGAAGAAATCCTCTCCCTCAAAAGTGAATGTCTTTCCCAGACTGTTATCATAACACTCTGAAGTAGTGGCCTGTATGGTCTTTCCCCGGTAATAGATAAAGTCGATACGGTCTGCCCGGCATTCCGTTTCCAAAGAGTCCGCATCAGTCAGCCAGGTCACTCCCAACTTGGCCGCCGCATCAGGATTCATTTCGCGGAAACTATCCTTAAAGCCGGCTTTTTCCATCGCAACAGAAACCGGCCAACGTACGACCGCCCCGCCGTGATTATACAAATTACGCGTCTCTTCCGTCCAGTCCAAATGCGAATGTACATTGAAGTCTCCCCCCATGATGACAGGTATGCTATCGGCCTCCGCCAGCATCGGTTTCAGTACGGAAAGAATCTTCCGTATCTCGTCATCCCTCGTTCCGGCAGTTTCCCAAGCCAGAATTTCTTCTTCCGTCTTGTCCGTGGGAACCAAGCGCATATCGGGCAAATAATGCAACCAAGTGTCGAAGATGCGCACCGGAGTGCCATCCATATCAATCTTTACTCCGCCAAAGTTAAAAGTACCGATGCTATCGGGAAATGCATACTTTTCAACAATGGGATAACGGCTGTAGATACATAGATTATCGGAGATTAAATGATACTGATATCCCAGTGAGTCTGCCACCATCGGAGCAGTGCCGTATGTCTCTACCATCAAGACCACATCCGCCCCGCTTTTCTTGAGAATGCCGACAGTACCTTCACATCCTTTTCCCGGATAAGTTTTAGAGTGACCACCGTGCCACACATTCCATGAGAGAACTTTCAGCTTTTTAGGAGTATCCTTTTGCGGCGTACAAGCCACGCAACATAGCAGACAGAGTGCTGCCATGAACATCATAGTTTTTCGTGTTCGCATAATTGATTAGATTCATTTTTCACGTAACAAAGGTAGCACAAAAAGAAAAACGCACAAAAGAAATATACCATAAATATGGTATTGTTTGTCTGAACATCATCCCCTATCTTTGCATTATTAAAGATAACCCACTAATAATTCAAAAGATTATGGCAAGAATAAAAAAACAATTGACTGAACTGATTGGAGGCACTCCCCTCCTGGAACTGTCACGCTTCAGTAAAAAACAGGGCGCGAAAGCACAAGTAATTGCCAAACTGGAATATTTCAATCCCGGCGGAAGTGTAAAAGACCGTATCGCACTTGCAATGATAGAAGACGCGGAAAGTAAAGGCATCCTGAAACCCGGTTCGGTAATCATCGAACCCACCAGTGGCAACACAGGTGTAGGATTGGCGTGGGTTGCCCGAGTAAAAGGTTACAAAACCATACTCACCATGCCCGAAACCATGAGCCTGGAACGCCGGAATTTATTAAAAGCGGCAGGTGCACAATTGGTGCTGACCGAAGGTGGCAAAGGAATGAAAGGGGCTATAGAAAAAGCGGAAGAACTGCGCAAGACCACACCCGGAGCCGTCATTTTAGGTCAGTTCGACAATCCGGCAAATCCTGCGGTCCATGTCCGCACCACCGCCCGGGAGATATGGGATGACACTGATGGAAAAGTAGATATCTTTGTTGCCGGAGTAGGCACCGGAGGTACACTGACCGGTGTAGCAGAAGGATTGAAAAAACAGAATCCCAACATACAAATCGTAGCAGTAGAGCCGGACAACTCCCCTGTTCTTTCGGGCGGGCAACCGGGAGCACACAAGATACAGGGTATCGGCGCAGGGTTCATCCCCAAGATATACAACGGAAGCCTGGTAGATAAAATAATCCGTGTAAAAGACGATGATGCCATCCGCACAGGACGTGAATTGTCTTCCACAGAAGGACTGCTAGTAGGAATCTCATCGGGAGCTGCTGCCTATGCCGCTTTAAAACTGGCCAAATTGCCTGAGAATGAGGGGAAACAAATTGTAGTCCTCTTACCCGACACAGGAGAAAGATATCTGTCGACTGTGCTCTATGCGTTCGAAGAATATCCGCTGCCTAATAATCATTGACCCAAAACAATAAAAATGAACATAGCTGCATTAATTTCAGGAGGAGTCGACAGCGCGGTTGCCGTACACCTCCTTTGCGAACAAGGATATAAACCTGACCTTTTCTATATCAAAATCGGAATGGACGGTGACGAGGATCTTACCTGCACCGCAGAAGAGGATATCGAACTATGTACGGCTACCGCACGCAGATACGGCCTCAACCTGAATATCATTGACCTGCACCGGCAATACTGGGACAATGTCGTGGCATACGCCATAGACAAAGTGAAGCGTGGCCTCACTCCCAACCCGGATGTGATGTGCAACAAACTCATCAAATTCGGATGCTTCGAACAGGAGGCCGGACATCTGTATGACAAGACAGCCACCGGCCATTATGCCGGTATCCTTGAAAAAGATGGAAAAATATGGCTCGGAACCGCACAAGATCCGGTCAAGGACCAGACGGATTTTCTGGCACAGATAGATTATCTGCAAGTATCCAAACTGCTGTTTCCTCTTGGCGGACTGATGAAAAATGAAGTCAGGGATATTGCCTTACAAGCCAAACTGCCCAGTGCACGGCGCAAGGACAGTCAGGGTATCTGCTTTTTAGGAAAAATCAATTATAATGACTTCCTTCGCCGCTTTTTGGGCGAGAAAGAAGGAGCCGTCATTGAAGTGGAAACAGGAAAACGGATCGGCACTCACAAAGGATATTGGTTCCACACCATAGGACAGCGCAAAGGACTGGGACTGAGCGGCGGACCTTGGTTCGTTATCCGCAAAGACATAGATGAAAACCTTATCTATGTTTCACGAGGCTATAATACTGAAAAGCAATACGGTACGGACTTTGCCTTGCGTGGTTTCCATTTCATCACGGAGGACTTATGGAAGGGAAATTCTCCTGTAGACGTTTCTTTCAAAATCCGGCATACCGATACGTTTATGAAAGGGATACTGACACAGGAAGACGACTTGTTCCGAATCCACAGCCATGAACCTCTGCAGGGCATTGCGCCCGGACAATTCGGCGTGCTGTATGACAAAGATGCGGAAATTTGCGTGGGAAGCGGTGAAATATCCCCGGCCAACAATGGGTCAACAGCAATTTAACGGGAACAGTTCGGTTGATCGTGAAGTAGCGGTTCACTTGGGATTACTTGTTATTCTTGGGTCACATCGTTTTCTTGGGGATTTAAATATCATATCACTAACCAAAGGAAGAGTAAGCCGTTTCTTAGGGTCAGCCAAGGCTTTTTAAGCAGAAGACTGTAGTAATTCGATTTACAGACAGACGTAATCGAAAGGACGAAAACGCTTAGTCCGGCTAATGAAACGGCTTAGGGGGCTCAAAACGTATGCAGCGTTTGAAAATCGGAGGAGACAACATCCGGTGACAGGTGAATAATGTATTATAAGTAAATTTATCGTTTACTTTTGTATATCACTGAAAAACAATTATCTTTGTCCCCGAAATCTAAAAGCATTCCGATGAGAATCTAAACATCTATTTTTAAACAACTATTTATTTCATGTTGGGACGGCAGGCGAAGTGAATTCGTTTGTTGTGTAATAGTTGTCCTCTATTCCCACAATATACATTTCAGTATTAACATTTTAATTTTATAGAAACAGTATGTGTATACATATACAGTCGGTTACTTATATGCATCCTGATAAAGATGTGCTCTTCAGTAATGTCAGTTTCTCTATGGGGAAAGGTGAGAAAGTAGCGCTTATCGGGAATAACGGATCAGGAAAATCAACCTTGATGCAGCTGATAACGAAAGAATTATCACCTTCGGAAGGTGAAGTGATTTGTTTGGAACCACCTTATTATATTCCCCAACACTTCGGACAATTTAATCATCTGACGATAGCCGGGGCTTTGCGAATTGAAGGAAAGATACAAGCACTTCATGCCATTTTGCAGGGAGATGTTTCTGTGGAGCATTTTACGGTATTGGATGATGATTGGGATATAGAAGAAAAGGCGGTTGCCGCTTTACATGAATGGGGATTGCCGGGAGTACCTCTCTCCCATCCCATGCATTTGTTAAGTGGAGGAGAAAAGACGAAGGTTTTTTTGGCAGGAATTGCTTTACATTCACCGTCTTTTATTCTGATGGATGAGCCGACTAACCATTTGGATGATGTGAGCCGTGGAAAATTATATCGCTTTATCACTTCCACTTCGTCCGGTATGTTGGTAGTCAGCCATGACCGGATATTGCTTAATCTGCTTTCTTCCACTTACGAACTCACGTCGAAAGGAGTAATTTATTATGCGGGGAATTATGACTTTTACAAAGAGCAGAAGGAGTTGGCCGTTCAAGCATTGCAAGCCCGGTTGGAAGAGAATGGGAAGCAGTTACAGAAGGCACGCAGACAGGCACGTGAAGTGATGGAGCGTCAACAGAAGCACGATGTGCGTGGAAAGAAGCAGAATATAAAAAGTGGAGTTGGCAAGATGGCTATGAATACTTTTAAAGATCAGGCAGAAAAAAGTTCTGTACGCTTGAACAATGTTCATACCGATAAAATACATTCATTAGCAAAGAGTGTTACTGATATTCGGAGTGAATTACCGGACATGAAGACAATGAGGCTGGATTTTAATTCTTCTTCCTTGCATATTGGCAAGGTACTGGTTACTGCCAAGAACCTGAATTATGCCTATCAGTCTGAAGAATTGTGGAAATCTCCTCTTAGTTTTGTGATACAAAGTGGGGATCGTATTCATCTGAAAGGGGCTAACGGTAGTGGAAAGACTACTTTATTGAAATTGCTGACCGGTACCCTCTCTCCTACTGCAGGTGAACTGACGAGAATGGATGGGCTGACATGTGTTTATCTTGACCAGGAATATTCTATTATTCATGATGACTTATCAGTTTTTGAACAGCTTTTTTCCTTTAACAATAAACTTTATGACCATGAGCTTAAAACCATTCTTAACCGCTTTCTTTTTCCTGTGTCCGGTTGGGATAAGAAATGTAGTTGTCTGAGTGGCGGTGAAAAGATGAGACTTTCTCTCTGCTGTCTGATGGTGAGTGCGCAAACTCCCGATCTGTTTATAGTGGACGAACCGACCAATAACATCGATATTATGAATATGGAGATATTGACTGATACTTTGAAGGAGTATCGGGGAACATTATTGGTTGTGAGCCATGATGCCTGTTTTGTGCAGCAAATTAATATAGAGAAGACGATAACGTTAAATATGTGATGAAGACTGCAAGAATTCAAATTTACGGAAAATCAGATAAATATGCCTGTATTTATGGCATTGTTCGGAAATAAATGTTATTTTTGCCCATGTGAAAGAAAAACACAAAACAACATGAAAACTCTCCTGCATATCGTAGTATATATTTTTATCCTTATGGGATTATCCGGTTGTAATAGCGATGTCTTCGTTGAAGATTTTCAGCCTTCTGTTTCTGATGTGACTTTAGAAGGAAACGGTGATTCGGTGACTATTCGTTTTAAGTCTTCCAATTGGGACCTGCTGAGAGTGTATGATTATTATGATAACTCTTCATTATATTATTCGGTTTATGATAAAGATGGTAATATAGTTTCGCAGAATCAGTCACCTGTTTTGGAAGGATTGGGCAAAATAGTCTGTGATGATATCATTTATAAAGATAAGATGGTTGATTTTGCCATTGAGCGTACTCATCCTAGGGAGGTGAAGATAACAGTAAACGAAAATATGTATTCTTCTCTTTTTCAGTTTTGCGTTACGGTAAGTAACGAATATGAAACGAAAAAAATATATGTATCCATAACACCTTCCGACAGATATATATTTGACCGTATCACTTATTCGCTTGATGCCTATAGTTATACGGATAAACAAATAGAAGAGCGCAAGAGCATAGTGGTCAATAACAGGGGAGATGAGTCAATCGTAACCAACTATATCTTCCCTTTCAAAGATGAGCATCGGCAGATACAATTCACCAGTAATAATCCCGAGGCTTTTAATTTGTTGGCAGATAGTAAGCCGGAGGTTGAGATTCCCGGCATTGTAGATGGCCATCTGGTGATGAACGGAGAACTGGCGCGATATGCTTCTGATATGCAACAATTGCCTTTGCCTTTTCCTGATACGGAAAAGGAGGCGGTCACTACTCCGCCCAAAACTTCGCAGCGTATCACCCTGTTGCTGGAATATGAATGGTTTGAGACTAATTTTACTCTTTATGCCGTTCATCCCAAAACAAAAAAAGAGAAAGTCATTACCGGTACTTTGCAAAGCAAGATGCCCAAAGGATATTTCATAAAGAGTGAGAAGCTCAATAATTAGAACAATGAAAACGAAATTACTCTTATTATATATTGCCGGCCTTTTGGCTGTTTGCCCGGTGGGTGGAAATTTGATGGCTCAGACGGCTACGCAACCGGATGTATTAAAGAATGACACAGTAAGCCATAAGTTGATTCATAGACTCGGCTTAGATGTACGTCCCAGTTATGTGACCCCTACCAATGATTTCTTTGATGGTGACAATATGCATCAACAACGAATCAGGCAGGCTCTTTCTGTACACCTGAAATATGCTTTTCAATTCGATAAGAATTCATCTTTAGGTCGGTTGTATCCTCATGCTTATCAGGGTATTGGAGTTTCTTACAATACATTCTTCTGCCCTTCCGAACTGGGTAATCCCATAGCGGTATATGCTTTTCAAGGGGCACCTATTGTACGGTTTTCATCCCGTTTATCGTTGGATTATGAGTGGAATTTCGGTGCTTCTTTCGGTTGGAAACAATATGACGAACACAGCAATTGGTACAATGATGCTATCGGTTCTAAAATCAATGCGTATATCAATCTGGGCTTTGTCTTAAACTGGCAGTTTTATCCACAGTGGAAACTTGCAGCAGGTGTGGACTTCACTCATTTCTCCAATGGAAACACGCATTATCCCAATGGAGGTCTCAATACTATCGGAGGGAGAGTCGGCATTGTACGTACCTTTAATGCCGAAGATAAGGCGTCCGGAGCAATTGCTCCCAAACGTCTTTACATAAAGCCACACGTCAGCTACGACTTGTTGGTATACGGCGCCACTCGCAAAAGAGGATTCGTCAAAGAAGGGATACCCACTTTGGTTCCCGGTTCGTTCGGAATCGTTGGTCTCAATTTTGCCCCGATGTATAATTTCAATAACTATTTCCGGGCAGGACTTTCCGCAGATGCGCAATTTGACGAGAGTGCCAATATTAAGGACTATAAGCTAGTAGGAACTTATGGGGACGATATAAAGTTTCACCGTCCTCCATTCCGCGAACAATTTGCGGTGGGGTTGTCGCTTCGGGCAGAATTGGTAATGCCCATTTTCTCAATCAATGCCGGTATCGGACGAAATATGATATATAGTGGCGATGATACGGAAGGTTTCTATCAAATTTTGGCTCTCAAAACTTATGTTACCCGCCATTTGTTTTTGCACGTGGGGTATCAGTTGAGTAAGTTTAAAGACCCTAACAATCTAATGCTGGGGATTGGATATAGATTTCACGATAAGCGGTGAATGGATAACTAGTTAATTTAGTTATTCATCTCAAAGTGCTTTATTACTTATTGAGAATGTCATAATATACAAAATGCTGCTTTCCGTTAATAACAATAAATGGTAACTCTTCTCTTCCTCTAGTTGTATTTACTAACCAATATAGCTTATTTATAGGAATATTTTCAAAAGATATATATTCATAATCAGCTCTGCTAGAGCCACCATATTGCCACCCATTGTCCCAATAATAAAGTTCAAATTCATCTCCAGCTGTAATCCCATTATCTGCATTGAGTGGTGAGAATCTAACACCTATGACGCTTTGAGGAGAGGTGAGCATAAAATGTATTGTCCTATAAGGACTTGGTGCTGTTTGCATATTGCCATCATATTCTGCTTTCCACGTTATGTCATCCCATGATTTTACATCCAGTAATTTAACATACTTACTTTCTTTATTTAGTATATCCTTACAACTGGGCGCTGTTATATGAGGGCGAGTTGCTTTCATTGTATTAGAATAATTGTAATGTTTATATGTAATCCATTCTAATTCAGAAATGTTTGCATTTGGATGTTTTATCGCACCAGAAAAACATCCAAATGCAAACATTTC
>OGPL01003081.1_pt1 | contig 11126 bp, 5 predicted proteins | sample 1552901 | NCBI WGS metagenome assembly OGPL01 (sample SAMEA2580244, study PRJEB22360) | human gut metagenome | biome: human gut; feature: human-associated habitat; material: faeces | place: Denmark | collected 2008/2010 | reverse complement strand
GCTGGGTTCAGAACGTCGTGAGACAGTTCGGTCCCTATCTGTCGTGGGCGCAGGATATTTGAAAGGCGCTGTCCCTAGTACGAGAGGACCGGGATGGACGAACCTCTGGTGCACCAGTTGTCACGCCAGTGGCACAGCTGGGCAGCTATGTTCGGATCGGATAAACGCTGAAAGCATCTAAGCGTGAAGCCGGCCTTAAGATAAGATATCCCACTGAGATAATCAGGTAAGACCCCTTGAAGACTACAAGGTTGATAGGCACAATGTGTAAGTGGCGTGAGTCATTGAGCAAGCGTGTACTAATAGGTCGAGGGCTTGACCCCATTTTCGATTGATACTTCATTTGCTGCAAGCAGTTCGATATTCAGTTTTGAAGGTATATGCCTTCTAAGAAAGAGAAGCTGACGTTGGTCAGGGTATGGCCGGTGTCGATGACGGTGAGGAACCACCTGTTCCCATTCCGAACACAGAAGTTAAGCTCACTTGTGCCGAAGATAGTTGGCTGGAAACGGCCTGTGAAAATAGGTAGATGCCGGCTTCTCTTAAAAAGCAAGCAGCCCACGGGCCGAGCGGAAAGCCCGGTTCGTGGGTTTGCTTTATTAAGCACCATTAGCTCAGTTGGTAGCGTAATTAATTCACACTAAAGCTGTGAATGATGAACTTCGACTGAACTATTCAAATTGAGATTTCACGATGTATCGCGTAAATCTCATATATGCACCATTAGCTCAGTTGGTAGAGCAACTGACTCTTAATCAGTGGGTCCTGGGTTCGAGTCCCCGATGGTGCACCAAAAATAGCCTTACGGAAACGTAAGGCTATTTTCATAATGATTGTCGCTTTGTGTGAGTGCTTTCGTTTTGCCGCTGACTTCAACCCAAGTCAGCGGCTCTTTTTATTTTTTAAGAGAAATTCAAGAACTTTTAGTGTAAGAGAAACGGTGGCATATATGCAGCTGCCAATAAAAGTAAGCAGCAAAATTATTTCCTGAAAACTCAAGCGTTCACCTCCCTCATAATTTGGAGGCGACAATCAAGAGCAAATTATATCAGAAGGGGAGAGGACTGTCAAAATAAGCTCTCCAATTCCTTAATGGCGGTTTGTTGGTATAATACCAATGAACCGCTTTTTTCATGCAAAAATTCCGGAAGCCCCAAAAGGCAACCGTTTATTATAGATTGTAGAATACAAAAAATGGAGGTATTTCCCATGAGCATCATTATCGGCATCGACCACGGTTACTACGCCATCAAAACAGCGCATTGTTCATTTCCAGCTGGACTTACCAGCTACGGAGAACACGAACCCTACACCCGCCAAGGACTCTTAGAGTTTGGCGGGTGCTTTTTTGTTTGTGGCTCCGGGCGGCAGCCTATCCAGCGGGACAAGACCATAAACGACAACTACTACCTGCTGACGCTGGCAGCGATTGCAAAAGAAATCCGGCAGCGCGGCTTGCCGCCCGAATGCTCGGTGCGCATTGCGGCGGGGCTGCCGCTGACCAGCTTTGGGCGCGACAAACCCAAGTTCAAAGATTATCTGCTGCGAAGCAACCAGTCTGTGAACTACAAGTTCGAGGGTGTGGAGTACAGCATCACTATCGAAGAAGTTGCCATCTTCCCCCAAGGCTACGCCGCCCTTATGACCGAAACCGGGCTGTTGCAGGACGAGCCATCAATGCTCCTCATGGATTTGGGCGGCTGGACAGTGGACCTTATGCGCATCGACAACGCCATCCCTGCGGCTGACACTGCGCACAGCTTGGAGCTCGGCATGATTCGCTGCGTGGATGACATTCGGGAACAGGTGCGGCGCGAAACAGGGTTGTCCCTCACGGATGCCCAAATCGAAAATATGCTGGCGGGTCAGCCCTGCACGGTCAGCGATACGGTGCGCGACATTGTGAACAAACAAGGTCGCAAGTACACAGAGCATCTGCTCTCTGCCACGATGGAAGCGGGATTCGATTTGCACGCCATCCCCGCCGTGTTGCTGGGCGGCGGCGCATCGGTGGTGAGCCGCCACCTAAGTCCCAAAGACGGCCTTTGTAAGACGATTTTCCTGCTGGACGACAAGGTGAACGCGGTCGGATTCGAGCGTGCGTTGGCCGCCGTGTCGCGCCGCAAAAGCGAGGTATGAAACGACCGCAATATGTTTTCCGCCCGAACCTTAACGAACCGCAACACCGCCGCGCGTGGGCGTTGCTGCAGCAGATGCCGCCTGCCAAACGCAAAGAGTTTCTGGTGCAGAGTATCCTTGTGGCAGAACAGACGGATAGGCTGGAGAAAAGCATCCGCAAGGTGGTGCGGGAGGAGTTGCAGGCAGTCAACATAACCAACGCTGTTCCAAGCCCACTGTCAGAGAATGCTATACCAGACTCTGCGCTCGATTTCCTAAATTCACTGTAGGGGGTGATTCCAATGTTTTAATAATAGGTAGAAAAGCAGAAGGAAAAAGGAGGTTTATACATTATGAACGGTAAAAAAATCTTGTTTGGTGCAGCCTATGACGGGCTGCTTTTGTTTCTGATGAGGGGCGCCTATTAAGCACCTTCGCAGATCCGGCAAACATCCCCATCGGGAGTTGTGCCCTTGATCAAGTTCGTAGATATGTTCTCCGGCATCGGCGGTTTCCGCGAAGGACTGACCCGTGCCGGAGGATTTGAATGCGTAGGACACTGCGAAATCGACAAATACGCCAACCGCAGTTACAACGCCCTGTTTGACACGAAGGGAGAGTGGTTCATTGAAGATGCCCGAAAAGCCGACCCCAGCACCATGCCGGACTTCCAGCTGCTCTGCGGCGGATTTCCTTGCCAGACTTTCAGCATTGCAGGATCCCGAAAAGGATTCGGAGATCCACGCGGCACTCTCTTCTTTGAACTGGCCCGCTTGGCTGAAGCCCGGAAGCCTCCGTATTTGCTTTTTGAGAACGTGGTGGGTCTCATCAATCATGACCACTGCAGGACATTTGCGACGATCCTTAACACGCTGGACCGACTGGGGTATGGTGTGGAATGGCAATGTCTTAACAGCAAAGATTTCGGCGTTCCCCAGTCAAGAAACCGCGTGTACATTATCGGATATCTTGATGAGCGATGTAGAGGAAAAGTATTTCCTTTCACCGAAACAGCAGGAAGTTCTCTTATTCAAACCCACGGCGGCCATCAAGGAGAACGAGTCTACTCCCCCGAAGGATTAAGCTGTACGCTGGCTGCCAATCCGGGTGGCTTCGGTGGCAAAACCGGGCTGTATGAGGTGGGAGTGCCCATCAAGTGCGCCACAAACACCGGTTACCAGTTGGCACAGGTCGGTGACAGCATTGACCTGAGTTACGCCACAGTCAACAGTCGGCGCGGGCGGGTTGGTAAAGAGATTGCGCATACACTTACAACGGGCTGCCAACAAGGCACTGTTGAAGTTCGCCCGGTCAAAAATCCCATCAAGTCCGACCTCGCCCGCAACACCGAACGCACCGGTAAGCCTGGCGCACCCATGCATACACTTACCACAAAAGACCGTCACGGCGTTCTATGCGAGGGGCGCATCCGCCGCCTGACGCCGCGCGAATGTCTGCGGCTGCAGGGTTGGGCAGATGACCGCATCGACACGGTGCTTGCCATTCAAAGCGATAACCAAGCCTACAAACAGGCAGGCAACGGTGTGACAGTCCATGTGGTGGAGGCCATCGGGCGGAGAATTGCAGCCATGGACGCAGAAATGCGGGGTGAGGCGCTTGCCCCTTGATTTCCGTGACCAGTATTTTGGCTGTGAAATCGAACTGACTGGGATAAACCGCGCCACGGCAGCCCAAACGCTGGCCGACTTATTTGGCACCCGCGCCGAGCATTCCGGTGGTGGCTACGATGCCTACCGTGTCAAAGATTTGGACGGTAAAGAGTGGAAAATCGTCCGGGACGGCAGCATCCATCCCGAATGCCGTAGGCGGTCTGTTCTTATCGGGGAAACCTACAAGGTTGAACTGAACTCTCCGAAACTCGAATACGGCGAGATGGAAAAGCTGCAGGAGGTTGTCCGTTCCTTACGCCGCGCAGGCGGCATCGTAAACGACAGCTGCGGAATGCACGTCCATGTGGATGCAAGCAAGCACACGCCGCAGAGCCTCAAAAATGTGCTGTCCATTATGTACTCAAAAGAGGACATTTTGTTTGCAGCACTTAAAGTCAACCCTGCCCGCATCGACAGCTACTGTCAGGCGGTGGATGAGCCGATTCTGGAAGAAATCCGCAAGCTGCCCAGCGGTGCGAGTATGGATCAGCTGAAAGACCGCTGGTACCGCGGGCGGGACGGCAGCGACTATCACTACCACCAGAGCCGGTATCATGCCTTGAACCTGCATTCTGTGTTCTACCATGGCACAGTCGAGTGGCGGCTGTTCAACTCCACGTTGCACGCAGGCGAAGTCAAAGCCAACATTATTCTGGCTATGGCAATCTCGGCGCAGGGCATCAACCAGAAGTACACGCAGTTCCGAAAAACGCCCATCGGGGATAATCCGGCGTTCACTTTCCGCACCTTTCTGCTGCGGCTGGGGCTGATTGGTCCTGAGTACAAAAATGTGCGGATGCACCTGCTGAAGAACCTTCCCGGTGACAAAGCGTGGCGGCACGACAAGTCGCTGTATCCCAGCAATCAACCACGGCCCCGCACGGACGAGGCCAGATAGGAGAAGAAATGTCGAAAAAAGAATACTTTGCCTATGGTTCCAATCTGAATTTTGAACAGATGGCCTACCGCTGCCCCGAAGCAACGGTGGTAGGCACTGCCAAGCTGGACGGCTATGAGCTGGCGTTCCGGCGTGGCTACCTGACGATTTTGCCCAAAGAGGGCGCAAGCGTCGAAGGGCTGATCTGGTCTGTCACAGACCACGACGAATCACAGCTTGACTGTTATGAAGGCTACCCGACATTCTATGACAAGGAAACCATGACGGTTACGGATGCAGACGGCACGCCGCATGAAATCATGGTTTACACCATGAACGCACCGTACCGCGACCAGCTGCTCCCGGTCAGCAGCCGCTACAATGCGGTTGTTTTGCAGGGGTGTCTGGATGCCGGTATCTCTCCGCAGCAGTTCTATGATGCTGACGAAAAATACCGCAAAGCCTACAAGGCCAGAGCCGCGCCTGCCCCTAAGAAACACGCTCCCGAACGCTAACCAAGCCCGCTGCACCGTGCAGCGGGCTTTTTCTTTTGCAACAAAAGGAGAACCAGTATGAAAAACAAACACAGAATAAAGCAGGGCTTGTCGCTGCTGCTGGCGGGAGGAATTGCGCTCACAAATCTGGGCGCAGCGCTGCCCGCCTTTGCAGAGGATGCCCCTGCCACGCCGGAGACAGCCGAAGCGGTCACCCCCGAAACTGCCGAAGCGGACACCACGGCACCAAACCTTGTGCAGATTACCGATAATCTTTACGACGATCTGCCGGACGCGCCTACCGGCAGTTACCTTGGCAGCATGGGTCTGCCCGTGGCAACCGGCGAGACAAAAATCGGTATCTCCGCGTGGGTTTCCGACCTGTATGACGGCGTAGATGCCCATATGGATGCCGATGCGCTGAACGCAGATGAGAACACGGTCACAATCGGCCAAATTCCCGGTACAGATTATGCCATTGTTCCGCTGTTGGCGCAGGTCGAATACCCGGCAGACGGTGCGGTATCCGAAATCATACTGCCGGACGGTGTAGAACTTTTAAGCTACCGCTCCACCGATTATGAGCCTATCCCGGCAGACGAGCAGGAGCAGGCTGAAATCCTGCACCAGACATACTCGGAGCAGTCGGCAGCAGCAACCGGTTTGTATGTGAAAGCCTCTGCCGATTTTACGGCGCAGCTGGTCTATACGGATTCGGACGGCAGTTCGCAGTCAAAATCTATCCATGTACAGATCAGCGAGGATGCCGCACCCACACAGATGTATGCAGACACCGGCGATGACGGCATTGCCGCCTATGCTGCAGGGCCGACTCCGCCGTATGCCACTGGCAAAATCACCAGTATTGCCAAAGAGGGCGGCACATGGCTGATTTGGTTCAACGGTCAGGAAGCCTACTGCTGCAGCCACGGCCTGAACGGCCAGCCTAAGGGCTGCCCCACCTACAGCTTCTCTCATGTGTCCCGCCTTGAACCCGGCCAGTATACCCCCGGCAACCACTATGCAAACCAGGTCAACATCTGGGGCGGTCTTGGTCAGCTGAGTCTGGATATGCTGGATGACCGTCCTGTTGTGGCAAGCCTTGAAGATGATCCTGAAGGCTGTGAAGAACAGCCGGACATCCTTGGCAGTCTTTACGATGAAACCCAGCAGTGGATCATGGAAAACTATCCCGACAGCTACGCGGCGCAGACCTATATTGCTGCTGCAGAAGAACTCATAAACGGTACAGATGCACAGTCCGGGGAAAACGGCTACTACACCTACATCTATAACCCGCCCGCAGGGTATGCGTGGCAGGTTGTGGCGCTGGTCGGTGAAGAAATTGCGGGCGGCACTGAGATCCCGGATGTGCCGAGTGTTCCGGAACCGAAGTATTATTCCGCTGCATGGACAGCTCCCGCCCAGACTGCCGGCGGCAGCTTTGATCTGACATTCACTGTCAACACCGACAAGGTTCAGCTAAACACGCTGGAAAAGGTGGACGGGGCGGTCATTACCGTCACGCCCAGCCGGACCGGCGGCAGCGTGGACGGCGGCAGCTGGCAGATGAGTCCTGCCGGAGCGCAGACCATTACCACAAGCGGTCACACGCAGGATGACAGTTTTCACCTCAACGGCGGCGATGGTTCTGCCACATGGACGGTTCACTACGAGGTGTCCAAGACCAGCACCAGTACGCTTTCCGGGCAGGAAGGACCGTTCACCAGCCAAGCCGAAGCAGACGCTGCTGCCGAAGCTGCCAAGAACGCGGCCATTGGGCAGCTGCAGAACGAAGCGCAGGGCATGGTAGATGCCGCCATTGCCTCGGCGCGGGCGCAGCTTGCCAATATTACATTCAGCTATGACGAGATCACTATCCCGCATGGCTTTGATTCAACGCCCGGCGCGCTGGGCAGCCACCAGACCATTACCGTTCCTGCCAACAGTTCGAACGATTACCCAATGAAAAACGATGAGTGGTCGGTAAAAGTCAGCATCGACAAAATCGACAGCGAAACCAAGCAGCGCATCAAGGGCGATGCCGAGTTTGAGATTTTCGAGTGGGATACCGTTCGGCAGTGCTATATCCCGTTTGGCGGATACAACCGGTACAAGGTCGAGCGCCAGAGCAACGGCACTTACAAGGTCATCAACCACAGCAATTATGCCAATGGTTCTGGCAATATCTATTACACCCAGCGCAATGAGGGCAAGTTTGTCATCGTGGAAAGCCGTGCACCGAGCGGATATTACGGCGATTGGACGGATGTGACCAAATCCGGCACGGCAGGCTCTGTGCTGGGCAAGCGGGCGTATGCCTTTGAAATCACGAAAGCGTTGGACGGTCAGACGATTTGGCTGGGCAACGCGGATTATAACGCCGACATCACCACGACCAACAGCGGCGGCACCCTTATCGACACCGGCGAGGGCATCGTAACTATCACCTTTGGTGACCGCAATGCAGATAAGACCTACGCCACAGACCCCACCGGCATTGCCAACAACGAAGATTCCTACACCATGCACGCCAATGCCGACAAGATGCAGAACGACCGTGTTCTCGGCAATATTCTGCTGACAAAAGTGGACTTGGACGCCGCGCGGCATCTGGCTGCGGGCAGCAACGGAGATACCACGCTGGAAGGTGCTGTGTACGATCTGTACGCCGCTGACACGATTGAACACCCGGACGGTGTTTCGGGTGTCGTGGATTACTCCAAAATCACCGATGCCAGCGGCACGCCCATTTGGCACACCACGGTTCTCACCAACGGCGGCTGGGATACGGATTACCTGCCCATCTTGCAGAAAGACCGACTGGTAGCGTCTGCCAAAATCACAGACGGAAAGCTGGCTTTTGCCAACCTGTATATGGGCAGATATTACCTTGTGGAACGCGCCACAGGGCTGGTGCTGCCCATTGACGGAAACGGTAAGCTGTATGTTACCGGGAAGTATCCGCAGCTAAATAAGAAGCTGGAACGCACCGGCAAGTACAGCAGCCTTGCCACCAAGGGCGGCGAGTACACCGACTACATCTACAAAAACCAGTATTCTGCTGTGGCCGAGAGCCGCAAGCTGAACGGCAGCAAAGCGTGGGATGGGTATTACCTGTCCTACGCCAAAGGGTATCTCTGCGATGAGGTCAACCACTACAAAACGCTGACCTATGTAGATGAATCGACCTACCACATCCACGCCGAGCAGGAAAGCCAAGACGAAGTGCTGAAATCCGGCTTTAGTTTGCAGAAGTTGGTTTCGACCACCGGTCAGCCAAGCCCGGCACTGAAGCTGGAGGACGCAGGCTTTACTGTCTATCGAATCTCCAAACTGAGCCAAGCGGCGCAGTTCAAGCAGAATCCGGATGGCAGCTATGATGCGCAAAGCATTTTGGATGTTTACCGCAAGGACAACTACGATAACGCCACACTAAAATACGATTTTACCGCCGAAGGGCAAGCCATTGCCAATATGTTCGAGAGTAGCACCGATACGGTCAACGCCTATAACGCGACCTTGACCGCAGACGGCGACTACGCCAACGGCAAGGGTAACGGCTGGATGCCTACGGATCAGCCCGCCGAGTATAAGCTGGGAGAATTGTTCACCAACGATGAGGGCATTTTCCGCGTGGAGGGCCTGCCGTATGGGCAATATCTGGTAGTAGAAACCACCATCCCCAAGGATGTGTTCCAGTGCGATCCGTTCATCGTGACAGTGGACGCCAACAGCCCGCAAAGCCGATTCACGATTCCTGCGGGCTGTGTCACTACAGCCACCAATAACTATATGACCTACAACGTGCTGGACGAGGAATTGGAGGGCTATTTGCAGCTTATCAAGACCGACACCGAAACCGGCAAAGCGGTCAAAATTGCCAACACAGCCTTTGCGCTGTATCGGCTGGACGAAAAAGACCGCAAGACCCGCATTTCCATGATCGACCCCGCCAGCGGCAGCGCCACGAAGAAAACAGATGTGTTCTGCACCGATGCAGACGGTCTTATGAAAACACCCGAAAAACTGCCGCTTGGCAGATATTTGATTGAAGAACTGCAAGGTCCAGAAGGTTATTTCAACGATCCTGCCTACTCGGTGGAGTTTGAGATAAAGTCCGACCGCGTCTGGCAGGTTGTGGGCAATGCCACCAACGACATGGATGAGTATATCGTCACGGAGAAATACTGCAATCACGAAACCCTCGGTCAGCTTACTATTCGTAAGCTGGGCAATGTGCTGACCGACTACCAAGATGGACAGTTCATCTACACGCAGGACAACCTTGCAGGCGCGGTGTACGAAATTCACGCTGCAGCCGACATTGCCACACCAGACCGCCAAGGCACCTACTGGTACAAATCCGGCGATTTGGTGGCAACTGTTACCACCGGCACGGAGGGACAAGTGGATGAAGTAAAATTCAGTCCCACCCGCACGCAGGCTACCTATGATTTCTTGAAAATCACCCATGATGGCACCAAAGGCGAAGTCACCGTGGCCCTGCCGCTGGGTAAGTACACCATTACCGAGGTCAAAGCGCCGTATGGTTTTGTGCTGACCCAGCAGAGCTACACTGTGGAATTTGGCTGGAACAACCAGAAAAATGACATTGTGCTGGCAAAAACTATTGTCAGCCACGAGCAGGACGGCGACAAGGAATGTTCGTACAGCATTGTGAATGTCAATGACGCCTCGGATGCCCACAAAACCGGACAGACACTTGTGTTTGAAAACGCGCGGGTGCTGCCCACGCCCGAAAAGCCCGGCGATAAGGTCAGCAAAGTCGGTGTAGGCATTTACAAGCAGGACCGAGAGGCGCTGACCTATCTGTCCGGCGCGGTGTATGAACTCTACACCGTGGATGACATTTATTCCGCAGACGGTACAAAACTGTTGGACGCCGGTGCAAAGCTGGCCACCAGTAGCACAACCAACGCCAGCGGCTTTACTTGGTTTGATGTGGACATTCCCATCCGCGCAAAAACTTATCCGGATTCCGGCAACAGTGGCAGATACCGCATTGTCGAGATCAAAGCTCCTGCCGGGTACCTGCTGGACAGCACCCCTATGGAAGTTACCTTCACCTACGAGGGTCAGCAAATCGCGTGGCAGGTCGTGGACGGAACAAACACAAACCTGCGCACCAGTGTGGACATTTCCAAGCAGGATATCACCAACGGCAAGGAACTGCCCGGCGCAAAGTTGGAAATCCGCGATGCAGACGGCAATCTGGTAGAGGGCTGGACTTCCACAAAAACGCCGCACACCGTGCGAGGTCTGGAGCTGGAAAAAGCGTACACCCTGACGGAAAAACGCGCCCCGGATGGTTACGCCGAAGCCGAAAGCATCGTGTTCAAGCTGGTGCAGGAAGGTACAGAGCAGGTCAATGAGGTGTATGTAAAAACGGACGATGACTGGTCGAAAATGAATGGTTCAACCATTGTAATGCAGGACGCGCCGGTACTGGATATCGACAAGACCGACATTGCAGGCAATCTACTGCCGGGCGCTACGCTGACGATCCGTGATGCGAATGATGAGGTCGTCGACACTTGGACAACCGACTACAAAACGCATAGTGTTCCCATCTCGGATGAATTTATCAAGCTGTCAGGCGAAACTAAGGAGTACATCTACACCCTGGCCGAAGATGCCGCCCCGGCTGGCTTTAAAATTGCAAACTCGGTGCAGTTCAAGTTGGAATCTGTGGATGATGTGATTTCTCTGTTTGTCCGCGAAAATGCCGATGAAGAATGGGTGCGCGCCGACAAGCGGTTAATTCAGATGATAGACGAAGCCACGCCCCGCGAGGATACGCCAACACCAACCCCGGCACCAACACCGCAGCCGACGCCCGCTGCAACCCCGGCGCCCACTCCTGTTCCCACGCCGGTTATTACGCCGCGCAAGGTGCAGACCCTCCCGCAGACAGGAGATGGTTTCCCGCTGCTGGCTATTGTG
>OGPL01003072.1_pt1 | contig 11165 bp, 4 predicted proteins | sample 1552901 | NCBI WGS metagenome assembly OGPL01 (sample SAMEA2580244, study PRJEB22360) | human gut metagenome | biome: human gut; feature: human-associated habitat; material: faeces | place: Denmark | collected 2008/2010 | reverse complement strand
CCGTGACGAGCTGTGCCGCCGTAGGTGTCTACGATGATCTTCCGTCCGGTCAGACCGCTGTCGCCCTGAGGACCGCCTACCACGAAACGTCCGGTGGGGTTGATGAAATACTTAGTGTTTTCGTCCAGCAGTTCTGCCGGGATCACAGCCGGGATCACATAGTGCATCATGTCACGGCGAATGGTCTCCAGAGTCACATCTGCAGCGTGCTGGGTGGAGATGACAACTGTATCCACACGAATCGGCTTGTCCCCATCGTATTCCACGGTGACCTGTGCCTTGCCGTCCGGGCGGAGATAGGTCAGTGTCTTATCCTTTCGCAGTTCTGCCAGCTTTTTGCACAGCTTATGGGACAGCGAAATTGCCAGCGGCATCAGTTCCGGCGTCTCATCGCAGGCATAACCAAACATCATGCCCTGGTCGCCGGCGCCGGTCTCGGTAGTCTCGCCGCCTCTGGTTTCGATCGCATCGTTTACACCCATTGCAATATCCGGGGACTGCTTGTTGATCGCCTGGAGCACAGAACAGGTATAGCCGTCAAAGCCGTACTTTGCTCTGTCATAGCCGATGTCCACGATCACATCCCGTGCGATCTGCTGGATGTCCACTCTGGCAGTGGTGGAAATCTCACCCATGCACAGCACCATGCCGGTAGCGACTGTGGTTTCGCAGGCAACACGTGCCTTGCTGTCCTGTTCCAGGATAGCGTCCAGCACTGCGTCAGAGATCTGGTCGCAGATCTTGTCCGGATGTCCTTCTGTTACGGATTCGGATGTAAAAAGAGTTCTTGCCATTCGATTTGTTCCTTTCTGTCTCGTGGGAATAGTATCAAAAAAAGACACCCTCGCAGGGTGTCCAAAACTTTTTGTACAAACCCCTCATCTCTCGGTTATACCGCAGGAATTGGCACCGTATGTGACAAAAACGTCAACCGGTTGCCGGGCTTCACAGGACCTGTTCCTCCACCACTCTTGATAAGGTATAAGGTATGCCGGCAGCACCGCACGAAATATGCCGCACTGCTGTTATTTTATTATACATGATTCCGCCGGGATTGTCAATAGGAAATTTCGACATTTTCTGCAAATACAAAAAGGCGCTGCAGCCATTACAGCCACAGCGCCTTTTTTATTTACGGAGATCGTTTCAGAAAACGACTTCGATTATGCGTTCAGATCGGAAGTCTCCGGCAGAGCCTTGATGATGTGTACCAGGAACTTCAGCAGTGCGGTAGCATCATTGCCGTCGATTTCGCCATTCTGATCGTAGCAGTCACCGTTCAGCAGCTGCTGTGCGTTGAAGTCAACTGCGTTTGCAGCCTTCTTGTTCAGCAGAACAGCGTCGGTGATGTCTACACGGCCGTCCAGGTTGGTATCGCCAAGCAGAACGTCGCCAGGAGTTACAGAACCGCCGTTTGTGGTGGTAGTAGTGGATTCGCCGCTCTTATCTGTAGATGCAGTAGAGGAAGAATCGTTGTCGCTTGTAGCAGTGGTTGCTGTAGTCTCAGTTGTTGTAGTCTTGTTGTCAGTTGTTGTGGTCGGCTTTGTATCGCTGGAGTCACGAACGATGTTCGGAGCTTCGTCATCCAGGAAGGATGCAACCCAGCACAGCGGAGAGTTCCAGTTGATGGTGCACTCGTTTACAGACCAAGCCTCAACGTTATCCAGGTAGCACTTCATCGGAGCGATAGAACCTACCTTGTAGCCCTGACCCTGAACCATCGGGTCTTCCATGTTGGAGTTCGGGCCGCCGGACAGAACGCCGTACGGAGCATACGGGAAGTCGTTGCTGTTCAGCTGACCAGACCAAAATCTGTGGTGCGGGTACTTTGTGGGGTGTTCACCGTAACCGGTTACATAGCCCTGTTCCAGCGGGTTGCGGCCCATCAGGTAGTCCATTGCGGTAGTAACACCATCGATGTACTTAACTTCCTTAGATGCGTCATAAGCCAGTGCCAGTGCCATAGAGTTGTTGATTACCATGGAGTTGGAACCCCATTCATAACCGCCTTCCAGGCTCAGAGTCTGGGAGTCACCCTTGCCGGTTGCTGCGTCATACTTCCATACAGTAGTGTCATAGTTGTGACCTACATACGGGATGCCGTATGCAGACTTGTTCTGTACTTCCAGAACGGAGTCAGCTGCCTTCAGAACCTGTGCCTTCAGGGTGTTTACTTCATCCTGAGTCAGCAGACCCTTATCCAGCATATCCTGAGAGTTTACATACAGGGAGATAGAACCAACGGAGTTCAGAGTACCCCATGTGAACAGGGAGAATGTACCGTTGTTCTCACCGCCAACCAGAGTTGTGGAGATTTCCAGTGCCTTTGCATTGTCAGTACCATAAGCGTTGGTACCATACTTCATCAGTTCATCATAATAGGTCTTGTCGCCAGTTGTGATGTACAGTTCGCAAGCTGCCCAGTAGAATTCGTCGCTGACCTCGGTATCACCGTACGGGCCACCGCCCTTGTTCTGATCCAGCGGAGCGTACATGATGTCAGCGGAGATGCCGCCTTCACCCTTGGTGTCGCCGCCCCAGCTTGTGAACGGCTTGTAGTTCTTCTGTGCTGCAGCATAGGTCTTGATTGCTGCGTCTTCCATGGTCTTTGCATAAGCTGCATCATAGTCCTTGAACAGACGAGCTGCCTGTGCAAATGCTGCAGATGCGTTCAGGGTTGCTGCATAGGTAACCGGCTTAACGATTCGCATCGGAGCCTTGTTTTCCTTGCCGTTTTCGTTCTGGTCATACGGAGCGACAGCCAGACCGGTCCACTTATAGTCGTGAGCCTTGTGGTAAACCATACCGTCGTCACGTATCATCTTGAGGAAGAAGTCCAGTTCGATCTTGCACTCATCTAGGATATCCGGAATGCCGTTTTTGTTTTCCGGAATGGTCATAACGGAGGAGTCGTCGCCGAACTTGTCAGCCTTGCCTACCATCTTGGATCTCTCATACATGTTCATCAGAGTCCACAGAGAGATACCGCCGTTTACAACGTACTTACCATAGTCACCTGCGTCGAACCAACCGCCGGATACGTCGATGGACTGGCTGTAGCTCGGCTTGGAAGTGTAGATGTAAACCCACTTGTCTGCGATGTAAGCAGTATCATTCGGCCAGTGGTTGGAATCCTTACGACCCAGAGTTTTGCTGCTACCGTCTACAGTCTGCGGAGACGGAATGTACTGGTCGTCAGTATCCATTGCACGGTTCTGATAGAAGTAGTTCAGGGCATAAGTCAGCATGCTCTTTTCGTTGTACTTCTCATACAGGTTCTTGTCGATATCAAACGGCAGAGAGGTCTTGCCTGCAACAGTCAGTGTGTAGCCCTTGCCCTCTGTGGTGAAATCGGTGAAGTCGATCTGCTGGGTGTAATCCCATGCGCCAGACTTGTCATACTGGGTGTTGCCGTCAGTAGTACCGCTGTAAACGGTCTTGCCGCTGGCATCCTTGATCTCATAGTCATACTTCTGTGTGTCGCCGTCGGACAGAACAACAGTAGCAACCTTCTTACCGTTCGGATAGTAACCAACCTGGTTTACTTCAACGCCGGTCGGCTCATAAGCTGCCTCTGCCTTATAGTCTGTCTTGTCATCGGTCATATCGATGAGTGCCAGGTTATCGAACAGAATAACGGTGTCCTTCGGGAAGCAGTCGCCCTGTGTTGCATATGCACCCTGACCGCCCATGTGGAAGGTCCACTCTGCAGTACCCTTAACGGTCTGGTCAGCAGTGAATTCATAAGCAACAGTGGTCCACTGGTTTGCCGGATATTCCTTGTGATACCAAGCATCCCAGCCCTGACCGTAGTCTACCTTGTTGCCGGTCTTGGAAGCGCTCTTCAGCTTGTCTTCCAGCTGTGTCTGTGTCAGACCTTCTTCGTAGCTCATGCTCAGCTCTTCACCGTTGCTGTGCCACAGTTCCTGGTCGTCGTTGGACATATTACCCAGCTTTGCGTACATGTGACCGCTGTTAGACGGCTTTACGCTGTAGGTGATACGATAGGTGTGACCGCTTTCAATGGTCAGGTTTCTGTGACGGAACTGGCAGTCCCAGCGGCTCTCACCGCCGTTGGAAGTACCGCCGACATTTTCCAGCTTGATCGCATAGATACCGTCGGTGATATCGAACTTCATGACAGCAGTTGCATTTTCACAAATGTGCCAAGGCAAGCCCTTTCCGTTTTCGAAAGTACCTTCGCCCAGCTCCTCGCCTGCGAACGCAGTCATAGACAGCGCTGTCAGACCTGTAGCGGTAGCAGAAACTGCCATCACTGCAGCGGAAGCAAAGGCAAGTGCCTTCTTGCCGAGTTTTTTCTTCAGCATAGATATCCTCCTTGAAAATGAATGATTTGAGATTTTGGAATATAGGTACGCATATTCCTTTTGCAACGATTTCTTCTGCCGAACTCGCCGGCTGATACACACCGCAGGGACCGGATTTCAAGACGCACGTATCCCGTCGCAGGGCATATCTTTCTCGTTTCATTTATTATAACACATGAGAATTTTGTTGTAAAGCGGATTTTCAAATTTCAGTAAAACTTGCTAAACAGTTTCCTCTCTTTTTGTGCAACATGACATATGTAACGACAGTTTTTTCGGATATGCTGTCACAGAAAAGCGGATACCGCCAAAAGTTTTGACGATATCCGCTTTTGAATATACGATTTCGATAATTTTTTACGCCGTTTCAGCGCCTGTGGCTTAGTCTGCAGACGGCAGAGTCTTTACCAGAGAAACCAGGAACTTCAGCAGAACGATCGCATCGTTAGCGCCTACGCCGTCATCGGTGCAGCAGTCTGCATTTGCCTGCTGCTGCGGATTCAGGGAGATTGCGCCTGCAACTGCCTTGTTCAGGATAACAGCGTCTGTGATGTCTACACGACCGTCCAGGTTTACGTCGCCGTACATGCTTGCAGACGGCAGATCGCTGGGCTTCTGTGTGCTGGATTTTGTGGTAGAAGTTGTCTTCGCAGTTGTCTTGGAAGTAGTTGCGGTTGTCTTCTGTGTAGTTGCACTTGTCTTGGAAGTGGTAACTGTTGTGCTGCTGCCGCCGTAAGCGTCTGTGTAAACTGTGATGGAGTCGATGGTGAACTTGTTGCAGTCGATCCACCAAACGCCGAACTTCAGCTCGCCGCCGTACTGGGTCTGAATGATCTCAGAGGTTGCAGAATCTACGTTCCATACAATGCTGCCGGTCTTGCCGTCGATGGTCTGTTCCATATCATCAGACTGTGTCCAGTAATCCGGTGCTACGCTGGTGGAAGAGCCGAATGCGCCCTGCCACTTGCCGATCTGCTTCTTGCTGGTAGAGATGTTGATCTCAACCTTGGTTACCTTTTCGCCAGCCGGAACACCCAGGTCGGACCACTTCCAGCCCAGCATCTTATCACCAGCAGGCAGTTCGTCATAAACGACAGACTGGTTTACATCCTTGGTGTACTTGCCGCCGCTGGAGGGCTGTGCCTTTGTTGTGCCGGTAGTTACGGTGTTGCCGTAGTGAAGAACGACCTTGTCGATCTTGACGCTGCTTGCATCCGGATAGAAGATCATTGCCTTTACGGTCTGTCCAACATTGGACGGGATCACATAATCTGCGGTACACTGACCGTTTGCACCAACGGTTACATCAAAGTCAGTCTGTTCCCAGGTACCGATCCATGTGCCGAATGCACCGCTGGAGTTGGTGTCCTTGGTGGAGATGGTGTAGTACAGAGTTGCAGACTTTGCGCCGTTCGGAGCGAATTCTGCGTACAGCTGCTTGTCGCCTGCGGTACCGGTCTGTGTGCCGGTGCTGATGTTTGCAGTCTTGTCATCTCCGCCCGGTGCTACAGTAGTAGCAGTGGTTGTCGGGTTCTGCTTTGTGCTGGATGCAGTGGTTGCCGGAGTGCTGCCCTCATCCAGAACGACCTTGTCGATCTTGACGCTGCTTGCGTCCGGATAGAAGACCATTGCCTTTACGGTCTGTCCCACATTGGACGGGATGTTGTAGGTTACCTTGCACTGTCCATTTGCGCCGACAGTTACTTCAAAGTCTTCCTGTTCCCAGGTACCGGTCCATGTGCCGAATGCACCGCTGGAGTTGGTGTCGCTGGTCTTGACCTTATAGTACAGAGTCGCAGTCTTTGCGCCGTTCGGTGCGAATTCTGCATATGCCTGCTTGTCGCCTGCGGTACCAGTCTGTGTACCGGTGCTGATGTTTGCAGTCTTGCCGCTGCCGCCCGGTACAGTAGTAGTTGTCACAGTTGTCTTCTGAGTAGCCTTTGTAGTAGTAGTGGTTGTGGTTTTTTTAGTGGTTGCAGTGGTCTTTCCAGTTGTGGTTGTGGTAGTTCCCTTTGTAGTAGCAGTGGTAACTACAGCGCCGCCGCTGACACCCTCAATGCTGGAATCTACAGAACCAGTCTTGTAAATGGAGTACAGACCTGCTGCTGCACCGACCAGACCTGCGTTATAGTCCAGGGCAACTTCGTTTGCCTGATAGTCGTTTACAGAATCGGTATAAGTGAAGTTGGAATCTGCCGGACCGCCGACCAGAGCGCCGACCAGCGTGTGGCCATTGCTGCTGTAGTCGGTCTTGCCCTTCATTTCGTCAAAGCTCTGATAGCCGGATGCAGCTCTGTGGTGCGGATACTTTGCAGAATTGCTGTCCATGCCGACAACGAAATTCACATTCTTCGGGTTGTTGCCCAGGATCATGCCCATCTGTGCCTTGCACCAGCTGGAATAATCCATGCCGCTCTTTGCAGAATACTTCGTGGTAGCCAGTGCTGCCATCTGCAGTGCAGTGTTATAACGTGCGCTGCCCCAGTCGCTCTCGCAGTAATAGGTGCTTTCACTGGTGCATTTGCCGTTCAGATATGTAGTGACCTTTGCCCAGTCCATTGCATCGCCGGTGATCTCACTCTGGAGGATTGCAGCGCCCAGGCTGACATTATTCCAGCACATGGTGGAGTATACGCCCCACTTGCATCCGGACTGACCGGACTTGCCTGCATTGGTGTCGTTCATGAACTTATTCAGGAACGAGCTGTAGGTGCTGTCGTTGGTTGCCAGGTACAGCCAGCCTGCAGCCCATGCCTGGTCATCATAATAGTCATAGGAGTTGTAGAAGTTTGCAGCCTCCGGACAATTTGCCTTGTTGGTCTTGATGGAATAATTGTACAGTGCCTTTGCATACTTCAGGTCTTCTGCATTGCCGAAGTTGATGTAGTTCACTGCCAGTGCTGCTGCATATTCTGCGGCGATGTCGCTGGCATCATCAGAAGTCCAGTATGCGGTACGCAGGCTCTGATCGTTCTGGGATTCCGGAGAACACCAGACGTCGTGGTCAGCCTGTCCTACGCCTACCTGGTAGCAAAAGCTTGTTACGGTGTCGCCGCTCAGCTTTGTGCTTGCCTTGAAGAAATCGCAGAAACGGTTGGTCAGCGCCTGCAGGTGTGCAGTCTGTCCCAGTGCGTCATAGCTGTCTTTGAATTCATAGTAGCCCCAGCCCAGGGTAGATGCGGTGTAGCCAGCCGGCAGACCAAACTTTACGTGGTCGCCTGCATCGTGGAAACCGCCGTCTACTTCATCGCTGCCGTGACAGCTGCCTCTCCAGCTGAACTGAGAGGCAGTGTCAACGTCAGAACCGCACATATTGCCGTCGTAGAAATACATGGAGTACTGCAGCAACTTTGCATAGTTGTCATAAGATGCAGCAGATGCCGCCATGCTTCCCAGTGTTGTCAGTCCAGACAACGCTGTGGTTCCGGTCAGTAACGTCGCAGCACTGGCAGCGCACGCCAGCACCCGTTTACCGAGCCCAAGTTTCTTCATAAAAAAAGCTCCTTTCGTTTTTCGCATTTCTTCTGCACATTCTGCCCCACTCTAGGACAATTCTCAAAAAAAGTGCAGACATGCCCGAAGTTTATTTTATCATACCGCACAAAAAAAATCAACAGTTTTTTCCTTTCACACGGAAAATATATGGAAACTGAACAAAGCGGCTGCGGCTTTTTTAGCCATATTGTCAACTCTCCGGAGAAACGATCGGAAAAAAACGGCTGGTTTTCGGAATTTTGCCGGAAATCCCGCGCTATATCCGTGTTTCTACCATATGCTGCAAAGTTTCCTGCAGCTGTTTCCAGTCCGGCAGTTCCGCGGCGATCTCCGCATAAAACGCCGGTGAGTGGTCGGGATGGAGAAAGTGGGTAAACTCATGGATCACCACATATTCGATGCAGCGCACCGGTGCAGCCAGCAGCCGCAGATTGAATGTCAGCACGCCACGAGTCGGGCGGCAGTTTCCCCACTGAGCGACCATCCTGCGAAACCGGATCTCCGGAAACGCCACGCCTTTCGCCTCAAACACCGGATAGACCGCCCGGCAGAGATTGCGCACCGCCTTTTCGCAGCTGGTCTCCCACCAGCTGTTGAACACACGCTCCCGGCACTGGGCATCCTCCGGATGTTTCACCAGCAAAAGCAGCTTGTCCCCCTGCACCTGCACGCATTCCCGGCTGCCCCGGAGAACTTCCAGAGTACAGTATTTCCCCAGGTACAGTACCGTTTCTCCGGTGGAAAAGCTCCGGGGATACTGCTGCCGCCTTTCCGCCGCTGCGGTCTGGTACTGGCGCAGTGTCTCCAGGATCTTCTGCTGGTGCTGCATCAGTACACGCTCCACCTGGGACAGCGCCACATACTTCGGCGCAGAAACGGACAGCCCGGTATCCGGTCGTAGACGCAGATTGATATTTTTCACTGCCTTGCGTTCCAGGGTATAGGAGACCGTCTCGCCGCCAAGGACGATTTTTCGCTGTTCTTTCATGGCAATGATTCCTCTCTGATTTTTTCTTGACAGATTCTGAAAGATACTGTATAATATAAGTACAATCTGATTCGGGGAATGATGTTCTCCCCTGGAATTCCAAAACCGCTGACAAGCTGATGACATCTGCATTTGACGCAGATGCTGTCGGCTTTTTTATTTTTCCGGAGGTCCTGTCTATGAAAAGCAACATTCGCAATTCCATACTTCCCACCGCAGCGCTCTGCGGTCTGGCGATCGCCGCCGGCATTGTGACCGGTGCGCTCACCGCCGGATTCGGGCGCATTCTCCTGTGGATCGGCACATTCCGCAGCAACCACCTGCTCTGGTGCCTGCCGTTTCTGCCGATTGCCGGCGTTCTGATGGTCTGGGTCTACCAGAAATACGGCAAAGAGAGCGCCCAGGGCATGAGCCTCATCTTCGACGCCGCCGACGGCAAGGCAAAACGCATTCCGCTCCGGCTCATTCCGCTTCTGATCGGCAGCACCTGGCTCACCCATCTCTGCGGCGGAAGTGCCGGACGGGAAGGCGTTGCGGTTCAGCTGGGTGCTGCGGTCTCCCACAACATGGGCAGGCGCATCCCCTGGTTCCGGGATATCCCCGATGCCGTCCCCATTCTGACCATTGCCGGCATGGCTGCCGGTTTCAGCGGTCTGTTCCATGCGCCGCTGGCGGCAGTCTGCTTTGCCCTGGAAGTCCTGGCAGTGGGCAGGCTGGAATACCGTGCGCTGCTCCCTGCCGTTCTCGCCGCCGTTTCTGCCAACTGGGTCTCTGCGGCGCTGGGGCTGGAGACCTTTCAGGTTGCTCTGCCGGATGTGGATACTGCACCGTTTTCCGTGCCGATCCTTCTGCTGGGCGTTTTCTCCGGCATTGCCGGCGGTATCTTCACCCTGCTGCTGAAACAGGGAAAATCCTGGGCGGCAAAACTGTTCCCCAATCCCCTGCTGCGCATCGCCGTCTGCGGTGCAGTGCTGGCGCTGCTTCTCTTCCTCTGCGGAAAGGGACGCTATACCGGACTCGGCACAAATTTGATTTCCCTTGCCTGCAACGGCGAAACGATCTACTGGTTCGACTTTCTGGGCAAGCTGCTGTTCACCGTCTGCACCCTTGCCGTCGGATTCCAGGGCGGTGAAGTCACGCCGCTGTTCGCCATCGGTGCCTGCCTGGGCGCTGTCGCTGCGCCGCTGTTCGGACTCCCGGCTGTGTTTGGTGCGGCGCTCTGCTATGCGGCAGTGTTCGGGAGTGCCTCCAACACCTGGCTGGCGCCCATCTGCATCGGAACGGAAGTGTTCGGATTCTCCTGCCTGCCCTATTTTGCCGTTGTCTGCACCGTTTCCCGGCTGTGCAGCGGAAACCGTTCTATGTACGGCAAACAGAAACCGTCTCCGCTTTTCCTGCAAAAATGACTGCCCGGTTTCCCTTTTCAAAAAGCCGCACATGAGTGAAGTCATGTGCGGCTTTTGCTTACCTTAACACAATAAAATTTTAGGCAATACCGCACAAAGCTTGTGCGTAAGATGCGTAGTCGGATTTTTCGACAGATTGCACAGAAATTCCGCAGGCATACTGCCGTATGTCAAGGGATTTCTGTGCAGTATGACGGAAAATCAGCAAGCAGATTGCGTGCAAAGCCGCTAGGCGGGCTTTGTGCGGTGTTGCCTTTAATGCAATTCTTTTCTATTATAATCGAAAACGGGAAAGAATGCAAGTCATTTTCGCCCTTTTTTGATTTTTTTGCGTTTTTGCAGTCTTATGTTGATAAATTCTTTCATTTTCCACGTCAAACCCGGTTGACAGAACCGGAAAACCATGTTATAATAAAAACTGTTTTTGTAATAATGTAGTAGCGCCGTAAAGCGCTGAGAAACTGCTCTCACACGATGAGAACAACTGCATGACAGAAAGGCATCCCGTCTTCCGGCAGGATGTATTCTGTACCACCACACGGATCAGAAAAAAGGAGCGTTTTTGGTATGAAAAAGAACTGGACAACACGTCTGATGGCAGGCATTGCAGCAGGCACAATGGTATTTTCTCTGGCAGGCTGCGGCAGCAGCAGCGACGGCAAGAAGAGCGCCGACAAGGAAAAGTTTATCGTTGGCTTTGACGCTGCATTTCCGCCTTACGGCTATCAGGATGAAAACGGCGAATACGTGGGATTCGACCTGGATCTGGCGGCAGAGGTCTGCAAGCGGAACGACTGGGAACTGGTCAAGCAGCCCATCGACTGGAATGCAAAGGACATGGAGCTGAACTCCGGCACCATCAGCTGCATCTGGAACGGTTTCACCATGAACGGCCGTGAGGATGAATATGCCTGGACAGACCCGTACGTTGACAACTCCCAGGTATTT
>OGPL01003069.1_pt1 | contig 11170 bp, 7 predicted proteins | sample 1552901 | NCBI WGS metagenome assembly OGPL01 (sample SAMEA2580244, study PRJEB22360) | human gut metagenome | biome: human gut; feature: human-associated habitat; material: faeces | place: Denmark | collected 2008/2010 | reverse complement strand
TCGCAGCCGCCGATGTGGACGGCAGCGGCAAGGTGGACTCCACGGACGTGTTCTACATGATGTACTACGTGGCACTCCACGGCGTCGGCAAGGATGTGACCTGGGAGGAAGTCCTTGCCAAGTAAGATAAATTCTTAGAACCAAAAAGGGCTGCGGTACTTTTCACGAGTACCGCAGCCCTTGCTGTATCCGGTTACATTTGTAAAATCTGCGCTAGTATCTGCAGGATCTTTGCCCCGTAGTTCGCACCGGATGCCCAGCCCTTGTGGTTCGGGTTCTCCTGGATGCCAAGCCACTCCACATAAGGCGCACAGCCACGCTGGACATAGCGGAAACGGGTGTCGATGCAGTCCTGTTTCAGCGGCTCAGTGGAGGCGTAGGCTTTCAGATGCTGTATCTGCGCCCGGATGCCCAGCTGGGGCGTGGCAAAGGAATTGCCTTTCACGCCGTTTTGCGTCACGCCCATGCCGCAGAAATTGTTCTGGCTCAGCGTCACGGCAGAGCCACGGAAGGTGAAGTTTCCGGTCTCCAGGCAGGACTGCGCAAAGGCAATGTCCCCACGCACGCCCTCTGCCTCGCCCTCGCTGAGATAGTAGGGGATCATGTCCAGGACGCTCTGCGCTACGTTGGGGTTGACAGAGCGGATGTAGGCGGCCATCTGTGCGACTGTCGCCTGGGACTTGCCCATGACCGGGGTGGTGTTGGTGGAAAGCTTGCCGTCATCGGCGGCACGATAGGTCACGCCGTCGATGAGGACGGTCTGGCTGCGCACCAGCTTGCCGTCGCTTTCGAAGTAATAGGAACTGCCGTCCAGCTGCTGCATCCCCACCAGTGCGGTCTCCGTGTCCGGGCTGAAATAGTAGATGTCTCTGCCGTCTTTCTGCCAGCCGGTCTGGATGCTGCCGTCTATACTATTATAATAGGAGACCGTCCCGTCAGCAAACGTGCATACGCCCACTGTCTGGGTGCCGCAGTCCGGGTCGAACTGGTACCGGTGTTCGTCCAGCGTCTGTTCGCCGGTCAGCTTTCCGGTGTCGCTGTCCGCATAATAGCGGTGACCGCCGGACTCCACCCAGCCGGAGACCGGTTCTCCTGTGACCGGGTCGTAGTAGCGGCGTATACCGTTCACCGTGCGCCAGCCGGTCTTTTGCGCTCCGGTGTAGTCGAAGAGATAGTCCGTACCGTCGATGGTCACTTCGCCGGTGACGCATTCGCCCTGGGCATCGTAGTAACAGCGGCTGCCGCTTTCCGTCACGCCCCAGTTGCCGGAGGGCTGGGTGGTTTCTGTGGCAACGGGAACAGTCACCCCGGCGCTGTCCGCCGCCGCAGAAAAGCCGCCCAGGATGCAGGCTGTCCCCAGTCCGGCGGCGAGGGAAAGCAGGAATGGAAAATGTTTCAAGTGTGGTCCTCCTTTGTATTGTGTTTTGTGCGGTATTGCCTTTATTGTAGCATATTTTCGGGGATGTTGCAACCGAAAATGCACAAAAAATGCACCGCAGTATGCAGAAAAGTGTCACATTCTCCGGATTTTTCGTCAAACTGCTGGAATCGGGCACAGAAGGACACTGCATTTTTTGCGCTGCGTGGGAAAAAATAACGCAGACTTTGTTGACAATTCGGCAAAAATCCGCTATAATGTAGTGGAAAGAGAATGTTGCAGGGGAAGATACCAATAGTGGATCGCCGGCAGGTCTGCCGGCAGAAATTCAGTTGCTGCAAATGCGCAGCAGGAGGAATCTATGTCGTTACAGGAAAAAGAAGCATACGACCTGGCAAAATGTAAGCTTGCAGAATATTTGCAGGACAGCGCCGTCTGCTCCATGGATGAATACGTGCAGCACGGCACGACCAGCACATTACAGCACTGCCTTTCTGTGGTGCATATCAGCTGTGCCATGGCAGAAAAGCTGCACATCCGTGTAAACTATGAAAATCTGATCGTCGGGGCATTGCTCCACGACTTTTATTTGTATGACTGGCACACGCACCAGGATGAGGGCGTGCTGCACGGCTTTGCCCATCCGCACATTGCCTGCAGAAATGCAGCGATGCGGTTTCACGTCAACGCAGAGGTACAGCACATCATCACCACCCATATGTGGCCGCTGACGCTGCGGTTTGTGCCACGTTCCAGAGAGGCGGTTCTGGTCTGCATGGCGGACAAGTACTGTTCTACCCTAGAGACCGTGGTGGGATTTTTCCACGCTGCCGCTGCACTGCTCCGAAGAAAGCAGGTGTGAGTTTATGGTACATTATCTTTCTGACTATGTGATCCTTTTCTTTGCCTATGCCACCCTGGGCTGGTGCATGGAAACATTATATATGGGCGTCCGGGAACGGCGCATCACCAACCGTGGCTTTCTGCTGGGACCCTGCTGTCCGATCTACGGCGCAGGCATGGTGGGCATTACCCTGTTGTTCCAGGACAGCCACTACAGCTATTGGCACGTGTTCTTTTCTATCATCCTGCTGTGCAGCCTGCTGGAATATGCAGTAAGCGCTTTGATGGAACGGGTGTTCCACACTCGCTGGTGGGACTATCACGATATGCGGTTCAACATCCATGGCCGTATCTGCCTGGAGACCATGCTGCCCTTTGGTCTGCTGGGGACATTTGCCCTCTACCGGATCAATCCGTTTCTGATGATGTTGTATCATCGCCTTCCCGGATTTATTTCCGGGAAATTGGCGGTGGGACTGGTGGTTCTGCTGCTGGCGGATCTGACCATCTCCGTCTGTGTCCTGCGGAATCTTTCCCTGCCGGACGGCGACGCCGACCATACCGCTGAGATCTCACGCCGTGTGTGGGAAGATCTGAAAAAGCGGCTGGGCTGAATAAATTGAATAAAACTTTTTCGTGCATTCCGCTGTGTTTTGGTGGGATGCACTTTTTTTGTGTGCGTCAGATGAAAACGACAAAATACACTTGACAGAATAAATGTCATGCGTTATAATAGAACAAAGTTATTTCATAACATAGTTATAGATAAAGGAGGCTTTGGAGAGATGGATTGTGAGGCAAACACGTTTTTTGGCGTAATGAATGCGTTTCGTGGGTTGAATGTGTTTTCTCTGCTGCCCCTGTCCCGGCAGGAGTATATGCTGATGTTCCTGGTGTTCCGTCACCGAAAGACCAACCCGGAGGGCTGTACGGTATCGACCCTGACCCGGCTGATGCGTGTGCCGCAGCCGGCAGTGTCCCGGACGCTGCGTGGACTGGAGAACAACGGCTACATCCGCCGGGAAGTCTGCCGGGAGGATCGGCGCAACACGTATGTGACACTGACGGCTGCCGGAGAGACAGAGGTACAGCGTGCCAATCAGCTTTTGGAGGAATTTCACCGGGGTATCCAGAAACGATTCACGCAGGAAGAGTCCGATCAGCTGATGGAACTGCTGCGGCGGCTCTATATGGCGGCATCGGAAGAACTGGATGAGATGAAAGGAGAGAAACAAGCCAATGGGTAAGCTTTTCAAGAACCTGAAACCTTACTGGAAATCTGTGCTGGTGATTTTCGTGCTGTTGGTGGTGCAGGCGTTTTGTGACCTGTCGCTGCCCCAGTATACGTCGGATATCATTGACACAGGCATCCAGAACAGCGGCGTAGCCCACATCCTGCCGGAAAAGATCACGGCGGAGGAGTTTGATAATGCCCAGCTGTTCATGACCGAGGAAGAACAGAACCAGTGGCAGGATGCCTATGACGGCGAGAACCGGAAAGACAGCCTGTCGGAAAAGAAACTGGACGAACTGGACAGCGACCTGCTGGTGCCGGTGCTGCTGAATTATCAGATGTCCATGATGAATGAGGACACTTTCCGCCAGATGCTGGCGCAGCAGCAGACCGACCCCAATGCGGAGGCACAGATGGAACAGATGTCTGTGGAAGAAATCGGCGCTATGATGGGCGTGGAACTGAAACCGTTCCAGCGCACCGAAGAGGACGACGACGGCAATGAGACCACGGTGACCTGTGTGGATGTACGCCCGGTGTTTGCGGCAATGCAGCAGAGCGGTCAGCTCACGGAAGAGATAGTGAACCAGATGCGCTCCCAGCTGGAGGATATGCTGGACACTATGGGCGACTCTCTGGTGAAGTCCATGGGCGTGGCATATGCAGTGCAGTGCGACAAGGATGCCGGACTGGACGTGGATAAGATCCAGACCAGCTATCTCTGGCGCACCGGCGGCAAGATGATGGCGATGGCATTCGCCATGATGGCTGCGGCGATCTGCGTCGGCTATTTTGCATCCCGTGTGGGTGCAGGCGTGGGACGTGATCTCCGTGGAAGAGTGTTCCAGCGTGTCATGCAGTTCTCCAGTGCGGAGATGGATCAGTTCTCCACCGCATCTCTCATCACCCGCAGTACCAACGATATCCAGCAGGTGCAGATGGTGACGGCGATTTTCCTGCGGATGCTGCTGTATGCGCCGATTCTGGGCGTGGGCGGTATTCTAAAGGTGGTACATACCGGCGCAGGCATGGGCTGGGTCATTGTCCTGGCGGTTCTGGTAATTCTGGGGATCGTCGGCGTGCTGATGTCCATTGCAATGCCCAAGTTCAAGCTGATGCAGGTGCTGGTGGATAAGGTGAACCTGGTCTCCCGTGAGATTCTGACCGGTCTGTCGGTCATTCGTGCATTCGGACGGGAAAAGACCGAGGAAGAGCGTTTCGACCAGGCAAACCGGAATCTGACCCGAACCAACCTGTTTGTCAACCGTGTCATGACCTTTATGATGCCGGTGATGATGCTGATTATGTACAGTCTGACCATTCTGATCGTCTGGGTCGGCGCACACCGTGTGGACGGCGGCTCCATGCAGGTCGGTTCTATGACGGCGTTTATCACCTATGCTATGATGATCGTCATGTCTTTCCTCATGCTGACCATGATGTCTGTCATGCTGCCCCGTGCATCGGTAGCTGCCGGACGAATTGACGAGGTATTGCAGACAGAGACTTCCGTCAAGGAAAGCGAGACACCGAAGCACCTGGACACCTGCAAGGGCGTTCTGGCATTCGACCATGTCCATTTCCGCTATCCGCACGCCGAAGAGGATGCCCTGTCTGATCTGTGTTTTACCGCAGAACCGGGCAAGACCACAGCCATCATCGGCAGCACCGGCTGCGGCAAGTCCACGCTGGTGAATCTGATCCCTCGTCTGTACGATGCCACAGAGGGCAGCATTACGCTGGACGGCGTGGAACTGCGTGATCTGCCGCTGGAAGAACTGCGGCAGCAGATCGGCTTTGTGCCGCAGAAGGGCGTGCTGTTCTCCGGAACGATTGCCAGCAACCTGCGGTTCGGCAATCCGGATGCGTCGGATGCGGAGATAGAGCAGGCGGCAGAGATCGCCCAGGCAATGGAGTTCATCGGAGAAAAGCCGGATCGGTTCGACAGCGATATCTCCCAGGGCGGTACCAATGTTTCCGGCGGTCAGAAACAGCGTCTGACCATCGCCAGAGCCATTGCCAAGCACCCGAAGGTGTTCGTCTTTGATGACAGCTTTTCCGCACTGGATCTGAAAACCGATGCGGCACTGCGCAAAGCGCTGGGCGAGCAGGTGCAGGACAGCACCATGATTATCGTGGCGCAGCGTATCAGCACCATCCTCCATGCAGACCAGATCCTGGTGCTGGAAGAGGGAAAGATCGTGGGCAAGGGTACACACGAAGAACTGCTGCGCAGCTGCGAAGTGTACCAGCAGATCGCAAAGTCTCAGCTTTCCGCAGCGGAACTGGGACTGGAAGAGGACACACAGAAAGGAGCGGTGACAGATGGCGAATGAAAGACGGCGCATGGGCGGTCCGAGAGGCGGTCAGATGCCGGTGGAAAAGGCAAAGGACTTTAAGGGTTCGATCGGCAAGCTGTTTGTGTATATGAAAAAGTATCACGCTGCGGTAGTTGTCGTGATCCTGTGTGCAGTTGCCTCCACTTTGTTCAGCGTCATTGGCCCGGATATCCTGGGAAAGGCGACCACAGAGCTGGCAAACGGTCTGATGGCGAAGATCCAGGGAACCGGCGGCATTGACTTTACGAAGATCGGACAGATTTTGCTGTTCGTGCTGGGGCTGTATCTGCTCAGCACCCTGTTCAACTTTGTCCAGGGCTGGCTGATGACCGGCGTGACCCAGAAGGTCTGCTACCGGATGCGGAAAGACATCTCCGAAAAGATCGACCGGATGCCTATGGCATATTTCGAAAGCCGCACCTACGGCGAAGTGCTGTCCCGCATCACCAACGATGTGGATACGCTGGGACAGAGTCTGAACCAGAGCATTACCCAGATCATCACCTCTGTGGCAACTATGGTGGGCGTACTGGTCAGGATGCTGCGCATCTCGCCGCTGATGACGCTGATCGCAGTGATTATCCTGCCCATTTCTGTGACGCTGATCTCTTTGGTGGTCAAGAAGTCTCAGAAGTACTTCAAGCAGCAGCAGGAATATCTGGGACATATCAACGGTCAGGTCGAGGAATCCTATGCCGGTCAGACTGTGATCCAGGCATACAACAAGGAAAAGGACACCGTGCGCCAGTTCCAGGAGACAAACGATACCCTGTATCACTCCGCATGGAAGTCCCAGTTCCTGTCCGGACTGATGCAGCCGATCATGATGTTTGTGGGCAACCTGGGCTATGCCGCTGTGGCACTGTCCGGCGGACTGCTCGCCATTCGTGGTACCATCACCATCGGTGATATCCAGGCATTCATCCAGTACGTGAAGAACTTCACCCAGCCCATGCAGCAGATCGCACAGGTGCTGAACCAGGTGCAGTCGATGGCGGCAGCCACGGAGCGTGTGTTTGAATTCCTGGAAGAGGACGAAGAAGTCCAGACCGCAGAGCATCCGGTACAGCTGGCAGATGTCAGGGGCAGCGTGGATTTCGAACACGTTTCCTTCGGCTATAAGCCGGAACAGTGCATCATCCACGATTTCAGCGCCAAGGTGCATCCGGGACAGAAAGTTGCCATTGTTGGTCCTACCGGTGCCGGAAAAACGACCATGGTGAAACTGCTGATGCGGTTCTACGATGTCAACAGCGGTTCTATCAAGCTGGACGGACACGATGTCCGTGACTTCGACCGGCATCAGCTCCGGGAATCTTTCGGCATGGTACTCCAGGACACCTGGCTGTTCCAGGGAACCATCATGGAGAATATCCGCTACGGCAGACTGGATGCCACAGACGAAGAGGTCATCGCCGCCGCAAAGGCAGCCCACGCAGATACCTTTATCCGCCAGCTGCCGGACGGCTATCAGATGGAGCTGAACGAGGACGCCAGCAACGTGTCACAGGGACAGAAACAGCTGCTTACCATTGCACGTGCGATTCTGGCAGACAACCGGGTCATGATCCTGGACGAGGCGACTTCTTCCGTAGATACCCGAACCGAAATTCTGATCCAGAAGGCAATGGATCATCTGATGGAGGGCAGGACCAGCTTTATCATTGCGCACCGCCTTTCCACCATCCGCAATGCGGATATGATCCTGGTCATGAAGGACGGCGACATCATCGAGCAGGGTACGCACGATGAGCTGCTGGCGAAGAACGGGTTCTATGCGGATCTGTACCGCTCTCAGTTCGCTCAGACGGCATAACCGCATTTCAAAAGAATAACAGCATAACACGCAAATTGGTTTTTCTGACTCCTCCGTCCCTCCGGAACACCTCCTCTAAAGAGGAGGCAAAATGGAGAAAAACCAATTTGCGTGTTTTTGCATAAAAAGGGCTTGCCAAATGAAAAAGATTGTGCTATAATGATGATATCTGTTGTTCTGTCCGCTGGAGGGGAACGGCGGAACACACCGCAGCGCCGTTTGCATCCGATGGGACGGGCTGTATCTCACTATACTTTAAGGAGGACTTCCATGGCAACCACCAACACCCAAGCCGTGCCGCTGCGTACCAAGCGTGGTATCAGTGCCGGCAGCATTTTCTCGGCAATCGGAAGATGGATCGTCCGAAACCGGATCTATCTCATCGCCTTTGCCATTCCGGCTGCGCTGACCTATCTGGCGTATGCCATCTTCGGACTCTACCCCTTTGGCGAAGAATCCGTGCTTTGCCTCGACCTGAACGGACAGTACGTCTACTATTTTGAAGCACTTCGTGATGCGTTCTGGGGCGACGGCAGCATTTTCTACAACTGGTCCAGAAACCTTTCCGGTGAATTTATGGGCATTATCGGCTATTATCTTGCCAGCCCGTTTACTTTGATCGTGATGCTTCTGCCGGAGAAGTTCATGCTGAGCAGCCTGCTTATCATGCAGCTTTGCAAGGTGGGCGCTGCCGGCGTGACATTCAACTATTTCCTGCAAAAGCGCCGGAACGTACAGCCCTATCCGTCCCTGCTGTTCTCCACCATGTATTCCATGATGGCATATATGGTGATCCAGCTGATCGACCCCATGTGGCTGGATGGTCTGGTATTCCTGCCGCTGATTATGCTGGGCATCGAGTATCTGGTTGATGACGGCAGACGGCTGAACTACATCATTCCGCTGGCGCTGATGTGCGTGGCAAACTTCTACATCGGCTACATGATCTGCATTTTTGTGGCACTGTACTTCTTCTTCTACCTGCTGGCAGGTTCGGACAAGAAGCGCAAGGGCTATGACTATTTTACCGCCATCGTGCGTGTGGCATATTCCTCGGTCATTGCACTGGCTTGTGCGGCATTCATGCTGCTGCCGGTGTACAATGCACTGAAACTGGGTAAATTCGAGTTTACGGATCCGGACTACAGCTTCCGATTCCAGTCTTTCCCGCTGAGTCAGAAACTGCTGGAAAATGCGCAGGATTCGCCGCTGCTGGTACTTCTGTGCGACCTGCTGGATATGTTCCCGCAGCTGCTGCCGGCACAGTATGACTCTGTTAACGTCCAGGGCAAGCCGGAGATCTACTGCGGTCTGCTTACACTGGTGCTGCTGCCGCTGTTCTACATGAACAAGAAGATCAACTGGAAGAAAAAGCTGGGCTATACAGCGCTGATCGTTGTGATGGTAATGTGTATGCTCATCACACCGGTGGACATGATGTGGCACGGCGGACAGGTGCCGAACTGGCTGCCGTTCCGCTATTCGTTCTTGCTGTCCTTTATCTTCCTCACCATGGCGGCAACTGCATTTGCCAACAAGGACGGCATCCAGAAGAAACATCTGCTCGGCTCTACCGGGGTGATGGTGGTTATCATCGCCATTGTTGCCGGTCTGAAATTTGACCAGATGGCAAAGGGTGCAGTCTGGATCTCTGCGGCACTCATGGGCATCTATCTGATTCTGCTGTACTTCATGATCGGCGGCAAGCTGACAGAGGGCAAGCGTGGCGTGAGCATTGCGCTGACGACCATGATGCTGGTTATGGTCGGCGGCGAGGCAACCTATAATGCAGTGGATTCCATGAAGGATATCGACGATGAGGTGGCATATTCCACCCGTGCATCCTATCAGAACTATGTGCAGAACGGCAGAGCGGCTGCGGATATGCTGGAGGAAAAGGATGACGGTTTCTACCGTGCAGAAAAGACTTTCTTCCGCTGTGTCAACGACAATGCGGCGTTCGGACTGAAGGGTATTTCCCACTCCAGTTCTGTCATGAATACCCGGGTCATCAACTTCATTGAGACCATGGGCTATTGTATGCACAGCTATTACACCCGTTATGACGGCAACACAGAGATCGCTGACTCTCTGCTGGGCATCAAGTATGTGCTGGATCGTGGAGAAAACTTCGACCAGAACCGCCGTCTGAACCCGGCGTATGAACCTCGCTGGGCATATGACTACAAAAACGAAAACGGCGTGGACAAGACCATCACGGCGTATGAGAATACCAATGCGCTGTCCATCGGCTATATGGTGGATGAAGATGTACAGAAGATCGACCATCTGGGCAATGACAATCCGTTCAACAGCCAGAACATCTTCATGAGTACCATGAGCGGCAATACGGAATTTGACGAAAACGGTCAGTTTGCATCGTGGCACGAATACTACACACCGCTGAACCTGGCAGAAGATCCCATCGTCAGCGATTCCATTACCACCAGTCCTTACGGCGAACAGACCAAGTATGATGTGACCGGCGACGGTGACCCGACGGTGGACTTCCACCTGGTGGCAGATTCCAGCGATCCGATCTATATCTACTTCAAGACAGAGTTCCAGAAGAAGGTCAACCTGTGGATGTCCACCTGGGACGAGAGCGAGTGGAGCGCAGACGAAGAGAGCTGGAAGGCAGAGAACGAGGGTGACTTCACCTGGAAGGCTGCCGACGAGTACGCCAAGAATCACAGCGGCTTTGAGTCTCTGGGTGAATACTTCGAGGGCGACAACTACATTGCCCTGCGTCTGGGTACTTTCGAGCCAGGCACAAAGATCACGCTGCGTATGACCATTGCCAACGATGAAAAGTTCACCATCGTGAAGAACTTCCTGTTCTACACATACCATCCGGATGTGTTCCAGGCAGATATCGACACGCTGAAGAAGAACCAGTGGCAGATCGACTCTTCCAAGAGCAACGACCGGAAACTCACCGGTACGATCACCGCAGAGGATGGTCAGATCATGATGACCTCTATCCCGTATCAGCCGGGCTGGTCCATCAAGGTTGACGGCAAGCGTGTAGACAACCTGGTAGAGGAGGTCAAGAACGAGGACGGCAGCACCAGTCTGAACAATCAGAGCGGTGACTCCGGACAGATCGTTGTGGTAGATGCAATGATCGGTCTGCGGCTGCCTGCCGGAACGCATACCGTGACGATGACCTATACACCGCCGGGGTGGTGGATCGGCATGGGTACGCTGGCTGGCGGTATTATCCTGATTGTGCTGTTCTGGTTCGGCGACCGCAAGCGCTATGCTGCAATGCTGGTTGCAGTAGAGGCAGAAAAGGAACGGGAACGTCAGCAGGCAAAGAAACGTGTCAAGCTGAAGTCCAACAACAATAAGGATAAGGACGATTCTCCGGAAAAACTGCTGGAAAAACTGGAGGCACTCCATAAGGAGGGTATTCTGGACGACAAGGAGTTTGCAGCCAAAAAGGCGGAGATTGAAAAGAAAAAGAAAGCGAACGGCAAACAGACGTAATCGTCAGTTTGCGTAAAGTACGCTGAAAAATGAAACGGCGTTGCCGCAGGGAAAATGTTCCTGCGGCA
>OGPL01003068.1_pt1 | contig 11171 bp, 10 predicted proteins | sample 1552901 | NCBI WGS metagenome assembly OGPL01 (sample SAMEA2580244, study PRJEB22360) | human gut metagenome | biome: human gut; feature: human-associated habitat; material: faeces | place: Denmark | collected 2008/2010 | reverse complement strand
CCTTGACCCCGCCAAAGGGTCTTCGACCCTCTGGACTCCCTTTTTCGCGATTGAGCAGGTGACTTCTCCTTACTTCTTCCGCGTGTTTATTGGGGGAAACCAAGGGGCGCTGCCCCTTGCCCCCCTTTCGCGCGATTGAGTAAGTGGCTTCTCCATACTACTTCCGCGTGTTACGTTCTGAAAAGCTGCGGTACAGCTCAACAAACTTAGATGCGGTGCGAAGGTTTCCAAAGGGCGATCGCAAAGCCCTTTGGTCGCGCCCGCAGGCGCGAAAACCCTGCGCCACAAAAAAGACTATTGCAATGGAAACAAGTGGCTTACTTGCGGTTGGCGGTTTCCGCCAGTTCCAGCCCTGCGTTGTTCTCGCAGGCAAGGCGGATGCTCCACTCGTTCTCAAACAGCAGCACATCGCGGTCGCGGCTGTCCTTTGCGCGCCCGGACGTGGATGTCAGCTTCAGCTGGTCGATGGGCTTGGGCGTGCTCACCACCCACCGCACGAAGCGGAAGGGCATGGACTCCATCACAATGTCCACCTGATACTCGGTTTTCAGCCGGTGCTCCAGCACTTCAAACTGCAGCACACCGACCACGCCGACCATGAATTCCTCGCGCCCCGTCTCTGTGCGGATGAAGGTCTGAATGGCGCCCTCTTCCGCCAGCTGGGTGATGCCCTTCTGGAACTGCTTGCGCTTCATGGAATCCGCCGGACGCACGCGGGAGAAGAATTCCGGCGCAAAGACCGGGATGTTCTCGTAGTGCAGCTTCGGGCCGCCGGAGAGCGTATCGCCAAGCTGATAGATGCCGGGGTCGAACAGACCGATGATGTCGCCCGCCCATGCTTCCTCCACGGCTTCGCGTTCGTCCGCCATGAACTGCTGGGGCTGCTTGAGCGCGACGGTCTTGTTCGTCCCGGAGTGCCAGACCTCCATGCCCTTCTCGAACGCGCCGGAGACGATGCGCATGAATGCCAGCCGGTCGCGGTGCGCGGGGTTCATGTTCGCCTGAATCTTGAAGATGAAACCGGAGAAGTACGGCTCTTCGGGCTGAATGTCACCGATGTCACTCTTGCGGGGCAGGGGCGGCGGCGTGTATTGCAGGAAGCGCTCAAGGAACGGCTCAACGCCGAAGTTGGTGACGGCGGAACCGAAGAACATCGGCGTCAGCTCACCGCGGCGCACCTTGTCGAGGTCGAAAGCGTCGCCCGCTTCGTCCAGCAGGTCGATTTCCTCCGCCAACCGCTCGCGGTAGTGCTTCGCCAGCACATGCTCCAGCGCGGGGTCGTCAATGGCGATGTCAGTCTTCTGCACCATCGATTTGCCGTGGTCGCCGCCCGTGTACAGCTCGACCATTTTCGTGTCGCGGTGGTAAACGCCTTGGAAATCGCCGTCCGTGCCGATGGGCCAGTTGATGGGGCAGGAGCGGATGCCAAGCACCTGTTCCAGCTCCTCCATCAGCGCGAAGGGGTCTTTCGCCGCGCGGTCCATTTTGTTTACGAACGTGAAAATCGGGATGTTGCGCATCCGGCAGACCTTGAACAGCTTGATAGTCTGCGCCTCAACGCCCTTTGCCGCGTCAATCAGCATGACGGCTGCGTCCGCCGCAACCAGCACGCGGTAGGTGTCCTCAGAGAAGTCCTGATGGCCCGGTGTGTCCAGAATGTTGATGCGGAAGCCGTCAAACTCAAACTGCATTGCGGAGGATGTGACCGAGATGCCGCGCTGCTTCTCGATGTCCATCCAGTCGGACGTGGCGTGCTTATCGCTTTTGCGTGCCTTGACGCTGCCCGCCGAGCGGATTGCGCCGCCGTACAGCAGCAGCTTTTCGGTCAGCGTGGTTTTGCCCGCGTCCGGGTGCGAGATGATGGCAAAGGTTCGCCGTTTTTCCACCTGCTGGTGGAGCAGCTCCCGGAAAGCCGGCGTGTCGTGGGCTGGCAGCATGAATCGTCCTCCTCGTAAAGTGTCTGTCGCTCCTTGAAAGTGGATATTTCTTCCAACTCAAAACGTGCAAAATGCACGAAAAAGACAAGAATGTCCGAAAAGATATTTTACCGCCAAGAACGTGCCTTGTCAAGCCATTTTCCGCGCCTTCATGGCGTTCATGGTGCTATTTTTTCCGATTTTTCAGCAAACGGCAAAAAAAGTTTCAAGCAGCTTTTTGATTGACCTTTCTGCGCGATGGTACGACACTTTTGTGCAGTGTTCGCGTGCGGCGTAGGGGTTTCGCCTTCGCAGAGGTGATTCCCCCTGCAGCGAAAAAGTCAAGCCGCATAGGTGCAGCGTGAAGGGGCTTCATTGGGGACAACCCCACTGCCATTGGAGTTATCCCCAATTTATCCACTTTTCATCCCCAAATCATTCACAAATACACCACTTTATCCCCAGCCCCGTCCGACGAAAAAAGCGGTGAAAAGGCACGTTTCGTCACATTGTCTTCCGCGGGGAGTGCCAATGCCATTTGGGACAAGCACCAAAGAACGCTTATGCACAGAAATGAATAATTATCCGAAAAATGCGAACATCCGACACCATTTTCTGGTTATCTGCAAAAGAATCCACAAGCTGCGCAGGGGGTGGACAACTTCTGTGGATAACCCTGTGGACAGTGTGGATAATTTGCGGTCATACGCGGTTTGTCAAGGCAAAATCGGCAAAAAACACTGTGGATAATCCTGTGGAAACTGTGGATGCTTTCGCCCAATTTGAAACGATTTGAAGGACGGGATACATATACAGCGGATGGATAGCAGACTTGGATACATCAACAAAAGCATAATCATGCGTCAATTTGGTGTGCTTCGGACATGCCCATACCGTATCCGACATAGACTGGAGAGAGGAGGTGGGTTTCTTGGCAGAAAAATCGCCCTTTTTCCGCAATTTCGCATCGCACATCCTGCCGGTGCTGACTTTTGCAACGCTGCTTGTCGGTACGGCACTGGTGGGTGTTGCGCTGACCCGAATTCCCCAAAGAACGACGGACGCAGCACCCCCGTCTCCCACACCGGAAACGACATATATCGCCGCGGGCAGTCTGACGGGGCGAACGATCCTCGTTGACCCCGGCCACGGCGGCTATGACGGCGGCGCGCGCTGCCGAGATTCCGGCGTGTGGGAGAAAGAGGTCAACCTCGCCGTAGCGCTGGCGGTGGAAAAGAGCCTGACGCAGCGCGGTGCAACGGTGTTGATGACCCGCCGGACAGACACCGATCTCTGCGACGACACAACCCGTCCGGCAAATGTGACGAAGAAGCGGCAGGACATGCAGTGCCGCGTGGATATGGCGGTCCAAGGGCAGGCGGACATGGTGCTGTCCATCCACATGAACGAATACCGCGTGCGGTCGGAATCCGGGCCGCAAGTGTTCTACCGCGCGGGCAGCGGCGCGGGGCGTCTGCTCGCCGGAACGATGCAGGAAGCGCTCATTACCGCCCTTTCGCCCCAAAAGGAGCGCGCCGCCATGCCGGGCGACTACTTCATTCTTCAGCTGGATACGCCGTCGGTGCTGGTGGAATGCGGCTTCATTTCCAATCCGGCGGAGGAAGCGCTGCTGCTCTCGCCTGCCTATCAGGAGAAGCTGGGCGAAGCGATTGCGGATGGCGCGGCGGAGTATTTCCGCTTGGCACAGGCAGAAAAATGAAGGTTGCATTTTTTCGCCGCGCATGGTAAAATAAGAAGAAAAGGAAACGCATTATATCCGGAAAGGAGTATCGAATGAACATTCACGAATCCGCTGAGGACTATTTGGAAGCAATCCTCCGCCTGAAAGAAGCAAAAGGCTATGCACGCTCTGTGGATATTTCTCTGCTGCTGGGGGTCACGAAGCCGTCTGTCAGCGTGGCGATGAAGCGTCTGCGCGAAAACGGCTATCTGACGATGGATGCTGACAACTTGATTACGCTCACGCCCGCCGGGATGGAAATTGCGAGAAGCATTTATGACCGCCACAAGACGCTGTCGAGCTTTCTGGAGAGTTTGGGCGTTGATTCCGATGTTGCCCGCGAGGACGCCTGTAAAATCGAGCATGATATTTCCGAGGAATCGTTTACCGCGATTCGGAAGCTGATGCAGGAGCGGGAGCAGGAACAGAAAGGATAAACTGCTGCCTCCAATTTACTGTGCTTAATTTACTTGAAACACGATGTGCTGGAGGAATATTATGGCTGCAAGATACATGTATGCGAAAGAAGTATCGCATCAGGGGCTAAACAAATATCGTGTTGTAAAAGCACCAACACGGCATGAATTGGAACGTAAAGTTTCTGCTTTGCAAGCGCAGTGGGATGAACAATGGCGAAAAATCCAAGAGCGTGAAGCAAAACAGCGAAATCTTGCGCAAGAACGTGCGGATAAACAAAGAGACCTCGCGGAAGCGGAAAGCTATGCACAGTCCATGACAGCTCAGGCAGAGCGACTGCAAGAAATGCTGGATAGTATTTTGAAAAGAAGTCTGTACCCGCAACCGTTGCAAGCTAATATTCTGAAAAATACGTCGCCATTTGAAACACCGCAACCTATATATCCGCAGTTATGGGAAGCAGCACGCGAACCGCTTTTCAGTGATGAAACATATCATGAAAAACCATCTTTTTTCACCAAAATATCGCGGAAAAAGATGGAAAAGTTCATTGCAGCGGCTGAACTGCGCTATGAAGCTGATTACAATGAATGGAAAAAAGGAAAGGAAGAAGTAGACAGAAAAAATGATGCGCTAATTGAAGAATATAATAGAAAATTAGCGGAATGGCAGCAAAAAAAGGAGGAATATGAACGCGAGCAAAGCGTGGATAATCAAAAAATAGAAGAGATGCTTGCAAACTATCGAAATGGCAACAAAGAAGCGATCGAAGAATACTATGCGACACTGCTGGAACAGATTGAGTTGCCGTTTAGTTACAGCAAGGCGGTAGAGACGGAATATCAGCCAGAGGCAAAGCGGCTCATTGTCGAACAGCAGCTTCCGATTGTTGATGATTTGCCAAAATTAAAAGGTGTAAGTTATATTAAGACCAGAAAGGAATTCAAGGAATCTTACTATACAGATGCCTACCTTACCAAGAAATATGATCAGGTGATTTATCAAATAGTGGTGCAAACGCTGAATTATGTTTTTACGGTAGGAAAAGAGTATGACTACATCAATAATGTGGTAGTTAATGGGAAAGTCAGCACAGTAGATAAGGCAACAGGGAAGGACATCGAGCCGTGCGTGCTGTCGATTAGCGTTGACCGCAATGCTTTTGAGGATTTAAATCTTGAAGCAATTGACCCGCGTGCGTGGTTTAAGAGCGCTAAGGGCGTGTCTGCTGCGGCAATTGCGAATACGACACCGGTTGCGCCAATTATTACGGTTTCGCGTGAAGACAGCCGATTTATTGATGCCTATGAAGTGGCAGACCAGCTTGATGATAGCGTCAATTTGGCAGCAATCGACTGGAAAGATTTCGAGAATTTGATTCGCGAAATCTTTGAAAAGGAATTCAGCAGCAATGGCGGTGAAGTCAAAATCACGCAAGCAAGTCGAGATGGCGGCGTTGATGCTGTGGCATTTGACCCTGATCCGATTCGGGGCGGAAAAATCGTCATACAGGCGAAGCGCTATACGAATGTAGTCGGTGTATCAGCAGTTCGTGACCTTTATGGCACTGTCATGAATGAAGGTGCAACAAAGGGGATTCTGGTGACAACATCGAACTACGGAAATGATGCGTATAAGTTTGCGCAAGGTAAGCCATTGACGCTTATGAATGGGGCAAATTTGCTTTATTTGTTAGAACGACATGGATATAAAGCAAAAATAGATTTAAAGGAAGCACGTCAACAGCAAAACAACTGATTTAACAAAACAAAGCCGGGTCGAATCCCCCCTGTTTCGGAGGATTCGCCCCGGCTTTTCTATATCTCTTACTTCTCCATTCCCAGTGAGCGGTATGTCCGTACCAGCACGACCGCTGAGAGAATTGCCGTCAGCACATCGGCGGCAGGCATGGAGTACATCACCCCGTCCAGTTGGAAAAACTGCGGCAGGAGCAGCACCAGCCCCACGCCGAACACAACCTCCCGCGCCATCGACAAAAGCGTCGAGGCAGCCGCTTTCCCCAGCGATTGCAGGAAGATGAACGTCCCTTTGTTGATGCACGCCAGCACAATCATGCTCAGGTACACCCGGAAGCAGCGCCGGGCAAAGAGCGTGTAGTGGATGGACTCGTTCTGCGCGCCGAAGAGCAGCATCACCTGATCGGGCAGCAGCTCCACCACAAGCAGTGCAATCAGCCCGACAACTGCCTCCGCCGCCAGCAGCCGCGTCAAAAGCCCTTTCACGCGGTCATGTCGTCCCGCACCCATGTTGTATCCCGCCACGGGAATGCATCCCGCCGCCAGCCCAATCGCACAGCTGATGACGATTTGGAACACTTTCATGACAATGCCGAAAACCGCCATCGGAATCGCGGAAAATTCCTCCTGCGAGAAAACAGCGTCCTGCGCGCTGCAAATGCGCAGCATCGTGTTCGTCGCCGCCATTGCCGCGACCAGGCTGATTTGCGCCAGGAAGGATATCATGCCGAGCTTGGCGCATTTCCCCAGTAAATGCGCGCGCGGGCGGAAGCTGTCCTTTTGCAGGTGAATCTGCTTCATCCGCGTCAGATACCAGATGGACAGTCCAGCGGTCAGCGCCTGCCCGGCAACCGTTGCAATCGCCGCGCCCGCCATACCAAAGTGGCAGACGAAAATCAGCAGCGGGTCAAGCACGAGGTTTGCCGCCGCCCCCGCCAGCGTGGCAACCATCGCGAATGTCGGGCTGCCGTCGGAACGGATGACCGGGTTCATTGCCTGCCCAAAGACGTACAGCGGCACGCCCAAGGCAATCCAGAAGAAATATTCCTGCGCCTTCTCGAATGTCCCGGCATTGACGCGCCCGCCGAACCACGTCAGCAGCGTGTCCGGGAACAGCAGGTATGCCGCCATCAGGACAAGCCCCGCGACGACGCTGACCGTTACCGTTCCGCCGACGGCACGGTGGGCCTCCTCCTGTTTCCCTGCGCCAAGCATCAGGCTGACAAACGCGCAGCAGCCGTCGCCGAGCATGACCGCAATCGCCAGCGCCGCGACCGTCAGCGGAAAGACGACCGTCGTTGCTGCGTTGCCGACGCTGCCCAAGTCGGGCGCGTTCGCAATGAACACCTGATCGACCATGTTGTACAGCGCCGCCACGACCAGAGAGGTCATGCACGGCACGGCGTAGCGCCGCATGAGGCGCCCCAGCGGCTGTGTTGCCAGCGGGCGCGCGTTCTGCGCTATGGAGGTTTCGGATTCTGTCTGCATAAAAAAAGCACTCCTCTTCGTTGATTGGAGCGCAGTGTCAAGGCAAAAAAGACTGCCCCTGCTGCGCGTCCGACAGATGGACTTACGCAGCAAAGGCAGCACTCTGTACCGCTATTTTACCGCATCGGGGCGGATTTGTCAAAGGGGTATGCGGCTCATTTTTTCCCGCCCGCCACAAGGCTTCCTGCAAGGCACGCACCGCCTGCAATCCAGTATCCCATTACGAGGCGATTCGTCGTGCCGTAAATCTCCAGCGCTCCTTGAAACAGACAGCCGACTGTCAGCGCAATGATGCCCCAGTGGTACAGCCGCACGCACCAGCGCCCCGGCAGCGCTTTCCCGCGCAGGGCGCGAATCAGCAGCGGACACGCTCCCAGCACCAGCGGCGGCAGGAACGCATACACCATGAAGTCCGAGTAGACCCCGTGGCTGAACTGCTCATACACGAATCCGCCCAGCGCGGTCACGGCGGCAAAAAGCAGATCGTAGAGCGCAAGTTTCACGCATTTGCGGTCAATAGCCGATGTAGACAATGTCGCTCACGCTCCTTTCGCGGATGCTGCGCCCGTTCGTGGTCGGGTTGTTGACGACGCGCCCCTGAAATACCATCGTCGAAGAGCCGCCGCCATCGAGGTTGTAGGCGACCTGTGCGCCCAGCGACTGCATCAGCTCTGCCAATTGCCGCAAGGAAAGCCCGGTGCTCTCCTTCGTCCGCCCGTCGGACACGACCAGCAGGTAATGCCCTTCGCTGATTTGCCCGATGGCGGTGCGCGGGTTGGAAGTCATGGCGCGCCCGACCTCGTCGCTGCTGCTGACGGTCACTTGCCCGCCGTTGATCAGCGCCGGGCCGAACGTCAGCACCTGCCATGCGCCCTCACGCACCAGCGTGTCGGCGCTCGTTTCGCCCTCGTTGATGATGCGGAAATTGCCGTCCGCACCGATGACCAGTGCGTCCGTGCCGCTTTGCGCCGATGCGCGGTACAGCACGCCGTTGCGCAGCACATACCCGCGCTCCTGTGCGCCGTAATAGTCGCCGTTGATGGCGAGAATTGCGCCCGTGTTCGCCGCCTGCACGGAGGTCGTCTCGGTCAGGTTGCGGGCGTAGGTGTTCCCCGCCAGCGCCGTTTTGAGCAGGGAAATGTCCGCAATCTGCACGTCCGCGACGTACACCGTCGTGTTCTCTACGCGCATCGTTGTCAGCACAATGTCGATTTGGTCGTCGTGGTATTCCGTGTCGGTGGAAATGGGCGCGGTGGTCGCCTGTTCCGCGGGGGATTCCGTCGCAGTCGGCGCGGCGGTCGGAGCTTCCGTCGGCGCGGTGGAGGCTTCAGCGGTTGCCGTCGGCAGCGTGTCCGGCGTCAGCACACGGACAATCACGAACGTGTCCAGCGCCGCATAAACCGTGTATGCCGCCAAAATCAAAGCAAACACCATGTTTGCGAAATGCCGCTTCATGGAGCTTCACTCCTTTCCATGGCTATTATCTCCCCGTCAAGTGACGAACACATGATGAACCCGTGAATGATGCCGGAAGTTTTCCCTTCCCTTGACGCAATCCTGCCAAAGGCGTATACTGGAAGCGGAAATTTCCGCGGATGACCGCGAAAAGGAGAAGAATGATGCAGAAACTACGGGGATACTTGGCACTGGGAATATTCATCATGGGTATTGTATCGCTTTTATGCCTGCTTCTGCCGCTCATCGAGATAACGGATGATGCGCTGATGCTGATGATGCTTGCAGTGCCGCCGCTTATCTGCGGATTGTTCATAGCATTGGCACTGCATATGCTGCTGTATACGCTGCTTCTGGTGCTGTACGGCTGCAGAATACAGCTGGTGGCTTTGTACTTTCTTCATATCCGCAGGAAAACCGTCGGCTGGCGCGTGCAGTACCTTCCGGCGGCGGAGCGCAAGGTGGGCATACTGCTGGCGGCTGTTCCGTGGGAGCAGGAAACCGGCGACTTGCAGCAGCGGGCGCAGATTGTCCTGTACTATGTGCAGAGCGTACTGGCAATACTGTTCTATGCGCTGGCAGTCAATTTGTATGGGACAGCATCCGCCATTGCCTGCCTTGTGCTGGCGTGGGGTTATGCGTTTCTCAGCATCATCATGCCGCCGAGCGAAATTCGGAAGCGTTTCCAGCCCGAAAAGCGGCGCAAAATGTGGCAGATGCAGTGCTTGCTGGCGGAGAACCTGACGGATCGCCTGCTCACGGAAATGCCGGAAGAATACTTCACGCCGCCGGACAAAATTCAGGATCAGAATGATGCGGCGCTCATGATTAACCGTTCCGCGTGGCTGATGATGCAGAACCGCTACGAAGAGGCGCTGGATATCCTGACCATGCTGGCGCTGGAGCATCGGGAGCAGACGAAGCGCCTTTGGTGGCAGCTGATTCCGCGCGGCGTTCTGTGTGAATTGGCATTGGACAAGCCGGGCTACTTCTTGAAAGAGTATGACACGCTGTACATGCAGAAGGAATTGCGCAAGCATGAAAAGCAGCCGCTTGTCTGGCGGACGGCGTATGCGGTGCATCTGCTGCGCGACGGCGATGAGCAGAAGGCGGAGCAGTGCCGCAAGCAGTTCCTGCGCCGCATCCGCCATACGACCATGCCGCGCTGCTATCAGTGGACGATAGACAGAATGGCGCGGGAAAAGGAAATCTACGAATCAAGAAAGGCAAAGGAAGCGCAAGAATGAAGAATCGGACATTTCAGCGCCTGTTTCCGCTCCTGCGGATGGGCAGCATCCTGCTGGCGGCGGTACTGTTCTGCGCGGCACTAATCGGCGTGAACGCACAGCTGACTGTCGGGACGAATGAAGAGCGGAATCTGGCGACGTATCTGGGGCTGGCACTGACGGCGGTCGTGACGTATCTGCTGCAAGATGTGCCGAAAATGCTGGTCGGCAGGCACTTTGGCTGGAAGCTCGTGCGCTACGAGGCGTTCGGGCGGGTCTATCAGGCGGACGGCACAGGGGCGTTCGTGCGTGTTCCAGTATCGGCGCAAAGTCGTCTGCGCTATCAGCCGTATCTGCTTCCGCCGGAGGATGCCCCTCGGCACGACGTGACGCTGTACACGCTCTGTCCCCTGCTGTATGGCGGGGCGCTGGCAGTGGTGTTTGGCGTGCTGACCCTGCTGACGCTGGGGCAGCCGGTGTCGCTGGTGCTGTGCGAACTGGCGATGGGTGGCGTGGTGCTGGTGATGACGTGCATTCTGCCGATGGATGAGCGGTTTATCGCATCGCCGATGGCAACCGCACGGATGCTTCGAGATCCGGAACAATTGGCGGAGTGGCTGTATTTCGCGCGTATGAAGGCGAATGGCGGGGTGGAGGTGACAGATGTTTCGATTGAAAACATTCCGCAGCCTGCAACAGTGAAGACATGTCAGGATGCAATCTGCGTCTTTCAGCGAGCGCAGATTGCGCTGATGGTTCAGTGTGATGCACAGAAGGCGTATGGGCTGATGAAACAGGTGCTGGAAAGCGAGGCGCGGCTGTCATATACTGCATGGAAACTTCTGCTGAGCGATGGGGTGGTTGCGGAACTTCTGGCAGGTGAACCGGGTGAATTTACGGCGCTCTATCGTGGAAAAGCCGGCGCAGCAATACGGCAGGTGATGTTTCGCATGGTGGACTATGCGCTTCCTGCCTATGCGGTGGCGACGCTGGTGACACATGAAGCGCGGGAAGCGGAAGTTGTGCGGAACACGCTTGCGCCAGTGCGAGAGAAAATGCCGGAGCTTGATGCTTTGATGAAAGCCATCGAAGAAAAAGCCGCACGAATCGAAAGCTGATTCGTGCGGCAGGGGTTTCGCCGCTGCGGCGGCGACCAAAGGGCATGAAAACA
>OGPL01003062.1_pt1 | contig 11192 bp, 8 predicted proteins | sample 1552901 | NCBI WGS metagenome assembly OGPL01 (sample SAMEA2580244, study PRJEB22360) | human gut metagenome | biome: human gut; feature: human-associated habitat; material: faeces | place: Denmark | collected 2008/2010 | reverse complement strand
AACATTTTGCGTGAGATGTTTCCGCAATCTCTTTCAAAGTTCGTTAATTAACATCCCCGAAATGGGAGATTGTAACCCCGGATTTACTTCTTCCGAAACAATCGCTTTCTCCAATTGTTTTTAAGCAATCTAAATTATAAATGAATCATTTTATTATAAACTAAGTAGTTATGAAATCAGCGCTTTCAGATTTTATTTCCGGGAAAAAGGGAATCTATGGTATTCTTCACATTATTATATTAGTAATGTCCCTATTCCTGGTTATTAGTATCTCGGTAGATACTTTTAAGGGAATTCCTTTCTATACACAGTCTTCGTATATGAAAGTACAGCTATGTATCTGTCTTTGGTTTCTTTTTGATTTTGTATTGGAGTTCTTTCTGGCAAAACATAAGGGACGTTATTTGCGGACGCATTTTATCTTTTTATTGGTGGCGATTCCTTATCAGAATATTATCGCCTATTATGGGTGGACATTTTCGGATGAGATCACCTATCTTCTCCGTTTCATACCTTTATTGAGAGGAGGATATGCGCTTGCCATTGTGGTCGGCTGGTTGACCTACAATCGTGCTTCGAGTTTGTTTGTCTCTTATCTGACGATGTTGTTGGCAACGGTCTATTTTTCCAGTCTGGCATTTTTTGTGCTTGAGCATCGGGTGAATCCCTTGGTGAATGGTTATGGAGATGCTTTGTGGTGGGCTTTTATGGATGTCACTACCGTCGGTTCGAATATCATAGCGCAGACGGTGACCGGACGTGTACTTTCCGTTTTGTTGGCTGCGCTGGGTATGATGATGTTCCCTATCTTTACAGTTTATATCACAAATCTGATTCAGCAATCTAACAAACGTAGAAAACAATATTACGAAGAGGAGGAACTAGAGAAAAAGGCTTCCGAGAAAAAAGAATTGGCAGAAAAAGCAGCCGTACAGAAAGCAAGCACATCATAATGTGCTTGCGGATAAGATGAAAAAACAGATGAAGTGATGATGACGGTAAAGTGTTGAAAACCAAAGATGAATTACTTTTCTTAATACTATAATTACTTTTCTTTATAAGCGGCGAAGGAAAAGGGGTGGAAAAGAGGTATTACTTTCTATCTTTGTTGAGAAGAGATAAGACACGACGCTGTTATAACCGTTATTGAATGAATCAAACTTTACCTTATCCGGGTTAATAACAGCTATCTCATTTTAATAACTAGAGTTGTTCAGGGGTAAGTTCAATTTGTAGCATTTGAAAAATGATGCCGTTTGTATTGAAACATTGGCGGGAAATCAAGAGGGTAAGGGGAATAGAAAAAGGTTACTATCAATAGATAGTAACCTTTACCTTTCTTATAAAAGAGATTGAGAGAATTTTAGTCAACAACGGTGATATGGTTGTTGCTAAATACATTCAATTCCAGCTTGTTCATGATGTATTGAATAGCTAGCTGCGCTTTCACGGAGTTGCCCGAACCATCCAAAGGAGGAGCAAATGCGGCAATACCGAACTGTCCGGGCAGTACGCCCATCACACCGCCACCTACACCTGTTTTTGCAGGAATACCGGAAGTGTACATCCAGTCGCCGGTATGTTCGTAGAAACCTACGGCGGCAATCATGGCAGTGATTTTAGGAGCCAGGACGGCATCAAAAACTTCTTTTTTAGTCACAGGGTTCACACCACCGTTGGCGATTGTACCGGCTGCGATGGAAAGCTGCAATGCGGTAACTCCCAATGAACACTGGCGGGTGTAAAGGTCTAATGACATATCCGGGTCATCATAAATCCGGTTGTAATTCTTCAATAGCCATGCGATAGAACGGTTGTTGAAGTTGGTGTCCGATTCCGACTTGTACAATTCATCAATCAGTTGCGGGGCACTGCCGCATAGGTCTGTCACATTTCCTACGATGGCATCCCATTTCTTGGCAGAGTCACCAATGGGCTGCACCATACTGCAGGCAGAGATGGCTCCGGCATTTACCAGTGGGGTAGACGGATGATCGTTCTCCAACAAGATAGCGATGATTGAATTGAAGGGCAAGCCTGTTGCGTCGGCTCCAATCTTGTCCAGAATCTCTTTAGCACCGTATTGACGCAGTGCCAGGATAGCCGTATGTACTTTGGATACGGATTCTATACCGAAGCGATAGTCAGTATCTCCCACATGGATGGTCTGCCCGTTGAGCAGGCAGACACTGATTCCAAAGAGATCCTTGTTGACATTTGCCAGATAAGGAATATAGTCGGCATTCTTGCCGCCGGTATTGGCCTTTACCTGATCGTATGCCTCCTGTACCACTTCTTTCAATTGAGCGAGTGTTACTTTTTTATCCATAGATCATTTTATTTTTTTACGGTTTTACGACGACCACCGTGGTTGAACATCTTGGCTTCTACCGGAAGATTCTTTTCTTGAGCCATACGGGTAGGAGTTGGATATTCCAGTTTTTCCAGTTCGGCGATGGCATTGTTGATGTCGCCCAGAAGCATATCTGCCATGTCACGGCTGAATCCCTGACGAACAACGACACGCATCACTACATAATCTTCCAGTTTAGAAGGCAATGTATAAGCAGGAACCATCCAACCATGTTGAGATAGTTTGTCTTGCAAATCATACAAAGTCCATTTGGCGCTCTTTGCATATTCCGGTTTCAGATACCAGATGAATAGCGGGTTCACAACATCTTCTGAGTAGTTAACGAACGGAACCATCTTGGCTATTTCACTATGGATATATTTGGCAATTTGCAGGGAGTTGTACTGCACTTCTTTGTAACCCTGGAATCCTAAGCGGATGAATTGATAATATTGTCCCAGAATTTGTGCGGCCGGACGAGAGAAGTTCAAACCTACCTGTGTAATGTTGGCGCCCAGATAGTTGACGCTGAATGACATTTCTTCGGGCAGATATTCTTTGCCTTTCCAACAAACCCATCCGAGTCCCGGATATACCAAACCAAACTTGTGGCCGGATACGCTGATAGAAAGTACCCATTTCAAACGGAAGTCCCATTTCTTTTCCGGATACAGGAACGGAAGGATGAAACCACCACTGGCGGCATCTACGTGGATAGGAATGTCATAACCGGTCTTGGCATTGTAAGCATCCAGAGCTTTATCCAATGCTTCGACATCATCATTCAGTCCAGTCCATGTAACACCTTGAATCGGTACGATACAGATGGTGTTTTCATCACACATTTTCAAAGCTTCTTCGGGGTCAAGAGTGGTTTTTTCAAGCGTCAAAGGCACTTCACGCATTTCAATCTGCCACAACTGTGCAAACTTTTCCCAAACAACCTGGAAACCTGTAGAAATAACAAAGTTTGGTTTATCAAATGGTTTGCCCTGTGCTTGTCTTTTCTTACGCCAACGCAACCAGGCAGCTACACCACCCAACATACATGCTTCTGAAGAACCGATAGCCAAAGCACCTGTTTTCCAGGTATCTTTTTCAGGAGAGTTCCACAAGTTGGCAACGATGTTGATACATTTACCGTTCATCACAGCGATACGCGGATATTCTGTTTCATCAATGTAGTTGATGTTGATGGCCTCATTCATCAGCTTGGTTGCATATTCGTCCATATAAGTGGTAACGAAAGTAGCCAGATTCAAACGGGGCTGAGTTTGAGCAAATGTTTCATCTTTCACCATTTGATAGGCGACTTCAGGAGTAGTAGGTCCATCAGGTATTTTCTCTACCGGAGAGGGTTGTAACATTCTGTCTGAACCAAATACATCGGTTTTTGCATCACCTTTTCTGAAATTTAAATCTTCCATACTAATTTGTTTTTTTAAAGGTTTAGGGCGATGGGGATTTTCCCCGTCGAATTTCCCACAACAACAGCAGATAGGTTTGAAAGTTTCCCGGTTTTACATTATTTGGCGTTTATTAAGGAGGAGGACGCCCTTATTGAAGCGGAGCTTTTGTGATTTAGTGGAAAAGCTTATGATCGTACTAGTTTTGAACTAATTTCGAGCTTGTGCAGATTTATTTTTGATGCCTAATGGGTTTATGGCTAATGATACATAATTTTATTCGTCTGGCAGTTGTTTCTTTTTCGTCTGACAGTTGTCAGACGAAAGAATAACAGCTGTCAGACGAAAGTTCAACAACTGTCAGACGAATAAAATCATGCAAAACAAATACTACTACCTTACAATCAAAACATTAATTCGTAGCAAAAACCACCGGAAAACAAAAACTTCTCCGGCGGTTGACTTATATTTAAAAGAAAAGGTTAGTATTCTATCACTTTATCACTACTTGAAGGCATATTATACCAATCGGTATTAGTACTCTGGTCATGTGCCCAGTCCGCAAACTTAGCATACGCCTCTGTTATCACAGTTCTTTCTGTCGGATATGCGAATTTATCAGGAACGCAAAGAGCCCATGTATTATTGACTACCTTGATAACCTCAAGCACGTTATTATCTGCCAACTGACCATTCGCCGTTGCCGAATTAAATTGATTCAAATGAATCTCCGTTCTCTTTTCACCAGTACCCTGATATGCTATAAAGAAGTCTAAACAGTTTGTTACACTGGGAATGGATACGGCATTTTTAAGTTTGATTATCACTTCAAGAGTATATATATCTGTAAGAGGAGTGCTAGCATTCCCAGTATTCAACATGGGGCGTTGTGCTCCTGTATATCCATATACATAATGTGCGTCTCCAAATAAAGGAATCACAAGTTCATTGCCATTGGCTTCATAAGATGCATTTTCAAATATACCAGAATTTAATGAGCCGGTACGTTGAGCAGCGCCTGCACCAAAACTTATCTCTTCCACATTATTTTTGTCTATTCCTCGTATTCTCAAACCAGCACCTAATTGTTTCACGGCACCAACTGCCCGAAGGTCAATTTTATATTTTAGTTCTTTCACATCATTACCGGCTGCAGGCAAAGTTACATTCAACACAATATCATTGAAATCGTAATCTCCTGCTTTCGGATAGTTATCTTCGAAAGCATAAGAATAAACTGCATATCGAATTTCTACATCATCCGGTTTTTCATCAGAGTTATACCCTTCTTTAACACAGTCACCGTCAGCAGGAAGTATAAATTCTGCTTTGCCCGGATTACAATAGGTAGCACCTTGCTGTAATCCCTTATTTACTAGCCATGCAAAAGGAGACCAGTTATAATGTGCTTCGCCTTTATATGTTTGATCTGTTATTTCACAAATGATATTATTACTTACTTTAGAAGCAGATTGAGCCAGACCGGAAGTATTATCTATTTCGTGAATTCTTAATAAGGCAGTTCCTTGTGTCGGACCGGTAACTGTTCTGAATAAATTAGCTTTGCCCGTACAAGTCAACATGGATTGTGCTTCCATCACGATATTATTATCATTTCCATTACCCGTCAATTCTTTGCAAATAGCTTCGGAAGTATTTCCCATAACAAGCGTACCAAATTGTAATTTTCCAGCTTTCAGATAACAACCGTTTTTAATATTAGTATTATTGTTGCCATCTATATTTTCGACTTCAATGGTTCCATGATTTATCAATGTCGTACCATTTGTAGAAGCATTATAAGAATTCAGTTTAAGTGTTCCATAATTCACAAAATCAACTCCGTTTCCACTTCCATCAATTTTCAAAAAGTCACAATCAATCGTACCCGCATTATAGTTTGTACGCCCAGCCGAACTATTTGTTATCTGAATACCTCTGTCACCAACAATACTTCCTCCCTGCATCACAGTTATATAAGAAGCCCGCGTTAATATCAGACTCCCATTTTTAGCAATCTCTATCTTTCCACCATTCTCAACGATAATTTCTGTAATATCAGAAAATTGATTACTATTCTCTATAACCCATGTGCTTCCTTGAGGAACGATTACTTTCACAGCACTTATTTCTCCATCTCTATTTCCAGTTGCACTAAATCCAGCTTTAAAAGTTCCTTCCTGAATCTTAAACCAACGCTCACTTTCTGTAAAAACAGGAAATTGACCATAACTTCCACCCCAGCCAGACTTTGCAGAAAGATCCCAATTAGCCTGAATGACAGTAGAAATTGCCTTTTTAGCACTAATAAAATCGGCTGTATAAGGAGCTTCCATGACTGGTATACTAGTCGTCACAGCTCGTGATATAGAACGTGTTGGCGTACCTTTGTCTCCAAAGTGCGCTGTCACTGTACCATTTTCAATCGCTGTCGGTTGGACCAGATAACGTTTGTGTTCATCTATACGCGCAACAAACACTTTATCAAGAGATGTTGCGCAATCCATCACCACATCCAAAGTCATACTTTGAGTGACAGTTCCTTCCGCTAAGAGTTTTGCTGTACTTTCCGGGCTTAATGGATCGGCATCAAATATCTGTGTCTTATAATCTACTCCTTGATCCCCATTGATTGACACATGTGCCGTTACACTTCGTGACATTGTCCAATCACCATCAGAGTCGATGTTTTTTACAGGAAAAGTTTCTTCGTAAATTTGTTTCAGTTGATCTGCATTAAACAGATTTTTCTCATTATCAACGCAACTAATAAAACTGATAGAAGATACTAACAACGAAAAAGTGAAGATTTTTACAATGCTTTGTTTCATAATCTTTAAATACTTAAGTTTGCTTTATTTGCACAAAAAATAAAAATCATTACGAATCAACAATCAGCAATGAATGTACAAAGATAGTTGTATTTACAAATAAGAAACGGATAAAGTTGTATTTTTCGACCTACGGTTAACATCTTTTAAAAGATAAGGCTTTAATTACTCCCAATAAAAAACGACCTATTACATTATTGAATATTAAAAGCTTAGAAGTACAAATATGCAATATGCAATCAAAAAAAAGAGTTGCAGATTCTATGCAACTCTTAATTAAACGACAAAGATCCAGTGTTACAAAGCACTACAACTACAAAATACCGAGCTCTTTCATCTCCTTATTAAAAGGATAAAAATTAAAAACTAAAAGGGGAAAATCAATGGTAATACAAAAATCATCACGATTCCCATAATAATCTGCAACGGCAATCCTACTTTTACATAATCCATAAAAGTATATTGACCGGCAGGCATCACCAGGGCGTTAGGCGGTGTAGAGAATGGAGAAGCGAAACACATACTTGCACCTACCGTCACAGCAAACAAGAAAGGAACCGGACTGACTCCAATCTGTATGGCACTTTGCAAAGCAATCGGAGCAAGCAAAACAGCGGTAGCCGTATTACTAATAAACATCGTCATCAACGAAGTTGTAAAATAAATACCTGCCATCAATGCAACCGGTCCGTATGATCCCAAGCCGTTCACCAATGTGTTGGAAATATATTCCGAAGCTCCCGTTTTCTCCAATGCCAGAGACATAGGAAGCATGGCTGCAATCAATACAATGCTTTCCCAGTTAATCGTTTTATAAGCCGCTTCTACATTGCGGAAACATCCCGTGAGCACCATCAATATACCCGCTATCATAACAGCTGTAACCGGAGCAACCGGAATGAAGTCAAAAACCATCATTGCCACCATTAACACCATAATAGCAGCTGCCACCGGAGCTTTATAGTCTAACGTAACTTTAGCCGCTTCCGCCAAAGGTTGTCCCAAAACAACCCAATCAGAATCCTCTTTGCTAAGACGGGCTATATTATTCCATGTTCCTTGCACCAAAAGCACGTCACCACTATGAATACGCTCATTCCCCAAATCTTGCAATAAGTATTCCTTTTTACGACGAATCCCCAATACGTTCACATTAAATTTATCACGGAAGCCAGCTTCTTTAATGGTCTGGTTTATCAAATTAGAGGATGACATCAATACTATTTCAGCAATACCGATATCATAAAAATCCAGCGAATTAGTCGTACTTTGAGTTTCTTCCGTTGCATGGTCACCTAAAATCTCTAGCAGGAAATCTTCTGCAAAAAGCTGTACCTTATCAAATTCTCCTGTCACATACAAAATATCCTCGGCTTGCAACATCGTGTCCGGTGCAGCAAACTTCTGGGTAATCGTTTTCAGAAAACGATGTTGCGATGCATCACCACGACGCACTTCCATGATATTCAAACCATATTTGCGACGAATATCCAAGTCAATAATCGTCTTGCCCAAAAGCCGGGAATCTTTTATTACCTGCAAACGAAACAGATTGCTAGAAAGCCCATATTCATTTACCAACTGTTTCAGTGACTTACCCGAACGTTTATTATCATCTTTCTGGCCTTTTTTAGAAAGAAACCATTTGCTAAGTGGCATCAATACCAGCGTACCGACAATCACACAGACAATGCCGACAGGCAGGAAAGAGAAGAAGGAAAGCGGTTCAAGTCCGGCAGAAGTCAACGTATTTTGTATCACAAGGTTCGGCGGAGTACCGATTAAAGTCATCATACCTCCCATACTACTTGCAAAAGCCAACGGCATCAACAGCCTACTCGGATTCATACCGGCACTCATTGCCAGACTGACAACAATAGGAAGCATCAGTGCCACCGTTCCTGTGTTACTGACAAACGCACCAATGGCCGAAGTCACCAACATCACCAACAGAAATAACCGGATCTCACTGGTTCCCGCAAGTTTAAGAATACGGGAACTAATCATCTTTGCCAATCCCGTTTGAAAGATAGCCCCTCCCACTACAAACAATCCGATCATCATAATGACTACCGAATTAGAAAAACCGGAAAGTGCTTCATCAGGAGTTAATATCTGAAAAATAAGTAAGGCTATCAGTGCACACAGTGCCACAATATCCGAACGAACCTTGCCGTTCACGAAAAAGACAGCCGAAAGAACGAGAATAATAATGGTTATTAGCATACGTAATTAAATGATTGTTTTATTTTGACTCTATCAAAACTTATTTAGGTGAACAAAAATAGAAAATACTCCAGCGTTATTAAAACAAACTAGAAATGATTTTAGTTCATGAGACATCATTTAATATTTTAATACATTTTCTTTCTGAAAAAAGAATCGAAATCAAGCAAAATATGATACCATACAAGAACTACAAGACACCATACCTCCACTATTTCTTCATCGCATATAATTACAGTCTCACAATATAATGTTGAAAGACAATATATTTATGTATTATTTTTTGAAAGTTAAAGAACAATTCATATCTTTACACCTCATTTATATCAAACATTTTATGGCAAACAATTATTTGTTAAATTATTGGATTAACGAAGTTCATTGGGGTTATAATTATTTACTAGTAGTTATTTTGCTCCTTGTCATCAGCATCTTACTATATAGAATCCGAAAATTGCAAAAAACGATTAAAAAGACCAATCATTCCTACCGTTTCTCCTTTGATATTCTCGATAACCTTCCTTTCCCCATCTTTGTAAAAGATATTACAAACGATTTCCGATACTATTACTGGAATAAAGAATCAGCCGCTCAATCCGGCATTAGCAGTGAAGAGGCCATCGGACATACTGATTATGAAATTTACGGAGAAGAAAGAGGTGAAAAATACCGGCATATCGACAAAGAACTCATACAAGCAGGCAAAGTATATCGCAAAGAAGAAAAATACACCACTCCCGATGGAATCACCCATGATACTATTGCCGTTAAATCTATTATTTCATGGGAAGGAGAAAAGAAATGGCTGTTGGCAACCCGGTGGGATATCACACAACTCAAGAATTATGAAAGAGAATTAGTTGCCGCCAAGGAAGAACTGGAAAAAGCATTGAAGAAGCAAAAACTAGCTCTAAAAAGTATCGACTTCGGCCTTATCTATATTGATAAAAATTACCGGGTACAATGGGAGGAAACAAGACAAATAGCCAGCCTGGTAAAAGGCAGACGATACATACCGGGAAAAATTTGCTATCAGACCAGTGCACTTCGTAATGAACCGTGTGGACAATGTGCTTTCAAGAAAGCTATCGAACAGGGCAAAATTATCCGGCATACCATCAGAGTAGACGATGTAGATTTTGAAGTGACCGCAACACCTGTATTCGGCGATGAAAAGGAAACTGAAATTATTGGAGGATTACTTCGTTTTGAAAACATCACTGAAAAATTAAAGATGGACAAAATGCTGCAGGAAGCAAAGGAAAAAGCCGAAGAATCCAATCGGCTCAAATCTGCCTTTCTCGCTAATATGAGCCATGAAATACGAACCCCGCTAAATGCGATTGTAGGATTCTCCGAAATGGTTTGCCAAACGGAGGAAGAGGAAGAGAGAAAAGAATTTGTAAAAATCATCTCCAGCAACAATATCTTATTATTGCAACTAATAGACGACATCCTCGATCTTTCTAAAATTGAAGCCGGTACTATGGAATTCACATTTGCACAGACTGATATCAACGAATTGATGGAAGGTATTTGCAGACAAATGCAAGAAAAGAATTCTTCCCCAGACATTCAAATCTTATTCACAGAGAAAGCAGATCAATGCATGATGTATACCGACCGCATACGTCTATCACAGGTTATCATCAACTTTACAAATAATGCTTTGAAATTCACCCCTAAAGGTTCTATCGAAATGGGATACCGGATTGAAGAAGCCAAAGATGAAATATACTTTTATGTAAAAGATACAGGTATCGGAATTCCTGCTGACAAGATAGATAAAGTGTTTGAACGCTTCGTCAAACTGAACTCCTTTATTAAAGGGACAGGACTCGGACTAGCCATCTGCCGTGTCATAGTAGAAAGACTGGGCGGGGTTATCGGAGTGGAATCTAAAGAAGGAGAAGGCTCTCGCTTCTGGTTCAGAATTCCAAGGTCAGAGAAAATTGAGAAATAATAAAAAGAAAAGAGGATATTGTGAAAAGTATGTTCCAATATCCTCTTTATCCTATATTTTTAATGTAAGAGTATACTTAAAGTGCAGTCTCTAATATCCTGCGGGCAACAGCACCCGTTACATTTCCATTCTCTCCATATTTAGCACCACGTTCATTGAATCGGCGTTCGATTTCCAGAATAGTATCCTGTCCGATGTTCTCTTCATGCAAACGTGTAGTCAGCCCAAGCGAACGAAAGAACTCTTCGGTATGACAAATCGCTTCATCAATCCGTTCTTCTCGCGTACCGGAAGTAATTCCCCAGACTCTTTCACCATACTGCAAAAGTTTATCTCCTTTTTCTTCATGAAGCACCTGTAAAGTGGCAGGGAGAACAAAGGCCAAACGATGACCCAGTGTCCATCCCGGGCAG
>OGPL01003049.1_pt1 | contig 11242 bp, 10 predicted proteins | sample 1552901 | NCBI WGS metagenome assembly OGPL01 (sample SAMEA2580244, study PRJEB22360) | human gut metagenome | biome: human gut; feature: human-associated habitat; material: faeces | place: Denmark | collected 2008/2010 | reverse complement strand
TAAAAATTAAGAATTGGCAAACCCGTTGACAGAAGTTCAAACATTTTACTTGGTTCCTGAAGTTCACAATCGTTCCCTATGTTAACCAATATATCATATTCATTACAAATAAGATCTAAATACTTGCTCCTATTAACTGCGGAATAATAATGAATATTATCATTGACATATTTATTTATTATTTCATCACAATCACTACCCCTTGCATAAATATCAAGAATAAGATTGGTTGATTTAGAAATTAACTTTAACATGAACTCTGGATTTCGTATAGACTTTATCAAACATCCAGCATAAATAAGCCTTGGTACTGAATCGCAAGTGGCTTTACGAGTATTTTGTATTCCATTTCTTATATCTGTTAAAACAAAATTAAAGCAAAGCGATTTGTTTATCGGCTGTTTAAAATCTTCAATAGCTGACTTATATAAAGTTTCTGTAAAGATATTGTAATCAGCTGTATCATATATCTCTTTCTCTTTGCAATAGTTCTGTTTCATCCTATAGGTTTTGAAAATTACAGTATGGTAAAATTCATCATAAAAAGTAAATGGGTCCATAAAATAAGTTATCCACTTCGTTTGTGGATGCAGTTTCTTAAATTTAAGACCTGCAAATTGTGAACATATTGGATAGTGAGTACTAATAATCACATCAATTTTTGACTCATCATTAATTGATTCTAGTTTCTCATAAAAGGCATCTATTAGCCATTGCTTTATTCCATGATACACAAATGGATTTGACATAAATCTTAAAGAACGTACCATAAACCTTATGAATCTATAAAATAGAATAAAATCATTGTTTTCTATCTTGTATTCACAAAAGTTCCTTACTTTCAACAGAAAATTGCCAATATAATGTATTTTTATATTCCCATCTTCAAATTCAGAATATTTATATTTATTTTGAATACATACAATTTCTACATTATATTTATATTTTAAAACTTGTATATATTTATCCATGCAAGCAGAAACGGGATTCATATCTGGATGATATGGACCAAGTAGAATTACTATCTTCATCAATCAAATATTGTTTTAAAGATTAAATAATGGGGAGTATATACACTTCCAACAAAGAACTGATAATATTTATATAATATGCTCATTATCATAATAGCACATAGACAATATTTTACGATATTATTTTTAGACATTGAAAGTAGTATAGGATATTGTATTATGCAGAAAATCTCAAAATAAAAAGAGAACCTAGACAAAATTTGAGTTACCTGAACAAATGGAGCTAATACTAAACTTACACAAGGTATAAACAACGTATAATAATCAATATTTTTATCTTTATTGTTTTTTAAAGAATAATATAAAGCAACAAACAAAGGAATAGTATGCAAAATCATAGATAGACTGATTATCCCCTCATCATACCCATATGCTATTCCATAATCAACGATACTTTCAAATTGAAGAAAATAAACGTAAATATCACCAATAAATGTGGTACTACTAAAAGCCAACATTGCAATTACAGCAAAAGCAACAGAAATAAATTTACTATTACGAACTGGCAAATATCCCCAAAATGCAAATGGCAACAATATTAAAGCTGTCTTATGAATTGTTGAACACAAAAAAAGAACAATCAATGCTGTTATCCATTTTCTTCTTTTTATATAGTTGTATATGAATGCAAATATAGCTATAACTAGCCCTTGTCTCATCATAGACAACTGTAACGGGAACATTGACCACTCAAACAAGTATGTAAATAAAGCAACTGTATAATACTTTGGACTTACATTATCCCTAATAAAGCGATAATACAAAAAACTTATAACACAAGAAAAGACCATTACAAACCCTTGAAAACCAATTGGTTTACAAATCCAATTAAAAAAAGCCCATCCCGGTTCAAAATCATTTATGCCATTTGAAATAGAAATAGAAAAAGGACTTGTTGCTCGAGAAATTACATTATAAGCATACAAATAATTTATATAGTCATTCCCATAATTATATCTTATTCCACTTACCAAAGCTAATAATATAAAAGCCCATTTCAATCCAATGCTCACATTCTTTTTCGGATAATATCTCGAAAAAAGGAGAGCCATACAACTAATAATAGACAGAACAATCATATGTGATTGATCAAATTATTGACCACAGAATTAATCCTTTTCACATTCTTTTCTTTAGAAAAAATATTGGTCAACAACAAAGTATTTTTTTCTTGCTTATTTTTATCAACAACAATATAGCTATCTATATGCTTCATTCTGTCCTCAAATTCGCATAAATTATTAATCTCGAACAATATTGCATTATGTCCGTTTCCAGAATACTCATCAGTTTCTTCTGTTTTTGCGGCTATTATAGGAATTCCAAGCATTAATGATTCAGCTAATGTCAAATTTGCATGAGGTATTGTAAAGTATGAAACGCAACAATAAGATTGTTTAATAATATCAAGAATTTTATATCTCGAGGAAATACATTTAATCCTCTTATCATTAGCAACAACTTTGCGAATTTTGATTTCATTTATGTCAAAACCCAGACTATACAATATTTTTTTCAACATACCCACAAATCCTTTCATAGGTTTTTGAATATCATACCCTAACAATAATAATCTATAGTTTCTATTACTGATGCAATCTGAGAATGTCTTTACAACTTCATAAGCTCCTTTGATACGTTGAATACCACCAGTAAACAGGAATATTTTACAGTCAGACACGTTTTCTCCAAATAAATCATTCATTGAAATAGGTTCATATCTATCTGAAAAATCAATCCAATCATATACTATCGTTGACTTTTTATCAGGAAAAACCGATGCACTATATTTATTTATTGCTATTATTTCATCAGCATATTTATAAACATATTTTCTCGCCCACTGTAGTTGTATAGTATGCTCATCAAGAGGCCAATGTTCACGAATATGAAGTATAGTTTTACATCCACATTTTTTAGCGGATTTCAAATAATTATACAACATCATATTATTTAAATACACGACATCTATTCTAGATGATTGCAACAAACTTTGAAATGCCGAAATAGATTTCTTAACCTTAAAATATTGGAGTAATGAATATATCGACCATAAATTCTTATTATATGGTATGTCTACCATTTTTCGAAAAAAAACGACACTAATTTTTAAACTTTCAATTTCCTTTCGCAAAGGGCCATCGCTAGCAAGACATACCACAGGTTCAATCATACTCTTGTCTATTTCACGTAGAATATTCAAAAGACAATAGCTTCCACCTCCAATTGCAGAAGTCTGATGTACAAATAATATTCGCTTCATCATTCCCTAAATAAATAATCGTTGTAAGTATCCAATTTTGACGTTTCACATAGAAAATGCCTCTCTTCAAAGTTTTCCTCTTAAATAAATTAAAAATTGGGATTGATTTTATTTTCTTATGGTATTCATATCGAAACAATTATCTCTACAAGGATACGTCCTTTTCTTCGCGAAGCCTCAGTTGTCTTACCAAAGCTAGATTTCTTCAAACTCTCATTCGTCCATACCCTATGAATTTAATAGGATAAAGACAAAGAAAGACAAGCACACAGACTAATTATTTAAAGATTATTTTTTGACATTCAACAGACTAACTACAAAATTCTGCAATAACAGCGCGACATCTTTCCAGCAAAACTGAAACCTTTCTCATACAAGCTGAATGAGCTTTTGAATAACTTCTATCTTTTAACACGCTATAAGAGCCTCATTCTCAGCAGATCCATAATTAGTCTATCGATGGATGATTAAAAAGACACAATCGTATTTATAGCGCATATCACAAAAACTATTCAAAATAATAAAACCTATTTATTCCTATTATAAAGAATATCTCTCTCTCCACTTTCTCTACCAAACTCTTCAGGCTTGAGTAGTTCAAATTTTGCTGCTGTATGTACATCCCTTGCCATAAGAATATCTACGATTCTCACAAGACAGGATTCTTTATTCTCCTATCTTTCAGTAGGGAGGAGGAAACTTTCTTGTGGATTCCTACTTCAGGAAAGCCTTAGACCTAACACTAGTACGATTTGATGCCGTATACTTTTGTGCTATTTGTGAAACAGATTATGAGAACTTTATTTTTCAAGTAGAAGTCCTAGAAGGACTCTCCTTGTGGTATTGCCTCTACCATGTAGCGGATGAAAAAACGTTCGAAAGCAATACTAGCATACATATATTTTACATTTTAAATTACAATAGCAAAGATTGGGGCTACTATGTTTTTGAACAATACGTCATTTGGGAACGTTTACTGCTTATGCTAACGCCAACATATACTAGGATTACTTTGATTTTAGCATACTGATTATTTGAAAATATCTTTTACCTAATATTAAGTACAATAAACAATATGTTATGTAAACCGCGAACTTAACAGACATGTCAATCCATATGTCATTGAAAACAGGCATTAATGACACTATTGCAATAACTACAACAAAAATCATGAAATCACTCTTCATTGGCTTTAAGAAGGTCTCAAATGAATAGCCAAATACATTCTGGAAAAGCAAATAAAAGGTTATTAAAAAACTCATAACATAAGCCATAGATACCATAATGGATACAGTTACAATACTTCCCATCATTGCCCCCATTACAATAGATAAAATAATCAATGTTGTCGTTATAATAACGCTATGAAACAATTTCTTTGTCTCACCTACGCTTTGATATATAGTACCAATAGTATTTGTCAAGAATTGTGGTATTAGGCTCAAACTCAATATTCGAAACGGAAGAACCGCTTCATCCCACTGATCGCCAAACATAATATAGATAATCTGATCTCCAAAAGTAAAACACAATACAGAAATCAAACTTCCGAGTATAACAAGGATTCTAACCATTTTTTGGTATCGCTTATAGATTTCAAATCTATTATCTTGATATTCAGATAAGATAGGATGAAGAACTGGATTTATCACTCCAGGGATGTTGGATATTGGCAGCATCATCAAACTGTATGACTTATTATAGTATGCCAAATCAGCTTTAGAAAATAAGATACCAACAAGGAAACTATCCAAACTCCTACAAAAGAAATTAATTGTTTGCGATGTAAACTGATAGAACGAATAGCCCCATATCATCTTAATAGGTTTAATGTCTGCCTTAAAGTGAAATTTGAGTTTCACAGAACCTTCATTCCATAAGAAAATCATCAGAGAAGACATAACTTGACTAAAACACAATGCATATACCCCCCAACCTTGTAGAGCTAATCCTATACTTACAGCATAAGAAACGATACAACTAATGAATGTTCTCTTAGCTATGCTCAGAAAATTCTTCTCTTTTAGCATAACAGCATTGGGAATCATGTTAAAAGAATTAAATAAAACAGAAGTAGCTAAGATTGGACATAGTTTATAGTAAACTTTGTCATTATATATCGTAGCAATAGGATATGATAAGACAACAAATATCAACATTAGTCCAATGCCCAAGTATACAGATACAGAGAAGATATTGTTCACATCTTCATTTGTCATTTTTTTGTTTTGAATTACTCCAGCACCAAGACCTAAATCTGAGAGTATTGAAAAAAAAGTAATGAAGATAGATACGACAGCAACAGTTCCAAACTCAGTTGGAGTTAAAACACGCGACAATATCATACTGAAGACTGTCTGCATAATAATGGTAGAGTATTTTCCTACCATCGTATATAGAATAGCCTTCTTTACTGAAAGATTATTTAACATTATATAATAATTTATGATATTATCTTGATAAATACGTAAGCACTCAATTTAGGGCATCCCCCTTCGAAAGGGCACTTTTCAGTGCCCTAAACCGAGTTTTGTTAATTAATTAGTCTTGAATTTAACATTGGCTGGTAGCCAAAGTGATTTTGTCAGGAACCATGTTAACATAATCCCTGCATCCGTTAAAGATATTTTTGAAAAAAGTTCCGATGAAGTTCCAGATAGAACTGCCAAGAAGCTTTACCGTTCCTATCACACTGTGATAAGTTGCTGCCATCTCTGCACCGGCATCACTACCATAATGAAGTGAATTGTTGCGTTGAGTGGTCAGCTTTCGAATGGTTCGCTCAGCCAGGTTGTTGTCTATCGGTAATTCACCATCATCCAAGTAAGCAAAGATCTCTTTCCTGAACCGGTTCAGATAATTGAGAGCTTCTTTATAATACCGGCTTCTAAATTCTGAATCCTTTGACTGTTCACTATCTAACAAACTACGCAGCTCTATCAGGAGTTCCTTAGTTTCCAAGCTTTGCCTTTCTTGAAACCTTTCTTTTGGAGTTAATCCGGCATCATCGTATTCACGATCCCTCATAAAGAACTCCTTTAAAATTTCGGAAAAGCGTTCTGCAGTCGGTTCACCACCCTGATTGGAAGCCTTGACAAACTTGTTTTTGGCATGAGACATACAAACTTGGTGTACAGTATCTTTAAAACGGGCTGATTTCAGATCATTGCCGATAAACACATAAGCATTGTATCCGTCGGACATAATACTCTTCAATTCTGCATCGCCCAAAAAGTCTGTAAGTACATCACGACCACACGAGCCATTCTCATAGAAGAAAATGGCTGTTTTCCGAGCCTTGTTGACCAGAACCCAAATATAGCACTTCTTATAGTGATCATATTTACGCACCTTACACCAGGTCTCATCGCAGTTCACTATCGAGTCTTTTTCCAAAGCTATAGACTTCAATACACAGACCAGTTCGTCCAGGTATGTCTTGTCCTTCGTAAGCCAGTTGCGCAACGTGTTTTTAGAAATGGTCATGCCCATATCTGTCAGCCATTGGTGAAGAAGACCGAAAGTCACATTCTTCACATAAACTTCATAGGCGATAGCCTGCAGAAATTCAGGAGTAGCTTTAGTACCCTCGAATCTGGTCACCACCTCCGGATGGCCTTCAGAAGGGAAATAACCCCACCTGGGCTTTTTACCAGGCTCTGCATAATGAACCATCTCAAAACATTCTTCCGTAAGGAAAGTACGGAAACTGAACACCCGTACCATTCTCCTTTCAATGATGCGACCGGGAACCTTTGTCAAGTCAGAAGGATGCCCTATTACTTCTCCGGATACTCCCGTCGTTTTATAACCGTCAGGACGATTGGACAAATCACGGCCTTTCCCGGAAGGCTCTTTAACCTCCGGTGATTGGACATGACCAACCGAATCCGTGCGAAGCGTATCATCGGTTCCATCATAATCATCCTTCTCCTTGTTACGGTCTGAATCACCTGTCTTAGCTTTAGATTTGATCTTTTGACGTCGATCACCAAAACGTTCCTGATGGGCATAATCAAGTCTTTCCTGAAGTGATTTAATCTTACGTTCAGCCGATTTGCGAAGTTTATGCTCTTCTGACAACCGATTCTCAAGGTCAGCATGTTTCGATTCCATAGAGGACACCTGATCCTTCAGATCCTTCATCTGAGCCATAAAATCCTCCCAAACAAGCTTCATGGCATCACTTGTCAACCGAAGATCCTGATTTTGTTCGGCAAGGTATTGTATGTACCGCTCTTTCTGATCCTCTGCCATACCTGCACTATAATTTATAGGGCTGAGTGAGCAGGTTGCCCTACTCAACAACTCTCGTTTTGTTGTAATTATATCTTGCAGATCGATCATACTTAAACCTTTGATTTACAGCATTAAAGGTAATAAAATAATCGCAAAAACGCAAGTGGACAAATAGATTAATTATCTGATTTTTAATGTTTTAACTATAGGATTCTCAAGAATCAAAACCACGTCCTTCCAGTCAATCCGATAAACAGTATCTGCCCCGTTCCGCTCTACTTTCATGAACTGATAGCCTGCTACAAACTTCTTTTCGAACAGACTATATGAACGATTATCAAATGAAAACATACGGACTATCCTGCGATTTCGAGACATGACTATAAAGACGTCTCCATCATTGGGCTCACGGTGAAGCCGTTCACGAATGACAGACAACACACGGCTGTGTTTACAACGCATATCGGTAAAATCACGGATACAATAAAAATGATTGAAACCGGTAACACTCAACATAACCCCTCCAGCTTCTCTACCATCCGAACCCAATCCGGATAGCTTAAATTCTTTTGGGACAAATGCAAGCCATTGCTGATACGAATCCCAACCCAAATACGAACCGGGTGATCATTTCTGCTTGGTGATACCGGTTGAGGTTGATCACTAGCCCTGGATTTTTCCTCATGACCAATTGCAGGAGCACCATCAACCTGGACTTCAACTACTTTTTTACGGGTATCCTTGTACCATTTCTGAAAGATGTTATAAGGAACTTTGTTCTTAACGCAAAACGATTGGAGAGATTCTCCATGAGGCAAAGCCTCGGTCTGGTATTGAAAGTAAAACCTTTCAAGATCTTCACTGCTATACATAAATTCTAAAATTTTTGTTCGCAGCGAAGATAGAGGTTGCAATCAATAGCCATTTTTTGACTGCTTACGATAAATACAGAAAGACTAATATTTCAAATATTGATTTTTTAAGAAGCAATACATTTACTTAATACTCATTCCGCCATTATTAATTTATTGTCACACTTTCTCTAAGTACTCCTTCAAACTCATCAGATTTTTATCCTTCTCCGAGATAATCAGATTCTCTATTCCACCAATCTTCTCAAAAGGCCACTCGATAGCCATATCAGGATCGTTATATATAATGCCTGCATCACCTCCACCATAGAACACCTCACTACATTTGTAACTGACTACAGAGTCCTCAAGCACCAAATAACCATGACCAAAGAACTGAGGAATGTAGAGTGTTTTCAGGTTTTCACCAGTAAGGTCGAAACCTTGCCATTTACCGAAGGTAGGAGAATCAGGACGGAGGTCGATAATCACATCATACACATGTCCGCTGATACAACGGATAAGCTTTGCCTGCTGCTTCATAAATTGGAAATGCATAGCACGAATCACACCTTTCTTGCTGATAGTATAGAATGCCTCTTTGAGTTCGTGATCAATACCATTTTGATTAAACACATCGATATTATAATCCTTGATAAAGCCACCACGTATGTCGGTAGCATAGAAGGGAATAATCTCATATGCTCCCTTCATTTCAAGCTCCCTGAATTCGAATTTCTGAGTCATGATAATTTCTTTCGAAGTTATTATAAATGTATCCGATAAAGTATGAAATTACAACGCCAATTATAGTATACAATACCCACAAATAAAAAAGTCCATTTAGTATATATGGAAATAATTCTAAATATAATAATATACTTACCCCAGTGATTACAACTATAGAGGTAACTTACCAACTTTAAACTGAGAAAATGCCACGTTATAATTGCCCCTCTCCTAAACCTAATGCTGATGTTGTATAGCTTAGATACAAAAGAAAACAATAACCAAACATATTGGCAAAAACCATGTCAGACCTTCTAATTCCATTGTATCGAACAACGCTGTAATAGAAACAATGCACTCAAAATATACATCAAACCAAATTCGTGATGAAGTAACGATGTACTGTAGTTTCATATGAGTTCTAAATACTCGAGTATACTTACATATATACCATAGTGAATGAACATATTGTTAAGAAACAAGAACAATATATCACAAAACACATTAGGCAGATATATCGTTTTGAACTTATGAAATACGTAATGTTAATCTGCTACTTGTTTGTCATTCTAACAATATTTCAAGAGCAATATAAAAAACTGCCTTATAGAATCGAAATATCCAACTGGTAGAAGGAGTAGTGCAATGACCAATAACTATAAAGAAAATTACTATTCCCTTCAGCATATCAATCCATTTTTGTCGTTCTCCTATAACTCACTGCTATTCAGTAACAAAATATTAAGCAGTCTTTAACCAATCCATAGTCATTTTTGTTCCCTGACTGAAGTTTATTTCAGGCTCGTAACCGCAATCTGCCTTGATATCTGCAATGCCGAAGGTAGCAAGAGGCATGTTAGTACCAGTGAAAAGCACGTCACCAAAGAGAGGTGTACATTCAGGACCACATGAATCAATCATCTCAAGGATAAACTGCTTCAGTGGTTTTGCATCACCAGATCCAATCACATACTCACAGAAAGGCTTGCCGTTCTTAGTTACCAGATAAAAGGCCTTAGCCACATCACTTACATATACGAAATCGTAATTCTGAGTAGCTGCTGTGAACTGAAGAGGCTCTCCATTGATAATTTTGCGGAGAGTAGTATTCACGAAACGAGGAGATAACTCACCCACGCCATAAGCATTGGTAATCATAGGCCAAAGGAGGTCAATACCGATGTTGGCAGCAACGGACTTACACATACAATGTGCAACGTGTTTACCCATACCGTAAATGTAGCCCATACCAGGGTGAGAACCTTGGGAATGGATGGCAGCCTCTACTTCATACTCCATAATAGAACCTGCGCAAACGAAGCGAGAACAACCAAGTTCCTTTGCCGCTTTCATACACTCAACGGTCTTGAGTGCATTCTGCATCTGAAGATTGTAGTCAATACGAGCCTCACCTGCGGAACCGGCCCATGCGAAGTGAATGAAAGTGTCATATACATCGTGAGGAATCTTCTCAAGCATCGTTGCTATATTGGAAATATCACACTGCATATACTCTAGATTTTCACCAACGGTCAATCTGCGAGGAGCCTCACTCATATCAAGAGCTAACACCTTGCAACTGTTCTCAATAAAATACTTTACTGTATAAGAGCCAACGAATCCGTCAGCACCTGTTATAATAACATTTTTCATATGCTTTATCCAATAAACTTGTTAATCTCCTCCACACAGAGGTTATAAACATTTTCTGTCTTATAGCGTTTATACCAATCGGAGGTCAATGCAGTAGTCTGTTTTGCGTCCAAGCGAGGGCACCATCCGAGGCGTGTCTTTGCCTTGTTGATATTCAGCATCAAGAGGTCTGCCTCATGGAATGTATTAGGATCTGATACATCTTTGAGTTTACCGAAACCAAAATTTTCAATGATAGCAGTTGCAACTTCCCAAACGGTCAGTACATTCTCCTGCTCAGGACCGAAATTCCAACCTTCGCAGTATTCTGTTGGGTTGTTCCACATCTTTTGAGCAAGCAACATATAGCCAGAGAGTGGTTCAAGTACGTGTTCCCAAGGACGAACCGCCTTAGGTGAACGAATGTTGACAACTTTAGTGGTTTCAAGCGCACGAATACAGTCAGGTATGATCCGATCTTTTGCCCAGTCGCCACC
>OGPL01003045.1_pt1 | contig 11259 bp, 7 predicted proteins | sample 1552901 | NCBI WGS metagenome assembly OGPL01 (sample SAMEA2580244, study PRJEB22360) | human gut metagenome | biome: human gut; feature: human-associated habitat; material: faeces | place: Denmark | collected 2008/2010 | reverse complement strand
CTTGCCCTGGACTGCCTCTTGCAGTATCGACTTCTTGAGGGCTTCTGGGAAGGTTGAATTTAGAGCCTCGCTTTTTTGGTACGTCACGTCGTATGCAGAAACAGCAGAAGCAACCTCATCAATCTTCTCAACGATACGCCGCTGCTCCTCAAGTGGGGGTATTGGTACTAATAGAGAGGTCATTGTTTCTGTGCCGACCCTGGGCATTTTTACGCCGTAAGTAATGCTGTTGATGAGATTATCGACATAAGGGGATTTCAGATAATTGACGATGTAGCTCGGATCGATTCCACCGTATACACGGAATGGTACGATTTCCGGCGTACAAATGCCGTCATCTGGGGCGACAAAAATTTTCAATAGATATGGGCGTAGCTTGCTGTAGAGAATGTCACCCTTTGCAAATACGGCGCTTCCTGTTACGCCTACTGTTGACATTGCGGTTACACCGGCGAGACACAGTGTTGCAACTTTTTTCATTCGTTTCTTCATGAATAAATCCTCCCTTAATATGATTTTTTATTATATAGTTTTCCCATTGATGTTCATAAATTGATCAATCGATGATCGCCTCAAAGATCGGCTCTTCTTCCTCAAGCTCCAGGCATACACAGTAGTTCTTTGCCCCCTGAAGTTTCTCCGGAAGCTCTACCTCTATCATCGAGTTTCCTTCGCAGCACTTTAATGCACGGCACGGAAGCTTTTCTCCTGTGCTTACCACATATGCACCCTTTAACTGATTACCGATGTTCAGCAGTTCAACTCGATATCTCGGTGCAAGGACGTGTACGTAAAGCTTATGTGGTCTCTTTGTAAATTCAATGCTCGGGATCTCATACGGATAGATACCAACATTCTTGGTTCCGTAAATTGCTTCCGCATTCTCAGTCACGTATTTACCAACCTCATTCATAACCTCGACACAAGCTTCCGGAACAGTTCCGTCTGCCATTGGTCCTACGTTCAGCAGGTAATTTCCGCCTCTGCCGACGATCTTGAGAAGAAGGTTCAGGATATCATCCGGATTCTTCCAGTTTGTATCGTATTTATTATAACCCCATGTATCATTTACAGTTGCCGGTACTTCCCAGTCACCGTCGTATGGAAGACGTGGGATAAAGTTATCACCGGTGGTCATGTAATCGCCCTTCTGGTGTCCGATACGTCCGCTGATGATGCAGTCAGGCTTAATACCCTTAACCCAGTCTCTTAATTCCTGAGCTTCGTCTGCGGTCATTCCCATCGGAGTATCAAACCAGATCAGGGAAATATTATCGTAATTCTCAAGAAGCTCTTTTAACTGCGGCTTGCATTTCTCATCGAAGTATGTACGGAATTCCGGCTTCCATTCGTTCTTGTCTTCGTAATCCTTCTTATAGGCATTGTCATCATCCCAGTCCTGAGCCTGTGAATAATAGATACCCATTGTCATGTCATATTTCTTACAAGCATCAGAAAGCTCTCTTAAGATATCTCTTCCTGCAGCCTTCACTACATTAAAATCACTGACTTTGGAATCGTACATTGCGAATCCCTCGTGATGCTTGGAAGTAAGAACGATATATTTAACACCCCACTGTTCTTTCGCTCTTTTCACAAACATGTCCGCGTCAAATTTGTCCGGATGGAACTCATCTTTCAGCTTTCTGTAATCTTCCTTGTCAATGTTGAGATTGTTCTCGATCCACTCTGCGATACGGTCTGTCTTGGTGACCTCGCCGGTCTTCGGATCTTTCCACTCTCCTGCAAGGATGGAATAAAGTCCCCAATGGATGAATAATCCGTATTTGGCATCTTTATACCACTGCTGCTTTGTGTCTGCCATAACCTTCTCCTTGTTTCGTATAGCTGATTTTCTTGTTACGTAAAACGTTTCGTTTTTTGTTAAGACTATCTTACCGCATCCGAAGCAGCTTTTCAAGTAAAATCATAGCTTGAAATTCATTTTTCCTATTTTTTACAATTATTCTGTCTTGTTTTTGTGTACTTTTTCATATCAAGTTTTGTTAAACGTTTCATTTTTATCAATTTTATGTACAATACGCTCGTTTTTTCTGATACTTTATGTGTAAAAAATGCCATGTGTATTGAGGCATTTTCTTTTTCATGATATAATATGAAAATACTATATTATCTGTAAATGCATCAGAACCGGAGGCTTTACATGAACGTTACGATCAATGATATCGCCCGTGCGACAGGCCTGTCCACCGCAACGATCTCCAAATATATAAACCACAAAAAAATACGGGAAGAAAATCGTATCCTTATAGAAAAGGCAATTCAGGAGCTTGGATATACCCCAAACCGGAATGCCCAGCTTCTTCGTGCCAAAAACACACATACCATCGGTATCCTGATCTCAGATCTTGGTAATTATTTCTGGGGCGAGCTTGTCAACTCCATTATCAAGCATTTCACGGATCATGGCTATACAGTTATTGTCTGTTCTTTCTTTTTTGAACATCAGAAGGAGATCGATACGATACAGGATATTATCTCCCAGCACTTTGACGGAGTCATCATGCTCCCATCCTGCTGGCATGATGACCTGTACCAGCTCTTACAGAATGCCGGCATACCGGTTGTAATGCTCGATCAGATTCCTGCTTCCATGAGACATTTTCCTGTAGACTGTGTTATTTCTGATAATTACAGAGGCGGTGCACTGCTGGCAGAGCACCTTTTGGAAAAAGGCCACACAAAGGTCTGGATCATGGAACAGTATCTGGACTCCTACACCATCGAGCAGCGGATCCAGGGCTTTGTGGATGTATATCAGAAAAATGGCATTGACCTTCTGAAACAGCAGGATTCTTTTCCCCCTGTTTCTTTTGGTTCCACTGCAGAAACGATCACCCAGAGCAACCTGCATTTCCAGAAGCTTATTGATTCTTCCGATCCCCCTACTGCTGTTTTTTTTGACTGCTATCTCTCCGCAATGGGCGGTTTAAGCGCTGCCAGCCAGGCACGAATTTCCGTTCCTCAGGATATTTCCTTTGTGTGCTTTGATGATGATCCGCTTTTCAAGACCATGAGCGCGACTATGACCTGCGTCTCACAGGATCTGACAAGCATGGGGAAACATGCTGTGGAATTACTTTTAAAAAGGATCCATGGAGACTATACGGATTTTCCCAAAATAGACATGCTGGATGTTGTATTCCACCCGCGGCGCTCCGTAAAAGACCTGTCCGAACACAACAGTACAGCATCCGGAAAGGATTGATTTATGAGTGCAACCATCAAGGACATTGCCAGAGAAACCGGTCTGGCATTGGCCACCATTTCAAAATATATCAACGGCGGAACTGTACGGCCGCAAAACAAAAAGCAGATCGACGAAGCGATCCGGAAACTGAATTACGTTCCACGAAACACGGCCCGGGGACTTCGTTCCTCCAAGACTTACCGTATCGGTCTGGTATCCGGTCCTCCCAATACTCCGCATAATGCTTTTCTTCTGAGCAAAATAGAAAACACCATGCGCGCTCACGGTTATTCTCTCACATTTATGAGCGGCGACAAATATAAGGATCATGTCAATAAATTCGTCCCTCACATGCTCCGCTCCGGGATCGACGGCCTTATCATTACCTCTTTCAGTCTGAACCAGGACATCTGTTCTGCTGTGGAACACGCCAAAATCCCTGTTGTGGAGCTGGAAGAACACAGCCATTTCCACCGTACAGACTGTGTACAGACCAGCTGTACCTCCGGAGCCTACGAGATCGTGGAGCATCTGATAAAAATGGGGCATCAGAAGATCGCCCTTGTCACCGGTTCTCCTGCATCCTATACCGCATGCGAACGAAAAAAAGGCTATCTCCGGGCACTGGAAGACTACGATATTCCTGTTAACCCCGATTATATCATCGCTGAAAATTACACAAACGACTTTGGATATCAGGCAATGCAGAAATTATGGAATCTTCCGGAACGTCCGACTGCCGTATTTTCTGCGAACTATACACTATGCCTCGGTATTTATGAAGCGATCTACAGCCTTGGCATCCGGATCCCGGAAGACCTGTCTGTTGTCTCCTTTGATGATTTTGAACTGTCCATGCTGCTTTCTCCTCAGCTGACCGCTGTCCGTCAGCCGCTGACCGGTCTGGCAGAGCAGGCCTGTGATCTGCTGCTTCGCAGAATGAACGGAGACTACAGTGATTTTCCAAGGACGATACGCCTGAAGCCAGAATGTATCTACCGGGATTCCGTGCGTGATCTCTTTTCTGACGCTAAGTAATGCAAAGCAACTTTTATTACGGCAATTTCGGGAAGCACAACAGGCATTTTCATTCCGATCTGCCCGCATATTCTGAGCATCTGAACCACTGCAATAATTTCACAGCTTTTACAAAAGGCACAGACCGTCACCGACACAGTCGATGATACGGTCTGTGTTCCTTCTGTATATATCCGTTATATCTGTCACAGCAGTCTCAGCAGCATATCTCCGGTTCCCACATTGTATCCGCTGGTTGCATAGATCCCATTCAGGCTTTTGTTTGTCACAATGATCAGCGGAAGCTTATCCGGATCTACGTACATTCTTCTTCCCAGTGTATTGATGAGCTCTGAAAAATCATCATATAAGATCTGAATATTTCCAAGCTTGCCCAGTGTTCTTGAAAGGGTAGGGGTCTCCAGCGCTTTTTTGCTTTTTACTACAAAAATGATCCTCTTCGCATATCGGGAAAAAGCTTCTTCCTGCTCCATCATCTCATTTAAGATATGCTCCGTCGGTTCTTTCTCCTCTTCCAGAAACGCCAGGATATGCTTCCCATCTGCCGTCAGTTCTGACGCCTTCACGGTGCTTCCATCTTCTTTTCTGAGAGTAAATTCCGGTATGGAGATATTCTCCAGCATGTCTTCCAGGTTTGCATTCCGAAATGCCAGCTCCACCCTCTTCATTTCTCCGATCTGAACCTCAAAATAATACTCCGCTGCAAATATATTTCCATTTGGCAATCTGTTTGAGGTAAGGATCCTGTAATTTCCCGCTTCCAGCGGCAGCTTCATCACCTGATCTCTGAAATTTTCGGCTTCCAGCTTCCGTGTGATATATTTTCCGGCTTCCAGTTTTGCGATGCTCCAGTTCTGGAAATATTTCCACTGTGTATCCGCACTTGCCTTCAGAAGGATCGATGCCTTTTTCTCCGTTTCCGCAGATACCGGGATGAATTTTCCGTTTTTCATATACTCCATAGAACGGTCATGAGGGTTCAGGCGTGCCGGAATTCCCAGCGTTCTCGCCATTGCCACAAAAAGGATCTTCTTTGACAGAAGGCTTCCTGTTCCCGTTTTCAGACATCCGGACGGCGTGGTAATCACACTGCTGCGTTCTTTCTCCGGGCTGGAAACGATCTTATCCTCAATCCACTTCCAGATCTTCGCCGGTTCCTTTTGCAGCATATTTTTTTCTTCTTCCGACAGTTGCTCAAGAATCGTTTTTCTGTATTTCTGCAAAACTTCATCGTCAACTCTCGGGTTCAGTACATATGGTACAAAAATATCTGCATCCATGTTTTTTTCATACGGTAATGCAGATTTCAGGTGCTCCTCCAGAACCTGGCTGATACAGTCTGTTCTGTCTTTCTCTGTGAGGACTTCAAGGAGTTTTTTTCTCATTGAAGAATCTCCAGTTTCTTTTTCCAGGAATTTCCGACACTCCGGATTGCTCAGGTTTCTTACCTTCTGTTCCCTGTAAGCGTTTGCCTCTGCCAGACGTCTGCTGCCTCTTTCCTTCTGCTCCGATGTTGGCATATCTTTATTTACAGGTGCATCATGAGGTGCGATCATATCGATCTCCGTCCACTCCTCATAAAAAATACCCTTTTCCTTTCCTACGGGCATCAGACAGATCTCACAACAATCCTCTGTTTTTGTATCCATGCTGTTTTCTGCATGCAGCCATTCTCCATCTGCATACATCCTTGCAGAAATATGGATACTTCCAAGCCCTGTTGTCAGGCTGACTTTTCCCAGACTGTCGGTTTTCAGTTCTGCGATCGGGGCATATTCCGAATAATTCAGCACCTCAAAAGAAACTTCTGCACCTTCTGCCGGTTTTCCATGTGAATCCTTTACGGACACAGTGATCTCTTTTGTCAGTGCATATCGTTTCAGCTCGTTGAGCATAGTCACCATACCATCTTTGCCGATCACTTCTCCCTCCGGGATCATGGTATCAAAAACTCTTGAATGGACCATCATGGCCCTTGAGGAAGCGTTGGTAAACCATCCCTTATTCAGGATCTCCTCCGGCTCACAGGCTCCCAGAAAATACCAGCTTCCATCGCACCAGATTTCCACCCAGGCATGATTGTCATCACAATGAGACCACTTTGGTGCATATACCTGACGGGCAGGTACACCAACACTTCTCAGTGCATTGACGGTAAATACGGATTCCTCTCCGCATCTTCCGTTTCCTCTGCGGTATACGGCAAGTGCAGACAGGGTACGATCATCTGTACAATGATAGGTAGCCTCCTGTGCACACCAGTAGTTCACCTCCAGGGCAGCTTCCCGGAAGCTCATTCCTGCGGTTCTCTCTCCGATCTCCCTGCGGAAAAATGTACGGCAGGGTGCGATCTCCTCCTCATTTACTCTGTGAAACAGCACATAATTCAAAAAGATCTCTTCCGGCAGCTCTGCCACCCCGGAGTTTTCCTTCCATAAATGTACGCCATTTTCCGCATAATCCAGAAATACTTCAAACGCATAATTTCCGATATCACTGTACGGCATGAACGCATATAAATATTTGCACGCCAGAGCCACTTCGTCTGTGCATTCTGCAAGCTTTTTATCAATATCCGCAAAAGCCTGCGGTAACCCCATCACCTGCTCCCGATATTTTTTTTCGATCCGATCACGGTTTTCTTTCAGAAAAATCTTCCCCTCAGCCATTATAATTCCTCCAGAACTTTCTTTGCAGCACGGACATTTTCAATATCTGTACGCCATATCTCATATTCACTGAATGTCGGAAGTCCCATATTGACACCTTCCTTGCGAAACTGCATCGCACTATCCGTTACAACCTTGCCGCTCATATGATAAGCCTTGATCCCAGTAAGGGGATAAAGCTGGCGGATCACTTCCGCACCGACACCACTTCCCGCCTGGATGGTGATACGCCCCCGGCTCCTGGTTTCCAGCTCCTTCAGAAGCTCCGCACCCTGAAGGCAGGTATTCTTTTGTCCGGAGGTAAGGATGGTATCGATTCCCAGCGAAATTGCCTGTTCCATAGCCTCGATCGGGTCTGCGCACACATCAAAAGCCCTGTGCAGCGTAACAGACATATCTCCCGCCGCATCCATCAGTTCTTGCATCTGTTCCATATTCAAGGTACCATCCGGTTTCAGGATACCTATTACGACACCCTCCGCTCCCATTTTGCGGAAATCCTTTACTGCATTCCTTATCATGGAAAATTCTGCCTCTGTATAACAGAAATCTCCAAAACGCGGACGGATCAGCGCATGGATCCGGATATCCGAACGCTTCCTTATTTCCTCAAAAAGCCACGGGCTGGGAGTTGTTCCCCCGATGATCAGATTGCTGCAAAGCTCCAGTCTGTCCGCGCCACCCTCGGATGCTGCCATGGCAGATTCCACAGAATCCACGCAGGTTTCCAGAATATAGTCTTTCATGTAAAAATCCCCCTTTGTTACCGTCTGCTCAGAGTAATTTCACTCCGGCATTCCTCAGTATGTTCACAATGGTATCATCCGGAAATTCATCGGTAATGATCCCGCTGATATCATCAAAATGTGTATATTTATAAGATTCGTTAAAATAAAACTTCTCTCTCTCCATAACCACATATTTATGTCTGCTGCTCTGCACTGCCGCCTTCTTGGTCAGCCCATCCTCCACTCCGGATGTGGTAACTGCAAGATCTGTCATATCCACGCCACAGCTTCCCAAAAATGCCCGGTCAAAGCTGTACTGCTTGATCACCTCAATAGCCGCAGCCCCCATAAATCCATTCACCGAACGGTACATAGTTCCCCCTGTGCCTATGGCCGTGATGGACGGATTCGCAGCAAGGATCTGCAGGATATCGATCATATTGCTGACAACCACAACATGCATGCCCGACGAAGCGATAAGCCTTGCCAGCTCTATATTTGTAGTGGAAACATCCAGAAAGATCGTTTCGTTATTTTTGATCAGCTTGAAGGCTTTCGCAGCGATCACTTTCTTCTTATCAAGATTGTACATACGCCTGTCTACTACGTTTCTCTCCAGAGGATACTCCTGTGACAGGATCGCTCCGCCGTAAGTCCTCTTTAATCTGCCTGCATTTTCAAGGATCTTGAGATCCTTGCGGATACAGTCCTCCGTAACCTGAAACATCTCGCTTAATTCTTTGACCCTGACTTTTCCTTTTTCGCGGAGACATTTCTCTATTGCATTCTGTCGTTCTTCTGTAAACATGTTCCTATCTCCTCTTCCCTGATTTTTCTATAAATAATCATCTATAAAAGTTCCAGAAATCAATGCTCCGCAAAACAATATCCGGCGCATTGATCTCTGGAAAGTCTGTAATTTCAGTATAACAGTTCGGTATCTTACTGTCAATTATTTAGTATTATTTTTTATTGTTTTATCGTATTTTGACCAAATCAAGTAAGTTCCATGATTCAATTGCGAACATCCACTTGCCCCTGTTCCGGAAATCCCTTACAAAGCTGCAAATATCCCCCTGACTCAAAGCCACATGTTTTCTTGCGAAATTATAAAGGTCAATAAACATTGAAAATATTGAATAACTTATGGGGACTTACCTGTACTCTTCCGAAACAGACAAGTCCCCACAGTTCCATAACAAATATCCAGTTATGAGCAGATAAAATCAGATTTTTACTATCTGCACATATATTCATCCAGCTCTCTGATAAATTTCCCCGGCATCTTTCTCTCAAATGGGAAAACCTCCGCATTCCCCAGTTCATCTGCAATACATCCCAGAAGGATCGCACTTCTCTCCAGCGACCAGGCAGACAGCAGATCAATGGTATCGTAACGGGTATGCATGCCAAAACCATCCCGGTTCAGAGTCATGGCCGGAATTCCCTTCCATGCAAAAGAATTGGAATCACTTCCCCAGATCTGATTCTTCACAGACGCTCCGATCCCTGCTCCGTCAGCGATCTCAAGAAGCTTATCACAAACAGAAGCCTCTCCCGTCACTCCCAGAACATTTCCTCCGATCAGCTGCCCGGCCAGATCTACATTCATATTAAAACGATGCGCTCCAAGCTCACTCTCATGAACTCTGATATAATCCCGGCTGCCCAGCAAGCCCTTCTCCTCAGCACCAAACCACACAAACTCCATAGTCCTGCGCGGTCTGTACTGCTGAAAATATCTGCAAAGCTCCATGATGATTGCTGCCCCAGCCATATTATCATAGGCCCCCGGTCCCTCCGGTACCGAATCATAATGCGCCGTAAGCGTTAAAATCTCATCTTTCTTATCCGTACCTTCAATCCTCGCCACTACATTTCGGGATGTACAGGCCGTCACTTCCTGTTCTACAGCCAGACAAACCACAGCTGCACCCTCCGTCACCAGCTCCACCGCATCCTTATAATGAAGATTCGCACCCGGGATCCTGCCACTATATTTTTCCTGCATCTTGTGAATATCCTCTGCAGACTCCGACAATCCTTCTGTCTCTTCTGCTGCATCCCCCGGAAAGATCATCGGCAGGCTGCGCTGACAGGGAACCCTGTCCACTCCTTCATCCAGCGGAGAACCCTCCACACTGACAAAACCAACAGCCCCGGCGCTCACCAGTCTCTGATACACATCACCACTCACCCGGCCATTCACCATAACGATCTTACCCTTCGCCCGGGAAAGACTGACAGCATCTCCATTCTCCACATACAAAAAATCCGCTTTCAGACCTTCTGCCCCAGTATTTCCACATCTTCCATACCCGGTCACCACATACTCCTTCTGATAAGGCTCCACAACCTTAAGCACCGCCCTGTTGATCCGAAAACCCCAAAAAGAAAACTCCTCCATCCAATTCTTCACTCCGAAGCTGTCCAAAGTATCCCTGATCATCTTCGCCGCCTTCACTTCCCCAGCAGTACCCGCTTCTCTGACAAAATCAAACCCGGCCAGAAACTCCATCTGCCGCTTACCACTGATTTCCTTCGTATTCATAACCCCACAACCTTTCTGAATTTTATCTAAGTCCCCACCCACTGCTTATTGCTTTTCGCAACCCCGCAGGAGACTTACTTGATTCGGTTAAATTATACACTATTTTTCTTCAAAAAAACTGCCCGCAGCTATTTTTCAGCCAACCCGGCCAAAAAATCTCCGCAGACAGTTTATATTTCATATCAGTAAATCATTTATATCTATATCCTAAGCCACAAACGAACCAACCGCAGCCGGAGCACGGTAATCATAGTCGGAAACCTTGATCCCTGTAGCCGCTGTACTGGCGTGAACGATCTTGCCATCACCAATATAAAGAGCCACATGATCAATACCACCATCACCATAAAAAACCAGATCACCAGCCTCAATATCCGCAACACTCTTCTTCTTAGAAGCCGCACACTGAGCTGCAGCAACACGAGGAAGCTCATACCCAAACTCCGCAAACACAGACATCACAAACCCCGAACAATCCGCCCCGTTAGTCAGACTCGTACCACCATAAACATAAGGATTCCCCACAAACTGCAGCGCAAAATCCACGATTTGCTGACGAAGCTCTTCCTCAGAAAGTACCTCCTCTGCCTCTGCAGTCTCTGTCATCCCAGCTACAAATGCCTCGCCCGCCTTTTCCACAGCAGCCTTAGTCGCTGCAAACGCAGTCTGTGGAAAAATCATCTGAGAACAGACCGTTATACACATTGTCATTCCGCAGATCAGTTTTTTCATTTTATTTTTTAACATTCATACACCTCTCAATTTATATAAAATCACCCTTCAAAATGTTACATTTATATTAAGCATATGTAACAATTACGCATAATATCACAACAATCTGTTACCGTCAATTTTGCTCCCACAAATAAAAAAATCGCCTTTTCCGTGAAATCCAACAACTTCCCCATGACATCCCCAACTAATTTCGTCATTCCCGTCAGTCTTGTACACAAAATACACATAATCTTAAAGCCATGGAACCAAATATTTCGCATACTACACTGAAATTCTCAATAATATAGTAGAAATCCCCCAGAGCAGAGGGCATCCTATGTCAAACAG
>OGPL01003039.1_pt1 | contig 11278 bp, 5 predicted proteins | sample 1552901 | NCBI WGS metagenome assembly OGPL01 (sample SAMEA2580244, study PRJEB22360) | human gut metagenome | biome: human gut; feature: human-associated habitat; material: faeces | place: Denmark | collected 2008/2010 | reverse complement strand
ACAGGATATCGTAACCAATGACCAGGCACCGCAGATGACGGGTTATACCACATATGCACTGTTCGGACTGGACCACAGAAGCAGGAATGAGAAGCTGAACACAGAGAACAGTGATACCATCATCGTTGCAAGTATCAACAACGACACGAAGGCAGTCAAGCTGGTATCTGTTTACCGAGACACACTTCTCAATGTGAAAGATGATACCTATTCCAAAGCCAATGCAGCATATGCCCTTGGAGGACCGGCACAGGCAGTTAATATGCTGAACACAAACCTGGATCTTAATATTACAGATTACGTATCCATTGATTTTGACGCACTGGTAACAGTAGTAGACTGTCTGGGAGGACTGGATATCCCGCTTTCCTATGCGGAGATCGTTCATATGAACAACTACTGCGTGGAAACTGCGGAAGAGACTGGCAAGAGTTATACACCGGTAGAGCTGCCGGAGCCGAAGCCGGAAGATCAGGAAGCGATTGTCGGAACCTATCATCTGAATGGTGTACAGGCTACTTCCTACTGCCGTATCCGTTATACGGCAAGCCTGGATATGGGACGTACAGAGAGACAGAGAAGAGTTATCCAGATGATCGTTGACAAGGCAAAAAAAGCCGGCCTTTCCACAATCTTTGATATCATGGATCAGGTTTTCCCGATGGTCAAGACATCTGTTTCCAAGACAGAGATCCTGAAGCTGATCCCGGCAATGATCGGATACTGCATTGATGAAACAACGGGATTCCCGCAGGACTATAAATTTGCTACAGTTAAGGGCAGTGTCATTGTACCGACAACTCTGGATTCCAATGTACTGAAGCTGCATCAGTTCCTGTACGGAAATACAAATTATACACCGACACAGGATGTACTGAACAAAAGTGCGCAGATCGCTGCGATTGTAGGCGGTGGACAGGTACAGGATACAGCGCCTGCGGTAACGGACGCTCCGAATACAACAACGGATAATTCGTATACCTGGGAGGGAAGTACAGACACTTCTGCCGATTACAGCTACGATGACACGGATTACAGTGATAATACAGACTACACGGATTACGGCAATGACACCAGCGATGATACGGATTATTCCGGTGGTGGAGACGATTCGAATACAGATTATTCCGGCGGCGGAGACGATTCAGGAAACGACGATTCCGGTGCAGGAGATACTGGCGATGATACGTCTGGAGGCGGAGATGAATCCGGCGGAGATGACGCTGGGGGAGATGCTGGCGGCGGAGATGGCGGCGCAGGAGCTGACGATCTCTCAGACGGAGAATAAAAAATTAAAATAATCAACCAGCAGAAGGGACCATCCGGTGAGGGTGGTCCTTTCTGGACAGGAGACAAATATGAAAACATTAAAAACAGACGTGATCATCCCGGCATACCGTCCGGGAGAAGAATTTGAAAAACTGCTGGAAAGACTCAGCGCACAGAAATATCCTGTCAATAAGATCATAGTTATGAATACAGAGAAAAAATTCTGGAGAGAAAACTGGGAACAGAAGTATCCGCTGGTGGAAGTCCACCATCTTACAAAACAGGAATTTGATCATGGTGCAACAAGAAGAAGGGGAGCAGAGCTTTCGGATGCGGAGATCCTCATATTTATGACTCAGGACGCATTACCGGCAGACAGAAATCTGGTTGGAAATCTTGTTCAGGCTGTTGCCGGGAATGAAAAGACAGGAGCGGCCTATGCACGACAGCTTCCCAAAAATGACTGCGGTTTCCTTGAAAAATATACCCGTTCGTTTAATTATCCGGAGCAGTCCTGCCTTAAAACAGAAAAAGATGTAGAGACCAGAGGAATCAAGACATATTTTTGCTCAAATGTCTGTGCAGCATACGATCACAGGATCTACAATGAGATCGGCGGATTTCCGGAACATGCTATTTTTAATGAAGATATGATCTATGCAGGCTGGATGGTAAAAAAAGGTTATGCGGTTGCTTATGCAGCAGAGGCTAAGGTTTATCACTCTCATAATTACAGCTGCAGCCAGCAGTTTCACAGAAATTTTGATCTTGGCGTTTCCCAGGCAGAGCATCCGGAAGTTTTTGAAGGAGTTCCGTCTGAGGGGGAGGGAGTGCGCCTGGTAAAAAAGAGCTTGTCTTATCTTCTGAAAACCGGACATATCTGGATGATCCCCGGACTGTTTTTTCAGAGTGCTTCCAAGTATGCCGGATATTTCCTCGGAAAAAGATATCAGAAACTTCCTGAAAGACTGATCCTGTTTTGTACTATGAGTCCGGAATACTGGAAAAAACAGAAATGATCAGGAAGAATCAGCGGGTCACGATTTTTTAAAGGATATATCACAGTTTGAACACAATTGCCTGTTAAACTGTTTTTTATAAAGCAGATGGCATAAGAAAAATTTGAGAAGGGAGCACCAGGGTCATGAGTGAAGAAAACAGATGGGATGAAGATCTGCCAGAGGTAAACGAAAATGTTCCAACAGAAGAGAAACCTCTGGATACTTTTGGAAATACAGATACCGGCAGTGCTGCAGATAACAGTACTGAAAATATAGATATTGCACAGAAACCAATGGCTCATCCATATTCCGCAGGCCGGAGAATGCAGGAGAACGGTTACGGAAATGGAACAAACAGCAGCAATTTTCAGAATAATACCAGTTTTCAGGAAAAACCGAAATATGCACATTATGAAGTGCATCAGCCGCAGGCAGGAAATTATGCGGGAGGAAGTATTCCACCGAAGAAACCTCATAAACCGAAGACAGCTCATGGAGGCGGGAACGGCGGCTTTGGAAAGAAGGCTGCACCAGCCGTTGCCCTGGCAGTGATCTTTGGACTGGTGGCAGGTGCTGTTTTTCAGGGAGTAAATATTGCGGCAGATAAATACAGAGATAATAACAGCAGCAGCACACAGATCGGAAAAACAGAAACTGTTACCGGTACAGAAGAAAGCACAGATGGCAGTTCCACAGAATCCAGTGTGAAAAGCATCGTAGCAGAGAGCGGAACAGTAGCCGGAGTTGCACAGGCGACGATGTCCTCGATCGTTGCGATCACTTCTGTCAGTGTACAGGAGATCCCGAGCTTTTTCGGATATGGAACAAGACAGTATCAGAGTGCGGGAAGCGGTTCCGGAATCATTGTAGGTGAGAATGACAGTGAACTTCTGATCGCAACGAATAATCATGTGGTATCCGGCGCAACAACACTTACCGTATGTTTTGCAGGCGGAGATGTAGTCGGTGCGGAAGAAGAGACACAGGCGATGGCCAGTGGCGACAGTATTACAGACAGTTCAGATAGCAGTGTGGATGTGGATAATGCGGTATCAGCCAAGATCAAGGGAACAGACGAAGAGAACGATCTGGCAGTAATTGCTGTAGAGAAGTCCGATATTCCGGAAGAGACGATGAATGAGATCAAGATCGCACAGATGGGAAGTTCCGACGATCTTGTAGTAGGTGAGCAGGTAGTTGCGATTGGTAATGCTCTGGGTTATGGCCAGTCAGTCACTTCCGGATGGGTAAGTGCCCTGAACCGTACCATCAGCACAGAGGATGGTGATACCAGTGGACTGATCCAGACAGATGCGGCTATCAATCCCGGAAACAGTGGTGGTGCGCTTCTGAACATGAAAGGCGAAGTGATCGGGATCAATGCGGCCAAATACGCAGACAGTCAGGTGGAGGGAATGGGATATGCAATTCCGATATCCAAAGCAGAACCGATCCTGGAAGAGCTGATGAACCGCGAAACACGTGATAAAATAGAAGACACTTCAAAAGTTGGTTATATGGGAATCAAAGCTGCGGACCTTACAACAGAGGCGATCCAGATGTACAATATGCCGGCAGGAGCATTTCTTACAGAAGTTACACCAGGTGGTGCGGCAGATAAAGCCGGGATCAAAAAAGGTGATATCGTTGTAAAACTGGATGGGCAGAAGGTAAGCGGCAAGAATGATCTGGTGGATAAACTTCAGTATTACGAATCAGGCGAAACCGTGGAAGTGGTAATTGCAAGAGCAAATAACGGAGAATATAAAGAAGAAACCGTAGAAGTCACTCTTGGAAGCAAGCCGGCTTCTGACAACTGAAAAAAGTGACAACTGAAAACAGAAATCTGGACAGGGAGCTGCGTTTTTTGCGGCTCCCTGTTTTATAAAAACTTAATTTGATACGTCGGGATTATGTGGTATAATATGCATTATGACACAAGACGGAAAACGAAACCGGCTTCCGTCTTATAAAAACCAGAAAGGAAATGTTATGGCAGATCAGTTTGATAATAATAAAGACAATGACCAGGAGCAGAAATACGAGAAATTCTGCTTTTTATGCCGCAGACCGGAGAGTCAGGCAGGGAAGATGATCGACCTTCCCAATAATATACATATCTGTGCAGACTGTATGCAGAAGAGCTTTGATACTATGAATACACAGATGAGCAATGGAAATTATTCCGATCTTTTTAACATGCCAAATGTGAGCATGATCGATCTTAGCAGTCTTCAGAATCCGGGAAATCAGGCGAAGAAGATCAAGAAGAAATCTGAAACCCCGAGGCCGGTGATCGATCTTAAAGATATCCCGGCACCGCATAAGATCAAGGCAACGCTGGATGAATATGTGATCGGACAGGAATATGCCAAGAAAGTAATGTCCGTAGGTGTATATAATCATTATAAGAGAGTTGCTACGGACACCATGGATGATATTGAGATCGAGAAATCCAATATGCTGATGATCGGACCGACAGGATGTGGTAAGACTTATCTGGTAAAAATGCTTGCCAAACTCCTTCAGGTGCCGTTGGCTATTGCAGATGCCACCTCTCTTACAGAGGCAGGATATATTGGTGATGATATCGAGAGCGTGGTATCCAAGCTTCTTGCAGCAGCAGATAATGATGTGGAGAAAGCAGAGCACGGAATCATCTTTATCGATGAGATCGACAAGATTGCCAAGAAGAAGAACACCAATCAGAGAGATGTCAGTGGTGAGGCTGTGCAGCAGGGACTTCTGAAACTTCTGGAGGGAAGTGAGGTCGAGGTGCCGGTAGGTGCTACCAGCAAGAACGCAATGGTCCCGATGGTGACTGTAAATACAAGAAATATCCTGTTTATCTGCGGCGGTGCTTTCCCGGATCTTGAGAATATCATCAAGGAGAGACTGAACAAGCAGGCTTCTATCGGATTTTACGCAGATCTGAAGGATAAATATGACAATGATCCTCATGTACTGGAGAAGGTAACTGTAGATGATCTCCGTGCATTTGGAATGATCCCGGAGTTTATCGGACGTCTTCCGATCATCTTTACACTGAATGGACTGACAGAAGACATGCTTGTGAAGATCCTCAAGGAGCCGAAGAATGCCATCCTGAAACAGTACCAGAAACTTCTGGCGCTGGATGAAGTAAAGCTTGAGTTTGAGGACGGAGCACTTCATGCTATTGCACGTAAGGCACTGGAGCGTCACACAGGCGCCAGAGCACTTCGTGCGATTCTGGAAGAGTATATGCTGGACATTATGTACGAGATCCCGAAGGATGATAATATCGGTGAGGTAGTGATCACAGAAGGATACATCCAGGGAAATGGCGGACCGAAGATCCTGATGCGTGGTCAGGAAACTCCGCTGCTGGAAGGATAAAGATAACACAGGAAGCAAATAAAAAGGAGCGTGACAGATATGGCGAAGAGCAGTTTTTGGGATGATCTTGGAAATGCACTGACACGGAAAGCGAAGGGCCTCAGTTCCAAGGCGGAGAATCTCTATGAGATCCAGAAGATCCGCAATAAACTTTCTGCACAGGAGCGTATGACAGAAAAACTGATGATGGACATCGGAAAAATGATCTACACCCGTTATGAACACGGAGAAGCTGTTGACGGAGAAGTGGGAGCAATCTGCGAGGAGATCAGCCAGCACATGCTGGAGGCGGATCACTTCCGGGATGCCATTGCAGCCAGCAAGGGCGAGAAGTTCTGTCCGGCCTGCCCTAAGGCAGTAAGGAGAGAAGCAAGTTTCGGCCCTTACTGCGGCGCCGCGTGTCCGACAGCAGAACTGGAAGAAAAAGCCACTGACGTGATCGAGCAGGCAGAGGAAGAACTGAAAGACGCAGCAAATGCAGAAGTTACGGAAGCAGAGCAAGTAACAGAGGCAGCAGAAGAAACAGAAACACCGGAGAAGGAAGTATCCGGAAGAGAAACGGAAACGATGAAGACTGAAGAAGCCGCTCCGGAAGCAGAGACTTCGGAAGAAACAGATACGCAGGAAGTGGTGGAAGAAGCAGAAGAAACTGCAACAGAATCTGAAGAAAAAACGGAATAAATATTTGAGATGTGGCAGGCTCCTGAGAGAAAGGGAGCCTGTTGCTGTATTTTTTACAGGGAAAGGAAACGAAAACACATGGAAAATACTTGCCTTCAATATGAGAACAGTCTCACAAGACAGGCAGAAGAATCAATGGATATATGGACGAAAGAACTGGCAGATATGAGTGAAGAACTGATGAACGATCCGATGGCTGTTGTCAGGAGCCTGAACGATGCCAGAAATCTCTGTACAGCCGGATTTTTGATGAGAAGGCAGATACAGGCATCTTTTTCTGAACTTTTGCGTGATGCTTCCGAAGAAACAGGGGAATCCTATGAAGATCTGACCGTAAATAACAATGTCCCATGGCCGGAGAAATTTCTTAAGAATCTGAGTTCCAGGCTGGAAAAATATATGTTAAAGGAACAGAACGAGGTAGTGAAGGCAATCGAATGGTTTCAATGGCTCAGTGACAAAAAATATCCCAGAAAAAGAGAACTTGCGGTAAAACTGTCTTTCCTTTTAAATATGGATGATTATACTACGACAAAATTTCTCCTTGCCTGTGGACACGAACCGTTCAGCGTAAGAAATCCGCTGGACTGTATCTGCCTGTTCTGTAAAATGCTGCGTCCCCAGGGTGACTGGACTAAAGTTAAAAGCATACTCAAAAAATATGAACAGAACAGACCACAGGATGCAGAAGATGGCGGGATAACGCAGACTGTGGGAAATATCGGCATGACCAGAATGATCAGTAACCAGATACCGGAACTGGCCGGTATCAGTGTTCCGGAATCTGAGCAGGAAGATATGGAAGACAAACTGATCGAATATATGTATTCTGTAGATCCAGAGTTTACCAGACGAAAAATCCTCGTGAAGAAAGATAAAAAAACGAAAAAAGTGGTATCGGATAATCTTTCTGTTTACTATTCCGGATACTCCCTGCAGCGAAGAAAAGACCTGATGGAACTGACACGCTATCTTGTAAAACTGTATCCAACTTACGATTACTGGGCATATCACAAAGGTGACCGCAGAAACGATGCAGTCGGAAAGGTTTCAAATTCCGGAGATAACCAGGTTAAAGTTGAGATCGCGGAAGATGGTTATCCGGATATGGGAAGTCTGGCCAGAGCATTTATGTGTGCTCATGGCTGGCAGTTTGCAGAACCCGGGGAGCTTGGCCTGCCATCACATGGAAGTCTGAAGACGAAACATGACAATATACCATTTAATAAAGAAATTTATCTTGTGTGTAAGGCTTATGAGAGAAGCAACCGTCTGGGAGCAATCAGACGCTTTGTGGAAAAACCGGACAATGCGGTCATTGTTGAACGTAAAGATATACTGTTGCTTGCGTATCTTTTTATTTCCGGATATTCAAGAAATGAAAATGAAGATTTACGGAATGAACTTTATGAAATGGCAGAAGCAAACGAAGAAAAACATTTTTCTGAAAATATGGAAAACATTCTCGGGCAGCTGGAAGATGTTGTTGACAGCTGGGATGAATACGAAAAAATAGAAGGTTATATCAGCTGCATCAATGGATTTCTGATGATGTTTTCTTTTGAACCACTGTATCCGCCATTTCCTCTGGACCGGTTTGTTCTTTATGCGCTTGTGGCGGAGGAGATAGGAACACCGGGGCTGTCATGGGATGGAAAAACCGAGAATTTAAGTGATATGTGGCTGGAATCCGGATATGGAAACGTAGAAGAAGTGTGAATGAGAAAAAGGAAAAAACAATGCGAAAAGTACTGCAGGAAGGAACATGGATCCGTTTATCCCAGGGTGAACTGTATAAAATTACCGGAAAACCTATCGGAGAAGGCGGCGGAAGTATTGTATACCCATGTAAAAAAATATCTTATCTTGATGGGAAAATTACAGTCAGTGAAATTGACTATGCGTTAAAAGAGTGTTTTCCGCTGTCAGCTGCGTTTGTTTTTGAGAGAAGAGAAGATGGTGAGATCGTATCTGCGTCAGAAGATCCGGCATCCGTCCGTTATCTGGATTCTGTCAAAAAAATGCAGATGCAGGAGCAGGAGATAACAGGGAAAATTTACAATACCGCTGCCAGAACGATTCCCGTCATCAGCGCTTCCGGGGAAGTTGAGCTCTCTTTTGATGAGGGACATACTTTTCATCTGGTAAATAACACTGTTACAATCATGACATCACTGGAATCCAAAGGAAAAGCACTGAAATCTTATCTTTCCCAGGGAGAAAAATTTTCGGTTGTCCAGGCATTTCAGATCATAAAACAGGTATTATTCGCGGTGAAAGAAGTTCATGAAGCAGGTTTTCTCCATCTGGATATCCAGGACGGAAATGTATTTATAAAAGGAAGCCTCTCAGAGGAAGATAAGCTTGTTTCTCTGGTGGATTTTGGAGCGGCGAGACCTGTCTGTGAGGATGGATTATGTCCTGCGATCCGTGACAGGGCATTGTTTTCCACCATCGGATTTGAGTCTCCGGAGATTGTCGGGAGAAATGATGGAACTCTGAGGCTGGGAGCAGAATCGGATTTGTACAGCGTGGGATATCTGCTTCTTCTGATGCTGACCGGAAAGAGATACACTCAGAGGGAGCTTGACTCCGCGAATATCGGCCTGTATCTCTCAAAAAGAAAACTGAAAAAGCTGAACTGTCCGGCTCATATGGCGGATAAAGTCCATCAGATCATTTCGAAAGCGTTAAAGAAAACGCCGGAGGAGCGATATCATTCCTGTGAAGAAATGCTGGCAGATGTATCGGATCTTATTCATGCGCTGCAGCCGTATAAAAGCGATCTTTCCCAGGTTGTATATGATGCGTTTATCTGCTATCGTCATGGGAAAACGGACAGCCAGGCTGCAAAAATACTTCAGCAGAAACTGGAACATTTCCACATTCCGTGGATGCGTAAAAATAAAATAAAAAAGATCAGACGGGTTTTTATGGACGAAGGGGAACTGTCATCCTGTTCTGATTTTGGGCTCCAGATCCGGGAAGCACTGAAAAATTCGGGATGGCTGATCGTGATCTGCTCTTCTGAAACCAAAGATTCCCCCTGGGTTAATCTGGAAATAAAAACATTTCTTGAATTTCATGACAGATCCAGGATACTTGCCGTAGTAACAGAGGGAGAACCGGAAGATGTTTTCCAAAAGGAACTGCTGGGCAGTGACAGGACCGCAGAGGTCCTTGCGGCCGATGCAAGAGGGGAAACACCGGAACAGGTGCTCCGAAATGTAAAGAAAAACGTACTGTTAAAGATTGCGGCTCCAATCTTAGGAACCACATATGATTCCCTGAAACAGAGGCAGAGAAATTATATCATAAAGAAATATGCAGTCATTGGATCTCTGGCTGTGCTGATGGCAAATGCTTTTTTCCTGTTTGCCATGGACAGAAACCACAGGATCGAAGAACAGAACCGGCGGATCATGGAAAACCGGGCGGAGGATCAGGTGGCTCTGTCTGCGGAACTTCTGAAGGAAGGAAACCGGGAAGAAGCGTTACAGGCTGCTCTGGAAGCACAGGAAGAAGGGGATACACCAGTGATCCCGGAAGAGATCTATGCATTGAATTCTGCCCTGTACAGTTATCATCATGAAGGAAACGTAGAAGGTTTCCGGCCGGACAGACAGGTGGAACTGGAAAATAATACAACGGATATCGGTGAAAGCAGTCCGGATGGAAAGGTGTTTTTCTGTCTGGATGAATCGGGAATCGCATATTTTTACAATATGGAAGACTGGTCTTTGAAGTGGAAGTGTAAACTGGAGGAGGAAACTTCTGCATTTATAGATGGAAAGTTTGTTTCTGAGGGAAAAATATTGTTGTTTTCACAGAACACAGCGTACTACACAGACATCGAACAGCAGAAATGTATAAAAAGGATTCCGTTAAAAGAAGAGGACAACATGCTGGAAACTCCGGTCTGGGCACTTCATGATGGAATGCTTGTATTTGGCTGCGAGTCTCTGGATGGAGTTTATGTGTATCGGTATGACCTGAACCAGGACAGCATGGAAAAGATCAGACTGACTGTGGATGCAATGGATCATATAACTTCCATCGCAATTTCTCCGGACGGAAATACTCTGGCAGTCAGCTGGCTTGATTATGCTTCCGGGGATATCTGGGACGGAGGCATTCAGACGGTTGATCTGAATACCGGAAAACAGACAACACTGGAAGCTAATCATGTTTCCGTGATCCGTTTTATCAGTAATTCGGAATTCCTTACCATAGAATGTGAGAACGTGCCTTTTGGAAGTGGTGGAATCGATGATAAAAAAAGATACCGTGAAGCAATATATCAGATGGAAAAGGGAAGAGTGTGGGAAAATACGACCCATTATCTGCGGACACAGTATGAAGATTCTCTGTATGCAGATGCAGCAGTATATGAAAATTTTCAGTTTGACAGTGAAAAAAAGGCAGACGTGATCTTGGTCAACCTGGGTACACATCTGATGATCATTGACAGGAATACATATAACATATTATGTGAAGAAGATTTTTCATATCCAATCGTAAAAATGGCAGTGTATGATGAAAGTACAGTGCTGCTTGGCCTTGCGGACGGAAGTGTGGAACGGTTCTGGATGGATGATCGTCAGAAGATTTTTTCCGCGGAAGACAGTTCTGTTGGCGGTTTTTTATATGATGCGAATAAAAAAGTGATCATTCAGATGAAGGACGGGACGCCGTTTCTGGTCATTTCTCAGATCGCGCAGGATACATCCATGAAACCGGCAGAGGCACAGGATATAAAAAAGAAAATTCAGACAGAAAAAACTGTGGAGAAGACGACAGAAGGAACACGGGTTCAGGGAGCGTCAACAAAGCGTTTTGCAGTCATAAATGATACATCGATCGATGTGTATGACGGAGAGAAGAAAGAGCCGTTTTTCACGATTTCCCGCAATGGGGCAGAGGAACCACTGGTGGCATTTTTTAAAGAA
>OGPL01003034.1_pt1 | contig 11297 bp, 8 predicted proteins | sample 1552901 | NCBI WGS metagenome assembly OGPL01 (sample SAMEA2580244, study PRJEB22360) | human gut metagenome | biome: human gut; feature: human-associated habitat; material: faeces | place: Denmark | collected 2008/2010 | reverse complement strand
AGCGTTGCGCTTTCCGCCGTTTTTGTACTACTTTTGCAGCCGGTTGAAAAGTCAGGTTTCAGATTCTTTCCCGATGAAGAAAAGTCTTGTCGCGCTGGCGTTCGGTACGCTGGCGCTCGGTATGTCCGAATTTGTCATGATGGGCATTCTGCCCGACATCGCCCTGAGCCTCGGCGTCTCGATCCCCGAGGCGGGGCATCTGATTTCGGCCTATGCGCTGGGAGTCTGCTTCGGGGCGCCGCTCACGGTGCTCGTGGCCCGCACGCGTCCGCTGAAACACATTCTGCTGGTGCTCGCCGGGCTGATCGTCGCGGGCAACCTCTGCGCGGCCGCCGCCCCGAACTATTGGACGCTGATGGCCATGCGCTTCGTCTCGGGACTGCCCCACGGCGCCTTCTTCGGCGTGGGGTCCATCGTCGCCGAACGGGTCGCCGACCCCGGGAAACGCGCCGGGGCCGTGTCGGTCATGATCGTCGGCATGACCGTCGCCAATCTCTTCGGCGTGCCGCTGGGAACCTATATCAGCCATGCGCTGACATGGCGCGCCACGTTCGCCGTCGTCGCCGTGTGGGGCGCCGTCGCCCTGCTGCTGATCCGCATGTGGGTCCCTGCGCTGCCGGCGCTTCCCGACACGGGGCTGCGGGGGCAGTTCCGCTTCCTGCGGAGCCTCGCGCCGTGGCTGGTGCTCCTCTCGGTGATGCTCGGCAACGGCGGCATGTTCTGCTGGTACAGCTATGTCGGCCCGCTCATGGTCCGCACCTCGGGCTTCGCGGCGGACGATCTGACGCTCGTCGTCATGCTGGCGGGTTTCGGCATGTTCGCGGGCAATATCGTGGGCGGCCGCTATGCCGACCGTTTCACGCCCGAGCGGGTCGTCTGCTGCACGCTCGGCGTGGCGTGCCTCGCGCTGCTCGCCATCTTCTTCGGCGCGCAGGTCCGCGACCTCTCGCTGGCGCTCATGTGCCTGACGGCCGCCTGCCTTTTCTGCGTGTCGTCGCCCCAGCAGTTGTTGATTCTCGAGAACTCGCGCGGCGGGGAGATGCTCGGTGCGGCCCTCGTGCAGGTGGCCTTCAACCTGGGCAATGCGCTCGGGGCCTACTGCGGCGGACTGCCGATCGAACGGGGGCTGGACTACCGTTATACGGCGCTGCCCGGCGCGGCGTTCGTCTTCGTCGGCATGCTGACCGTGCTCATCTACCTGAAAAAATACCCCCGTCATGCTGCGCGATGACAGGGTGCGGCCGGAAGCCGCCGCGCGCCGCAACGACGGCGGGGAGCTTTTTCCCGTGGTGGACGAGACGGGGCGTGTCGTGGGCCGGGCCACGCGCCGCGAGTGCCACGGCGGGTCGATGCTGCTGCATCCGGTGGTGCACCTGCACCTGTTCAATTCGCGCGGCGAACTTTACCTTCAGCGGCGTCCGGTGTGGAAGGACATTCAGCCCGGACGCTGGGATACGGCCGTCGGGGGCCATGTGGACTGGGGCGAGACGGTGGAGGAGGCCTTGCGCCGCGAAGTGCGCGAGGAGCTGGGCATTACGGAGTTCTCACCGCTCCGCATCGCCGTCTATCCGTTCCGTTCGGACCGCGAGCGGGAGCTGGTCTATGTCCACCGCGCGGTGTACGACGGGGCGATCTTCCCCAGCGACGAGCTGGACGGCGGCCGTTTCTGGACGCCCGGGGAGATTCGCGCTTCGCTCGGCAAGGGTGTCTTCACCCCCAATTTCGAGAGCGAGGCGGCGCTGATTCTCGGATAGCTCGGCACGAGGCGGCCCGGATTTTGCGGGTTCCTCCGGTATGCGGAACTTACTCAAGCATTGGACCGACCTGCTGCTCGGGTGGCTGGGGGTCACGTCGGACACCGGAGGGTGGGATCGCTGGATCGCCTTTCTGCTGGTGCTGCTCTTCGTCGTACTGTTCGATTTCGCCTGCCGGCTGGTCATCGTCCGCGGCGTGCGGCGGCTCGTGGCGCGTACGCGCGCCGTGTGGGACGACACGCTGTTCAGCGTCCGGGTGCTGCGCTGCGCCTGTCACATTCTGAGCGCCGTGCTGCTGGCCGTCGTGCTCCCGATCGTGTTCGAGGAGCGTTCCGGCGCGCGCGTCGTCGTGATGCGCCTCATGCAGTCCTATGTCGTCATTTCGGTCTTCCGCTTCATCGACGCGCTGCTCTATGCCGCCTTCCGTATCGCCGCATCGCGCCCCGCCTGGCAGAACAAGCCCATTAAGGGACTGCGGCAGACGGCGCAGGGCATCGCGCTGCTGGTCTGTACGATTCTCGTCGTGTCCATCCTGATCGGCAAGTCCCCGGCGATCCTGCTGACCGGGCTGGGCGCTTCGGCGGCCATCGTCATGCTGATCTTCCGCGACAGCATCCTGGGGTTCGTGTCGGGCATCCAGCTCTCGGCCAACGACATGTTGCAGGTCGGCGACTGGATCTCCGTGCCGAAGTACGGGGCGGACGGCACGGTGGAGGAGGTGTCGCTTACGACCGTGAAGATCCGCAACTGGGACAATACGATCGTCATGCTGCCTCCCTACCTGCTCACCTCCGATTCGTTCCAGAACTGGCGCGGCATGCAGCTCTCGGGCGGCCGCCGCGTGATGCGTTCGGTGTCGATCGACATGACGAGCGTCAGGTTCTGCACGCCGGAGATGCTGGCGCGTTACCGGGAGATCGACCTCGTCCGGGAGTATATCGACGAAACGGAGCGGCGCATCGAAGCCTACAACGCCGCGCACGGCATCGGCCCGGGCGAGCGGAGGATCAACGGCCTGCACCAGACCAATCTGGGCGTTTTCCGCGCCTATCTGGTCCGCTACTTGCGGCAGGAGGTTCCGGTGAACCGGAGCATGACGCTGATGGTACGGCAGATGCAGCCCACGGAGACGGGGCTTCCGATGCAGCTCTATTTCTTTACCGATACCGTGGTGTGGGAGGATTACGAAGGGATTCAATCCGACGTCTTCGATCATGTGCTGGCGGTGATTCCGGCTTTCGACCTGAGGGTGTTTCAGAATCCGTCGGGCAACGACGTGGCGGCGCTCGGCCGGCCGGGATTTGCGGCTCCGGCTGCTGCGGGAACCGCTGCGGATGCGGCGGGGAAGGGGCAGGCGGCGGCTCCGGCGGCTGCGCCTAAGGCTGCTGCGGCTGCTCCCGTGGCGGGCGGCGAACCCGTTAAGGCGCCCATGCCCGGTAACATCCTGGACGTGAAGGTCAAGGTTGGCGACACGGTCAAGGCGGGCACGGTGCTGTGCGTGCTGGAAGCCATGAAGATGGAAAACGAAATTCCCGCCCCCAAGGACGGCAAAGTGGCGCAGGTCGTTGTGACCAAGGGCGCGACGGTCGGCGCGGGCGACACGCTGGTCGTGCTGGCGTAATCCGACGTATTTACCGATCCCGAAGGAAAGTGAGCTGATATAATGGGAATCAATGTGGGCGAAACCCTCATGGGGCTCGTCACGACCTCGGGTATCTACCAGTATCTGACGAACCCGCTGGCGCTGATCATGGTCGCCATCGCTTGCGTACTGCTGTATCTCGCCATTGTCAAGCAATTTGAGCCGCTGCTGCTGCTGCCGATTGCCTTCGGTATGCTGCTGACCAACCTGCTGGGCAGCGACATCTTCCACGAAGAACTCTTCGCCGGCGGCCATGCCAACTGGGCGCTGTTCGGCGGCGCGGTCTTGATAGACGGCAAGGATTTTGTTGATTCCGTGGGCTACATGGTCAATGCCGCCGGTCAGATTCTGACCAGCAACAATGTCGTGCTGGGTCACTTCGTCAACGCCGTCACCATCGACGACCCGACGAAGCTGGTGCCTTTTGCTGACATCCTGGCGCAGTTCGCCGCCAACGGCAACGCGGCTTCCATCGTTCTGGAGGACGCCTTCCTGAAGAACGGCGCGGTCTACACCGCCACCGGTGCGATGCTGGCGACGGCGGGCAAGACGATTTCCGCGGGTCTGCTGGACTACCTGTACCTCGGCGTGAAGCTGGGCATCTATCCGTGCCTTATCTTCATGGGCGTTGGCGCGGGCACGGACTTCGGGCCGCTGATCTCCAACCCCAAGACGCTGCTGCTGGGCGCGGCGGCGCAGCTGGGCATCTTCATGACGTTCATCTTCGCGTATGCCGTGTTCGGCTTCTCCGCTGCGGAAGCGGGCGCCATCGGCATCATCGGCGGCGCGGACGGCCCGACGGCCATTTGGCTGACCGGCAAGCTCGCCCCGCACCTCCTTGGCCCGATCGCGGTCGCGGCGTACTCCTACATGGCGCTGGTGCCTGTCATTCAGCCGCCGATTATGCGCGCCCTGACCACCGAGAAGGAACGCAAAATCGTCATGGAGCAGCTCAAGCCTGCCACCAAGACGCAGAAGATTATCTTCCCCATCGTCGTCACCATTCTGGTTGCGCTGCTGCTGCCGTCCGCTGCTCCGCTGGTCGGCTGCCTGATGCTGGGCAACCTCGCGAAGGAATGCGGCGTGACCGAACGTCTGAACAAGACGATGCAGAACGAGCTGATGAATATCGTCACGATTTTCCTCGGCATCACGGTCGGCGCAACGGCGACTGCCTCTACCTTCCTGACGGTGCGCACGCTTGAAATCATCGCGATGGGCATTGTCGCGTTCGGCATGGGCACGGCGGGCGGCGTGCTGCTGGCGAAGCTGATGAACAAGCTCTCCGGCGGCAAGATCAACCCGCTGATCGGCTCTGCCGGCGTGTCCGCTGTCCCGATGGCGGCGCGTGTGTCCCAGAAGGAAGGTCAGAAGGCCAATCCCGCGAACTTCCTGCTGATGCACGCCATGGGCCCGAACGTTGCTGGCGTTATCGGCTCTGCCATCGCGGCTGGTGTGCTGCTCAGTATGTTCGGCTGATAATTGGCTGAATAAATCAGCAGTCAGATGGAAACGTATCCAACGTATCCGGTCAGGGGCAGGGGAGTGCTTCTCCGCCTCTGACCGAACTGAAGGAGGAAATTCGTCCTATGGCAAAGGTTCAAATTACGGATACCATCCTGCGCGACGGCCACCAGTCTCAGGCCGCGACCCGGATGCGTACCGATGAGATGCTGCCTGCCTGCGAAATGCTGGACAAGGTTGGCTACTACTCTCTGGAGTGCTGGGGCGGCGCGACCTACGACGCGTGCCTGCGCTTCCTGAATGAAGACCCGTGGGAGCGGCTGCGCAAGCTGCGCAAGGCGCTGCCCAACACCAAGCTGCAGATGCTGCTGCGTGGCCAGAACCTGCTGGGCTACCGTCCCTACGCGGACGACGTGGTGGATTTCTTTGTCAAGAAGGCTGTCGAAAACGGCATTGACATCATCCGCTGCTTCGACGCGCTGAACGACCTGCGCAACATGCAGACCGCCGTCAAGGCGACGAAGAAGTACGGCGGCACGGCGGAAATCGCCATGTCGTACACCGAATCCCCCGTGCACAACGAGGATTACTTCGTCAAGCTCGCCGTGGACATCCAGAAGATGGGCGCGGACGTCATCTGCATCAAGGACATGGCGAACCTGCTGCTGCCCTACAAGGCGTACAGCCTCGTCAAGCGCCTGAAGAAGGAAACCGACCTGCCCATCGTCCTGCACACCCACAACACCACCGGCACGGGCGACATGGTGCTGCTCAAGGCCATCGAAGCGGGTGTGGACGTGGTGGATACCTGCCTGTCCCCGCTGGGTTCCGGCACGTCTCAGCCGGCGACCGAATCTCTCGTTGCGACCCTGAAGGGCACGGAATACGACACGGGCTTCGACCTCGACCTGCTGGCGCAGCTGGCGGCGCACTTCCGCACGGTGGCGGATCGCCTGACCAAGGACGGCTGGCGTGACCCGGCGCGCGTGCTGGGCGTGGACGTCAAGACCCTGCAGTATCAGGTGCCGGGCGGCATGCTGTCTAACCTGATTGGTCAGCTCAAGCAGGCGAACCAGATGGACAAGTACTATGACGTGCTGGCGGAAGTGCCGCGCGTACGCAAGGACTTCGGCTATCCGCCGCTGGTCACGCCGACCTCCCAGATTGTGGGCACGCAGGCCGTGATGAACGTGCTTGGCGGCGAGCGCTACAAGATGGTGCCGAAGGAATCCAAGGACTTGCTGGCGGGTCACTACGGCCGTCTGCCGGGCAAGGTGAACGAGGACGTGCGCAAGAAGTGCATCGGCGACACGAAGGTCATCACCCATCGCTATGCCGACGACATTCCGCCGGAACTCGACAAGCTGCGTGAGGAAATGCGCGAATGGTATCAGTGCGAGGAAGACGTGCTGTCCTACGCCATGTTCCCGAAGGTTGCGCCGAAGTTCTTCGAGTATCGCGCTGCCCAGCAGCTGAAGGTGGATTCCACCATGCTGAACAAGGCTGACAAGACGATGCCTGTCTAATAGGTAATACTATTTCCAGATTCGCCTGCGCCATCTGCTTGCGCCTTTTTCCTTCCGCCGTCCGCTCATTCCACTTAGCGTAGCGCTGCTACGCTGCGTTCCATTCGCGTTAGGCAGAAGAAAAAATTCGCGGCGCATCTTGGCGCATTCTTATCTGGAAATAGTATAATGGTCAGGGGCGAATCCGCATGGGTTTACCCCTGACCTTGCTGTGTTTTTAGACAAAAAGCATCAAGTGTCAAGCTGTTCGCAGAAAATTTGCCAAAGTACATCTTGATTTTACCGCGCAAGTGGTGTATGATATAGATGCGGAGAATCGGGAATTTTCCTGAATCCGCAGTGTATTGTCCCACCAATTTAAAGAAAGAGGTAGGTTCTACATGGCAGAGCTGAATCTGAGCAAGTATGGCATTACCGGCACGACCGAGGTTGTGCACAATCCTTCTTACGATCTGCTGTTCGAAGAAGAAACCAAGTCCACCAACGAGGGCTATGAAAAGGGTCAGGTGTCCGAACTGGGCGCTGTGAACGTCATGACCGGCATTTATACCGGCCGCAGCCCCAAGGACAAGTATATCGTCATGGACGAGAACTCCAAGAACACCGTATGGTGGACGAGCGAGGGCTACAAGAACGACAACCATCCGATGACCGAGTCCACTTGGGCGTCCGTGAAGGATCTGGCGATTAAGGAGCTGTCTAATAAGAAGCTCTACGTCGTTGATGCCTTCTGCGGCGCGAACAAGGACACCCGCATGGCTGTCCGCTTCATCGTGGAAGTGGCGTGGCAGGCGCATTTCGTCAAGAACATGTTCATCCAGCCCTCTGAAGAAGAGCTGAAGAACTTCACCCCGGACTTCGTGGTTTACAACGCGTCCAAGGCGAAGGTCGAGAACTACAAGGAACTCGGTCTGAATTCTGAAACCTGCGTGGCGTTCAACATCACCAGCCGTGAGCAGGTCATCCTGAACACGTGGTACGGCGGCGAGATGAAGAAGGGTATGTTCTCCATGATGAACTACTACCTGCCGCTGAAGGGCATCGCGTCCATGCACTGCTCTGCCAACACCGATAAGGAAGGCAAGAACACTGCCATCTTCTTCGGTCTGTCCGGCACCGGCAAGACCACCCTGTCCACCGACCCCAAGCGCCTGCTCATCGGCGATGACGAGCACGGCTGGGACGACAACGGCGTCTTCAACTTCGAGGGCGGCTGCTACGCAAAGGTCATCAACCTGGATAAGGACTCCGAGCCCGATATCTACAACGCCATCAAGCGCAACGCTCTGCTGGAGAACGTCACTCTGGATGCTGAGGGCCACATCGACTTCGCTGACAAGTCTGTCACCGAGAACACCCGTGTGTCCTACCCCATCAACCACATCCAGAACATCGTCCGCCCCATCTCTTCTGCACCTGCTGCAAAGAATGTCATCTTCCTGTCTGCTGACGCATTCGGCGTTCTGCCTCCCGTCTCTATCCTGAGCCCCGAGCAGACCCAGTACTACTTCCTGTCCGGCTTCACCGCCAAGCTGGCTGGCACCGAGCGCGGCATCACCGAGCCCACTCCCACCTTCTCCGCTTGCTTCGGCCAGGCTTTCCTGGAGCTGCACCCCACCAAGTACGCTGAGGAGCTGGTCAAGAAGATGCAGAAGAGCGGCGCCAAGGCTTATCTGGTCAACACCGGCTGGAACGGCACCGGCAAGCGCATCTCCATCAAGGACACCCGTGGTATCATCGATGCTATCCTGAACGGCGATATCAACAACGTGCCCACCAAGAAGATCCCCTACTTCGACTTCGAGGTTCCCACCGTCCTGAACGGTGTTGACACCGGCATCCTGGATCCCCGCGATACCTACGCCGACGCTTCCCAGTGGGAGGAGAAGGCCAAGGATCTGGCTGGCCGCTTCATCAAGAACTTCAAGAAGTACGAGGGTAACGAGCACGGCAAGGCTCTGGTCTCTGCCGGCCCCCAGCTGTAAGCTCTGATCCCAGCATTTTTCTTCTGAACTCCATATAAAATATCCCCCGCTGCCTGTCCATTGACCGAACAGGCGGTGGGGGATTTTTGTTTTGGAGCAGGTAAACAAAGCGTCGGTTGCCTTTTGGTGCGTGGTATGCTATCCTTTTTCCAAAGGATGTGAGCACAATGGATGCGAAAACGTTCGGGGCATTTCTCGCCCGGATGCGCAAGTCACAGGGATTAACACAGGCAGAGCTGGCCCAGCAGCTGCATGTAACAGATAAGGCTGTCAGCCGATGGGAACGCGGAGAATCCCTCACTTAAAGATATTGGTTATGTACTAGGTGTGCAACCGTTCGATTGCACACCCTTTTATAATGCGTCACTCGACTTTGCCGATAAAACGGTAAAAAATTTCAACTTCCTGTTCTCTGGTGCCATCTTCATGCTTGACAGCTTCGTGAATGAGAATCTTTTCAATCAGAGCATTTAGAAGTTCGGCGGTCAATTGTGTGGGGTTGACGTACTTTTTCATCAACTCAATCCACTTTTCAGCGTCAACAGCGGTCTGAACGGCTGCATCAAGTTCGGCTTGAAGTTCTTGAATCTTTTCGTCCAGTTCATGCTGTTCTGCCTGATACTTTTCGGACAGCATATTGAAATTGTACTCCGTAATGCGTCCAACAGACCAGTCCTCATACATTTTGGCGAACAGGTTGTCCACCTCTGCCTTACGCTTTGTGGCCTTTTTGAGTTCGGCAGTCTGTTTTTTCTTGGCGGTGTTGCGTTCTTTGTCGCTGGCATTCAGTAAACGCTGCAAGAGTTTATCTCCATCCTGCTGTGCTTGCTGCGACCAATACTGCACTCTTGCCAGAATATAGGTGTACAGCACATCATATCGAATATAGTGCATGGAACATTGGTGAAAGCCCTGTCCGTTTTTGCTGCAATGGTAATAGCCGTAGGGCTTTTTGTTCTGCTTATTCATCCCATAGGACAGCGACCAGCCGCAATCCGCACATTTTACAAGCCCGGAAAAGATTTGCGTTGTTCCGTCTTTCTGTTTTCTACGGCGATGAGCAATCTGCTCCTGCACCTGTCGGAACACATCCGCAGAGATAATAGCTTCGTGGGTGTTCTCCACACGATACCATTCCTCCTGCGGCTTCCGCACCTTTTTCTTGTTCTTGAAAGAGATGTTGCTCTGCTTATTGTGAACGCTGTGACCGATATAGGTTTCTTCTTTCAGGATACTTTTGACCTGCGCTACCGTCCATGCGTAGGACTTCTCTTCCGACGCTCCTGCATAGATGTTAGCAAATGTGCCATACCGCTGAAAATTCAACCAGCCGGGAGTGGGAACCTTTTCATCTACTAAAATATGGGTGATGCTGGCCGCACCGTGTCCATGCACCGCAAGATCAAAGATTTTCTCAATGATCCACTTCGTTTCCGGGTCTACCAGAAGATGCCCTGACTTGTCGGGGTCTTTGATATATCCCAGAGGAGCGTATGCACCATAGTGCGCACCGTTCGCAAATCTTGTCCGCATAGCGGCCTTGACTTTTTTGCTGGTCTGGCGAGCGTGCATCTCATTCAGGATGTTCAGGAACGGAGCGAGTTCGCTTTCGCCGTTGAGAGTGTCCACATTATCGTTGACAGCAATATAGCGGACACCTTTACTCGGAAAGTAGATCTCCGTGTACTGACCTGTCAGAATATAGTTTCGACCTAAACGGGATAAATCCTTTGTTACAACGCAGTTGATTTTGCCTTCCTCAATATCGTCGATCATCCGTTGAAAGCCCGGTCTGTCAAAGTTGGTGCCAGACCAACCATCATCGATATATTCGCCAACAACGGTCAACCCGTGTTCCTCTGCATACTGACGAAGCATCATGCGCTGGGTCTGGATGCTGCCGCTTTCACCCTGCAATTCATCGTCACGGCTTAGTCTAAGGTACAGTGCAGTGTTATAGATCATCGTATTGTTAGGCTGTTTCATAGTAGAGCCTCCTTCTTAAAAGAAACAGCCCACGCTTACAATACTTCTGCTTCCATTATACCGTAAGTGTGGGCTGGATTCAATTCGTTTTTATCATCAGGCGCATCGGTTAGCTGAATACTGAATCACATCTTCCAGCAGTGTGCCGACTGATTTTCCATTTTCTGCGAAATGTTCGGTCATTTTGATTTTGGTGTTGCCACAGTAAAAATAGAGCGTACCGTCTGGCTCTTTAACATAGTAAGACGTGTTCTCAAGAGTAGGTTCGGGACCCGCGTACTCCGAATCCTGCCATTCTTCGAGTAAATTGACAGGTGGTTCACAAATAGGCTCATAACAGGAGCAAAGGTCAATCGCATCGTTCATCATATCAGTGCTTCTATTATCCATTCAGTATCCTCCGAAAATCAAAGTTCCATATCCTGCCCATGCCTGCGGTTTCGCTGTGGCACATTCATGGTGCACTCCTGCTTGGGGGCAAGAATCTTTTCCAGAAAACCGCGCACCAGTTCTGGCGCACGGCGCATAGCATCCAGATAGGGTTTCACGTCGTACCACAGGTCGTGGTACTTGTTGCTCCAACGAACGGCCTCCTTCTTGGCCGTGGAAAGTTCTTCTTTCAGGCGACGGTTCTCCACGTCCATCATATAGCCGTGGTCAGCCTGTTTTTTCAGTTTGGAAAATTCTTCTTCGGTCAGCGAGTAGTTGCCGAGAAAGGTGCGCTTGCCGATATAATCCAGATCACGCGCATGAATGAGGGCTTCTTTTGTGAGCGTGGCCTTTTTCTGCACAGCGGCAAGTTCCTTTTCGGTCTTGGAGAGGGTTTTGTTGGTTTGGGTGAGGTGCTGCTCTTTCTGGTCAATCTGGGCGGTCAGAGTGTCCAGTCGCTCCTGCTCCCGCTGGACTTTGAACTGGGTGACGGTCAGGTGTTCTTCAGTGC
>OGPL01003032.1_pt1 | contig 11305 bp, 10 predicted proteins | sample 1552901 | NCBI WGS metagenome assembly OGPL01 (sample SAMEA2580244, study PRJEB22360) | human gut metagenome | biome: human gut; feature: human-associated habitat; material: faeces | place: Denmark | collected 2008/2010 | reverse complement strand
GTGGAGAAATATCTCTCAATCAGTGTTGCCGAATTTGTAACTTAAACAGGAAGACTGCAAGCGAACTATTAGCAGACTTTATTCGTTTTGGCTTAGTAGAGCCTGTATTTAGCGGACATAAGTTTTACTTCAGACTAAACCAAGAATAAAAACATCAATATTAAAACCTAAACTAAAGACAATATAAAGTAATGGATATTTTAACCCAATTAATCGGCAACGTAAATGATGTTATTTTGACATACATCTTAATTATAATGCTGCTAGGTTGCGCATTCTGGTTCACTTACAAAACGAAATTTGTACAATTCCGCATGATAGGCGAAATGGTACGCCTGCTTGGAGATTCCACCGGCAAGACAGAAGGTCGCGAACATCACATCTCCTCTTTTCAGGCATTTGCCATCTCCATAGCAAGCCGCGTGGGAACAGGCAATCTGGCAGGAGTAGCCACCGCCATTACATTGGGTGGTCCGGGTGCAGTCTTTTGGATGTGGGTAATTGCACTTTTTGGTGCCAGCAGTGCCTTTATCGAATCCACACTTGCCCAGCTATATAAGGTACATGGACATAATTCTTTTGTCGGTGGCCCCGCTTATTACATGAAAAAAGGATTAAAACAACCATGGATGGGAATTCTATTCGCCTTTTTGCTCATTTTCACCTTCGGGTTTGCTTTCAATTCCGTGCAGAGCAACACTATCTGTGCCGCATTCGAGGAAGCTTTCAATATTTCTCCGGCTCTGATGGGATGCATATTGACTGCACTTACATTAATTATTATTTTCGGAGGTATTCAGCGTATAGCCAAAGTCAGCAGCATCATTGTACCCATCATGGCCTTGGGGTATATTTTTTTAGCACTTTTCATCGTGATTATGAATGTCAAACATTTGCCGGGAGTCATTGAGCTGATTATTGAGAATGCTTTCGGTTGGGAACAGGCATTAGGCGGGGGTATAGGCATGGCATTGATGCAAGGCATCAAACGCGGATTGTTCAGCAACGAAGCCGGTATGGGTTCCGTGCCTAATGCTGCGGCGACGGCGGATGCGTCCCACCCCGTCAAACAGGGTTTGGTGCAGGCCTTGGGCGTCTTTGTCGACACCATGTTCGTCTGCACGGCCTCGGCCATGATATGGGCGCAGGAATGGCGCAGGATGTGAAGGCCTTCCTTATCCTTACCGGTGATAATGGTCACGGTTGCGTCGGTAGTGATGGGAGTGCTTAAATCCTGTGTTTTGCCGTTTACGGTAATGGCCAAAGCTGCTTTGGCCAGGTTTGGGCTAATCTTGTTTGCGACGTCAAATCCGTTGACCCCGCTTTCCATCTCTAAAATACTACCGTCAGGTAATTTTATCGCAACCATTTTAAAATTTTCCTTTTGTTAAATTAATCGTTTGGTTTATCCGAAGCCATAAGCTCCTCATAAACCTTGATAGTTTTAGCACACATAATTTCTTTTGTGAAGTTGTCTTTTACGTTTTTGACCGCCGCTTTGGCGATTTTTTCTTCCTCGCCTTCGGAGAGCGACAGAGCCCAGTCGATGGCTTCGGCTAAGGAAGCGGCGTTATTGTTGTAAAAGAGGCGTCCGGTTTTGCCGTCAATGACGCTGTCCAGCGAACCGCCGTGATTGGACGCGACGACGATTTTGCCCATGGCCTGTCCCTCAATGGCGATACGGCCGAAGGCTTCCGGTTCGATGGCCGTCGACAGGATGACGTTGGAAACCATCATCAGCGCCGGCATGTCCAGCACTTTTCCGAAGATGGCCACCCGGTTTTCCAGACCGTACTTGGCAATCAGTCCCTTAAGCTCTTTGACATACTCCTCGCGGCCCTGTTCGTCGCCGGCAATAATACAATAATAATTCTGATTTTTGACCTTTGACAAGGCCTCAATCAGCAGGTGCTGCCCTTTCCACCGGGTAATCCGGCCGCCGAGCAGCAAAACTTTTTTGTCGTCTGGAATATTGTAGTCCCGCACTGTGTTTATCATTCTTTCCGGCGTAACCGCTTCCGGCGAAAATTTTTCGGTATTGACGCAGCGGTGCACCAGACGGATTTTGTCTTCCGAAATTTTGTAATTGGCCAGAATATGGCGCTTGATATGCTCCGAAATGGCAATAACGCGCTCGCCGTAGGTCATGACCCGGTTATAAAGCTTTTTCAGTCCCCAGGGGCCGAGTCCGTAAGTGCCGTGAAACGTGGTCATGTAATGGACGCCGGCTTTCTTTGCCGCCCAATAGGCGCTCCAGGCCGGTGCGCGCGAACGGGCGTGCACGATGTTGATGCCGTTTTCCCTGATAAACTGCGCCAGCTTGTCGGCGTTTTTGCGCATTTTGAAAATGTTTTTGGTTTTCAGCGGCAGCGTCAGATGCCCGACCCTGATTTTTTCCAGGTCATAAACCAGTCGGCCGCCCTGCGAGGCGACAAAGTTCGTAATGCCGTGTTTCTGCATGCCCCCGGCGATTTCGACCGTGCCGATTTCGACGCCCCCCATTTCCAGTTCGGGCAGAACCTGCAGAACAACCGGTTTGTTTTCTTTACCTTTGACCATTTTCCGTAAATCATCCTCTCAAAACATAACCAAATGCAGCGGCCGGACAGCCGCGGCAGACAATTAATCCTGACTTTACTATTATTTTTGCTTTCCGCAAAGAAAAATCTTCAAAATCCCACAGTTTATCCCCACGTCGGAACTGCTTACAAAAATACGCCCCGGCTTCTTGAAAGCGCATGATTGCCGCTTATTTAAACTTTGAGCTTAAACATAAAGTTGAGGGGTTGTAAAAAAAATGGAATACGGGGAAGAAAAGAAAACTTACGGCGTTTTGCTGCCGGTTTTGCTGGTTGTCGCGCTGTTAATCGGCTATTTCTACCTTAAACCCGGCCCCTCAGATAAAGCTTCGCCGGAAAACGGCGGCGAACTGGTGCTGCACACCGCGCCGTTGCAGCCTCAGGACGTAACGGTTGAGAAGACCTATATCGGTTATGTGACTCCGATTAGCGACGTTGACGTCATTCCCTATATCAGCGGTTTTCTCGAAGACATTTATGTTGAAGGTGGGCAGGAAGTTGCCGCCGGCGACACTCTGATTGTCATAAGGCAGAATGAATATAAGGCGCGGATGGATGCCGCCGCGGCGCAGGTTCTGGAAGCACAGGCCAATTTCAACAATGCGCAGGTCTATTACCGCCGCATACGCAGCGCCGGCGCCCGGGCGGTGTCCAAAACCGAAGTCGACAACGCCAAGGCATCTTATTTGTCGGCCGAGGCGCAGCTGGCCGCCGCCAAAGCCGACTATGAACTGGCAAAAGTCAACTATGACTATACGGTTATTCAGGCGCCCATATCAGGGATTGTCGGCAACGTTTCGCTGACGAAGGGCGATTATGTTTCGCCGTCCGGGCAGCCGTTGTTGAGCATTATCCAGTATAACCCGATACGGGTCGTGTTTTCGATAACCGACAAGGATTATCTGGAAGAAATCGGCAAGGGAGGCCTTTTTGCCGGCGAAAAAATCCGGCTCCGCCTGGCTGACGGCCGCATTTTCGAACAGCCGGGCACTTATCGTTTCGCCGACAACCAGATCAATCGCAGTACCAACTCCATCGCCGTTTACGCCGATTTTGCCAATGCGGACAAAACTCTGATTGCCAATGCCTATGTTGACGTGCTGGTTGAAAGAAAATATACGGACGGCATCCTGATAAGGCAGAGTCTGGTCACGCTGGCGCCGGACGGCAGCTATGTCTATGTCGTCAACGGCAACCGCCTTGACAAGGTCAGGATTGACATCGTTGCGTCGGTCGGCAGCGATTATCTGGTGCGCAACGGTTTCCAAAAAGGCGACCGCATTGTTCTGGATAAGGTCGGCACCATTCGCAAAGATCAGAAAATCAGGGTTGTTTCCGCTGCCGGGCAGGAGGGTAAATAATGTTTTCCGAATATTTTATCGACCGTCCCCGTTTTGCCGGCGTCATCTCTGTCATAATGATTCTGCTCGGCCTGCTGGCGATAGCGGTGCTGCCGGTTTCCCAGTACCCGCAGATTACGCCGCCGCAGATTGTCGTTTCCACCACTTATCCCGGTGCCAGTGCGCAGGTTTTGGTTGACACGGTGGCCGTGCCGATTGAAAACCAGATTAACGGTGTGGAAAACATGCTTTACATGTCTTCTTCTTCCGATGACAACGGTTCATACAGTCTGACCATTACCTTTGATGTCGGCACCGATCCGGATATTGCGCAGGTTAAGGTTCAAAACCGTTTGTCGCAGGTTATGTCGCAGCTGCCGGCACTGGTGCAGCAGGAAGGCATTGACGTCAAGACCCAGATGTCCAACATTCTGGGCCTGCTGGTGCTGCGTTCGCCGAACAACACCTATAATGACCTTTACCTCAGCAACTTCGCCTATACCGACATTCAAAATCCGCTGGCCCGTGTTGACGGTGTCGGTGACGTTTCCGTCTACGGACCGCAGTACAGCATGCGCGTTTGGCTCAACAGCGACCGGCTTTCTTCGCTGGGCCTGAGCAGTACGGATATCGTCAACGCTATTTCCTCGCAGAATATTCAGGCATCGGTCGGCCAAATCGGCGCCGCGCCGAGCGACCGAGATACGGCGTTGGTTCTGTCTCTGACCGCTAAGGGGCTGCTTAACGACGTCCGGGATTTTGAAAACATAGTCGTTACGACCGACAAGGACGGCGGTATCGTCCGCCTCAGCGATGTCGCGCGGATTGAATTGGGTGCCGACAACTACAACATGAACGCGCATTTTGACAACGCGCCGGCGGTCATCATCGGCCTCAGCCAGACCCCGAACTCCAATTCGCTGGACATCATGAAACGCGTTCGTGCCGAGATTGAAGAACTCAGCAAAGGTTTTCCCGACGACATGGAGTTCCGTGTTGCCTACGATTCAACCGATTATGTCCGCGCCTCGATTGCCAGCATTGTCGAAACGCTGGTCATAACCTTTTCGCTGGTCGTTCTTGTAACATACGTCTTTTTGCAAAAGTTCAAGACCACGCTGATACCGCTGATTACCATTCCGGTTTCGCTGATTGCCACCTTTGCTGTCATCTATCTGCTGGGCTTCGACATCAATATTCTGACTCTTTTTGCGATGATTCTTGCCATCGGTCTGGTTGTCGACGACGCGATTATCGTCGTCGAGCGCGTGCAGTATCTGATGGTCTATGAGAATATGGATGCGCATTCAGCCTCGGTCAAGGCGATGCAGCAGATTGCCAGTGCCATTGTTGCCACCACTTTCGTGCTGCTTTCCATTTTTATCCCAGTCGGCCTTATGGCCGGTATTACCGGCAAAATTTATCAGCAGTTTGCCGTTACCATTGCTACCGCCGTTGTCTTTTCGGCATTCAATGCCCTCACCCTCAGCCCGTCGCTTTGTGCCATTTTTCTTCGCGGCGACCGCGAAACCGAACCTCATGGTTTTTTCAAATGGTTTGACGAAACCATAGATTTTTTCAAAAGCCATTACCTGAATACTGTCGGCTTTTTCTCAAGCCGGCTGAAAACGACGGCTTTGGTTACGCTCGGAACCATTGCCGTCATAGGTCTCGGATTTCTGGCAACGCCGACTTCGTTTCTGCCGGAAGAAGATCAGGGCATTATCTTTGCCAACGTTCAGCTGAGCGATACTTCGAGTATCAATAAAACCAACGGGGTAATGGCGGACATTGCCGAAAGGGCTATGAAAATCGACGGTGTCAGTTATTTTATTACCGTTGCCGGTTACTCCATGCTCGGCGGCGGAGGCGAAAATGTTGCATTCGGCGTTGTCGGTCTGGAGGAATGGGCAAAGCGCACCTCTAAAAACCTCTCCATTGAGGCAATTACCGAAAAATTGACGGAAGAGTTCGGTCAGACGCCCGGCGCCGAGGTCAACTTCTTTGCGCCGCCGTCCATTCCCGGCATTGGCAAAAGCAGCGGTTTGTCGCTGGAACTTCTGGCAACCAATGCCGCTTTTACCCCGTCGGACTTATATCGGGTCATGGGCGAGTTTCTCGGACGCCTGAATTCCTCTCCGGATTTGTCTTATGCCTTTTCCACCTTTACGGCCGATACGCCGCATATTTATCTGGACATTGACCGTACCAAGCTGGAGGCATATGATATTCCGGTTTCCAATCTTTTTGAAGCGCTGCAGAACAATCTCGGCTCGCGCTATGTCAACAACATCACGCTCAGCGGCCAGATTAACAAGGTAATTGTTCAGGCGGACTTTGCTTACCGCCGCAGTGTGCAGGACGTTGAGAATCTTTATGTTCCCTCAAAAACGGGAACCCTGATTAAGGTAAAGAGTTTTGCCGACGTCAAAACCACGATTTCGCCGAAAATCATTTACCGTTACAACCAATATACAGATGCCTCGATTACGGCACAGAGCAAAACCGGCGTCAGCACCGGCACTGCGATTGACGGCATTCGCGCCATGGCTGCCGAAGTGCTGCCCAAGGGATTTTCGATTGCCTGGACCGGCCTCAGCCTGCAGGAAGTTGAAGCCGCCGGGCTCGCTGCGTTTCTGATTGTTCTGGCGCTGGTTTTCTGCTATCTGTTTCTGGTGGCGTTGTACGAAAGCTGGATGCTGGCTTTTGCCGTCATGTTTTCGACCGTATTTGCCATTCTCGGCGCCGTTGTCGGCCTGCATCTGATGGGGCAGGCACTGAGCATTTACGCACAGCTCGGACTGATTATGCTGATCGGTCTGGCGGCAAAAAACGCAATTTTGATTGTTGAGTTTACCAAGGCTTACCGCGATGACGGCGATACGATTCTCGATGCGGCCAAAAAAGGTGCCGGCGAAAGGTTCCGCGCCGTGCTGATGACGGCACTGACTTTTATTTTGGGCGTTTTTCCGATGATTGTCGCCACCGGAGCCGGCGCGTCCAGCCAGATTGCCATCGGCACCTCGGTTTTCTACGGTATGATTGCAGCGACTTTTATCGGCATTATTTTTATTCCGGCGCTGTTTGCCCTGTTTGAAAGCATTAAGGAATGGGCAGGGCACGGACGTTATGAAGCTGAAATCCAAGTCGAAACCAAGGCCCGCGGCAACCCGCTCGGTATCAGGCTGGAACCGAAGGTTCCGGCTCCGGGCGAAAACGCGGCGAAGAAAAACGGCCGCAAAAACGGAGGCAAAAAAAATGAGAAAAAATAATCTGTTTCTGTTCTCGGCTTTTATATTGGCTTCCTGTACCGTCGGCCCTGATTACCGGGCGCCCGGATTTTTGCCTGAAAAGCAGATTGCCGCATCATTGGAGCTTAACAACACGGCAGGGAGAATTATTCCTTCCGACTGGTACCGGCAGTTTAACGACCAGACGCTCAATTATCTGATTGCCAGCGGCCTGCGCGACAGTCCGAACGTTGCGGCCGCCGTTCGGCGCCTGCGGGAGGCCCGTGCCGGTTTGAACATAGCCAGGGCCGGTTATCTGCCGGTTCTGAACGCTTCCGGAGCCTATAAATATGACAAACCCGGCAAAAATATCGGCTACGAATTGAAAAACAACTATTATCAGGCCGGCCTTGATGCCAGTTGGGAATTGGACATCTGGGGCGGCGGCCGTCGGCAGAGTGAAGCGGCGCAGGCTTTGTTCAAAGCCGCCGCGGCAGACTTGGATAATGTCCGCGTGACGCTGGTTGCCGAAATTGCCGATACTTATATCGGTCTGCGTACGGCGCAGGAGCAGCTGCGTATTTCCCGCGAGAATTTAAAGCTGCAGCGCGACATTGCCGGATTGGTTGCCGAAAAATATCGTGCCGGTCTGACTGACGACATAGCCCTCAATCAGGCCAACTATGCGGTGGAAACCACTCAGAGCCTGATTCCGGCATTGGAGCAGCAGGTCTCGGCTTCCTCCAATGCGCTGGCGATTCTGACCGGTGTGCTGCCCGGGCGTCTGTCGGTAAAACTGGAACCGGCAGCCGACAATCTGGTTTCCCGGCGTTTTGACTTTGACGTCGACGGCATGTTCGATATTCCGGCGCGGGTTGTCCGTGCCCGCCCGGACGTCCGTGCCGCCGAACAGCAGCTGATTGCCCAAAATGCCAAAATCGGGCAGGCGGTGGCTTCGCTGTTTCCCGATATAAGCATTTCGGCCATGTTCGGTTATCAGTCCATCCGCGGTACACAGCTGTTTACGCCGCGCAGCGAGGCTTTCAGCTGGTCGCCTGCTTTAACGCTGCCGGTTTTTCATTGGGGCGAACTGGTTAATAATGTCGAACTGCAAAAGGAAACCAAGGCCGAATATGTCGAATTGTATAAGCAGTCGGTATTGACGGCCGTCGGCGAAATCAAGGACAGCATGTCTGCCGTTCAAAACGAATATCGGAAGAATCGGGCGGATTACAAAGCGGAAGAAGACATGCGACGCGTGCACGAATATACTCTGGCTAAATACCGTCAGGGGCTTATCAGCTTCAGCGATATGCTTGATGCCGAACAGCGGCTGCTGAATGCGCAGAATGAACTTGCCGCCAGTAACGGCGCGATTTATCAGAACATTATTGCTTATTACAAAGCTGTCGGCGGCGGTTTTGAACCGGCATTGTACTGATTTAGTAGGCGCCGCGGTTAATCGGGTCGTCTTGCAGCACGCTCTGCGGCCGGTAAACGTATATGTTGGTCACGCTCGGCAGGTTGTAGGTACGGTGCCAGTAGCCGCGGTCTTCCATGCACAGGCGATATTTGCGCGGGCTGGAGTCAGAATCGTTGCGCAGGCTGTTGACCATGACCGGCATGGCGCCGGGGTAAGGAACATAACTGGCCCAAATGCCTTTTTCCGAATGCCAGTCGGCGCGGATGTTCATCTTGACCTCTTCCGAAAAGAACCAGGTCCGGACGTCGGGAAGCAGTTTAAAGTCTTCGGCCTGGCGCATACATTCCGAATGGTCGCGGGCAAATTTCTGAACGCCGGTGTTTTCTCTTTCCCAGTGATAAATAACCTGACCGTCGCCGTCCTGAAAAAGGGTGCAGGACGAGGCCAGAAATACGGAAATCAGCGAAACGTAAAGTTTTTTCATTTTAAAAGTCCAGATTTGCATAATGTTTGGCAGGAAGAATTCCTTTGATGTTGTCTTTCAGAATTTCCTTGAAACTTGGCCGCGACTTTATTTTCGAATACCACAGCTTGGCGTTTTTGTAGCCGTCCCACGGAACGTCGCCCAGATAGTCGATAACCGACAGGTGTGCGGCTGCGGTAATGTCGGCCAGCGAAAAATCGTCGCCGGCCAGATAGTTGCGCCGTTCGGCCAGCCAGTCGATGTATTCGAGATGAAAGTTGAGGTTGTTAATGCCGATTTTCAGAATTTTCGAGTCCGGCGGATTGCCAAAGCCGAAACGCTTGTGAACCTTTTCATAAACGATGTTGCGGTTGACTTCCCGCATGAATTTGACGTCAAACCATTCAATCAGCCGCCGGACTTCGGCCTTTTGTTTCGGGTCGGCCGGCATCAGGCGTATCTCGCGGTTAACCTCCTCCAAAAATTCGGTAATTGCGTAGTTTCCGGCAATGACGTTGCCGTCAAAGACGAAAACCGGCACTTCGCCGGAGGGGTTGAGCTTGTACAAATCCTGAGACGGCTTCCAGGGTTCTTCTTCCTTGAGAACAAAGAGCATTCTCTTCTCAGCCATAATAATCCGGACCTTGCGCGATGCCGCCGAAACAGGATGATGAATAAGGAGTACCATATATTTGCCGCCTTTTGTTAAAGGTTTAAGTTATGTACAATTTAAACAATAAGTTCCCAAAGGTCAAGATGACGATGCCTATTTATTATGCTTATTTTCGCCGTCCGGGGGCCTGAATCATAATCATCGTGTTCGGCTGTTCGTCAACGACAGGTTCCGCAATGTCGGGCAGAGGCTTGTCGCTGCTGAACGACGGCGGAACAACGCCTTCGGTTTCCTTTTCGACCTTTTTGATCGTATCTATCAGAATCTGCTCGATACGCTTGGTTGTTTCCGGTTTTTCCATCAGCGCCGTAAACGTGCGGGAGAGGAGTTTTTTGTGAATCGAGGTTTTCGAAATGCCGATAAACAGCGGCATGTTCCAGATTGACTGTTTTGAAAAGCTGACTTTGTTGTATATGCCGAGTTTCAGCGCTTCAATCATGCTGAAATAACGGCTGCCCAGAATATAGTCGATTTGTCCGGCAAACAGGCGTTCGTACATGTCGAGGCTTTTTTCAAACTTTTTGACGTTGTACTGTTTCAGTTCCTGCGCGACAAAGTCGCTGATATGCTCGTGCGTGCTCATGGCGCCGCGCAGTTTTTTCAGGTCGGCGCGTGATTTTACCTCATGAATGCGCCCCGGCAGCATGATGGCGACAATCGGATTGTTGACCGCCGCCGGAAAAACATATTCCAAACCCATGTACATCGCCGTTTCATGATACATGCCGAGCAGCATGTCGATTTCGCCGCGGCGTACGTCGCGAACCAGCGTCGAATAGTTTTTGGTAATAACGTAGGTTACTTCAAAATTCTGCTTGGCCGCGTAGTCTTCGACAATCGTCTGAAAAATGCTGCTTAAGCTGTCGCGTTACGGCGTGTTGGCATAGTTCCCGAACGGATAGTCTAAAAACGCCGCCACTTTAAGCTCTTCCTTGACACGGTTCTTTTCTTTCTTAAGCTCCACCATCTGTGCCGTTGCCGTTTCGGCCAGCAGGACAATCGTCAGAAAAAGGGAAATCAGTATCTTTGAAATTTTTATCATCATGACCGCCACAAAAAATTTGTATTATCGCAAAATCTATACTAGAATATAACCATAATTTAACTAAATTTATTTAAAAAGGTTTTAATTCAAAATTATTCAGAGTGGCAAAGATGAACGAATCGCAGAAATATTCCGCAAACGAAGTGTCTTCCTTGGGGCAGAACGAATTGGAAAGCCGGGCCTTTATCCGTACGGCTTCGGCATTAAACCTCATTAAGGAACATTGGGAGGAAAAAAAAGGCGAACTTCCCGAAGCCCTTGACAAAAACCGCCGCCTCTGGACGATTATTGCCAGTGCCATGCAGGAGAGCGACTGTCCGCAGCCGCCCGAAGTGCGTCAGAATATCATCAATTTGGCCATGTTTGTCTTTCAGCGCACGGTAAAAGTTCTGGCTGAGCCTTCGCCGGACAGCCTCGGCGTTCTTATTAATATTAATATGAATATTGCCCGCGGTTTGGCCGGCAAACAGGCTGATGAGAGCGAAACGGCCGCCGGTTTGTAGTTTCCGGTTTGCAGTTTTAAGCCCTCTCAGATGAGAGGGCTTTTTTGTA
>OGPL01003031.1_pt1 | contig 11310 bp, 8 predicted proteins | sample 1552901 | NCBI WGS metagenome assembly OGPL01 (sample SAMEA2580244, study PRJEB22360) | human gut metagenome | biome: human gut; feature: human-associated habitat; material: faeces | place: Denmark | collected 2008/2010 | reverse complement strand
TACCACGTTCCTGCTCTTGCTCCATCCAGTCCATTGTAGCGGCACCATCGTGTACTTCACCGATTTTGTGCGTCAACCCCGTATAGAACAAAATACGTTCCGAAGTCGTTGTCTTACCGGCATCGATGTGTGCCATAATACCAATGTTTCTGGTATATTTCAAATGAGCGTCAGATTTTGCCATTTTCTTTATTCCTTATTTTATTCAATTAAAATCTAAAATGAGCGAATGCACGGTTAGCTTCTGCCATCTTGTGCATATCTTCTTTACGTTTAAACGCACCACCCTGTTCGTTAAAAGCGTCGACAATTTCGGCAGCCAATTTGTCGGCCATCGTTTTGCCTCCTCTTTTACGAGAATAGATAATAAGATTTTTCATTGAAATAGATTCCTTACGATCGGGGCGGATTTCCGTAGGTACTTGGAAAGTAGCACCACCCACACGGCGAGATTTAACCTCTACTTGAGGTGTAATATTTTCTAGGGCTTTCTTCCATATTTCGAGGGCAGATTTTTCCTCGTTCGGCAACTTAGATTTCGCAATCTCCAATGCACTGTAGAAAATAGTATAGGCAATATTCTTTTTGCCATCATACATCAAGTGGTTTACAAACTTCGAAACCCTCACATCATTGAATACGGGATCTGGTAATACAACCCGTTTCTTTGGTTTTGCTTTTCTCATTTTTTACAATAAATTGTCGTTCTTGTTTTTGGTTGCTGTCCTTTACATCTTCAACGAAGTCCGCCGACCTCATTTACTCAACCCAATCAGCCTATCCAATAAACGAGAACCAGTGTTCGACACTAATTCTTTAATTCTCTTTGCTGGCTTTTATAAAAAGGGGATTCTTATTTTTTACCCTTTGCGGCAGGTGCAGCGCCTGCTTTCGGTCTCTTAGCGCCATACTTGGATCGACGTTGTGTACGTCCTCCCACTCCTGCGGTATCCAATGTACCACGAACGATGTGATAACGCACACCGGGAAGATCTTTCACACGACCGCCACGGACAAGTACGATAGAGTGCTCTTGCAAATTGTGACCTTCACCCGGTATATAAGAGTTCACCTCTTTCCCGTTGGTTAAGCGCACACGAGCTACTTTACGCATGGCAGAGTTAGGTTTTTTAGGAGTCGTCGTGTAAACTCTCACACACACACCACGTCTTTGGGGACATGAATCCAATGCGGGAGATTTACTCTTGTCTTCCAATACAACCCGTCCTTTTCTTACTAATTGTTGAATTGTAGGCATTTCTTAGAACTTTTTTAAAAAATCTTTTACTTATAACTCTTCTTATTTTTCTCTTTATCCACGACGCCAAAACCAGCCATTACTTTCACATAATCAAGCGATTATATAAAAATATCGACCTTCTACGGCATCAAAAGTGGTGCAAAGATAAAGACTAAATCATTAAAAACCAAACATATTGGGATTATTTTTCAGCTTTTTCTCTTTATGCCATAAACATTAAAAAAAACGAATATAAAATTTTCGTTTTATTCGAAAACCTCGATTTCCTCAAATCCGAGTCCCTTCTTATCTTTTTCCGAGAGCAACATTTCCTCGGCCTTTATAGGCCATTGCACGGCCACATGAGGATCGTTATAAAACAATGTCACTTCCTCATGAGGAGCATATACATTATCTACCTTGTAACAGAATTGGGCAGTTTCACTCAATACAGCAAAACCGTGAGCAAACCCTCTGGGAACAAAAAGTTGCTTTTTATTTTCATCGGACAGCTCTATCCCTACATACTGCCCGAACGTAGGGGACGTACGACGCAAATCAACAACCACGTCATAGACACGCCCCTGTGTCACTCTCACCAATTTGGACTGTGACCATTCACCCCTTTGGAAATGGAGTCCCCTCACCACGCCATAACTCGACCGCGACTCGTTGTCTTGAATAAAATCGACAACCCCTATATACTTCTCGAAAAGTTCCTTCTTATAACTTTCCATAAAATATCCCCGGCTATCGCCAAACACCTGCGGTTCTATGACAAAAACCCCCTTTAACTTCTGCTCTGTAAATTTCATCGAAATATATTTTGGAAGACAAAGATAGCGCAAGCCGAGAGGAGAAACAAATATAATCTCCTCTAAACGCAAAAGTTTTACAACAAAAGATAAAATTTATCAGAACCGCTACATGAGCACGATCAATTCAAGTCAAACTTTTCAACTGTAAACACAGAGACAACAACTTCCAAGCCTTTACCGGATCGGAGAAAACTCCGCTTTCAGGATTCTCCCACGCTCTTTCCAACCGGGGATAATCAAACCATTCCGAAACTTGCCCGAATCGCAAATCATGTACCACTTCATCGGCCCAACCTTTTAATTCCGTGGGAATATCATAAAGTCCCTCTACCTCATTTTTGGGAGCAAGCCTTATTTTTTCAGGAAGTAAAGGCATCACGATTTTATCCGAAAACCAAGCCTTTCGATGTTTACCCGAACTTCCATCGGCCAATGCAAAAGCGATTTCGATCAAGTTGTGATTTAAAAAAGCATTCCTGATTTGAACCCCGTAATACATACTCATTTTATCGACACTTCTCAACAAATGTGGTATACGTTCATAGCACAAATCATAAAACCGTAAATTTTCATTTTCCGAAACAAACGAATGTCGATATTCGGGTTTCCGTGCCAATCGTCTGAAATCGGCCGACAGGACCTCCGAAGGGACCAATAATGTAGAACTGTCACCCGGCAACGAAACCCCGCCTAAAAAATGATTAAGTCCCCATCCGCCACTAAGCACCGAAAGTCCGCGCTTGTGCATAACCCTGAAAAAAGCAGAGTAGGTAATTGTGTTCAAACCGTCGATAGGTTCCTCTTGCCATCTCGCCAGATAATCGAGCTCCTTCAACAACATCGATTTGGTAATTTTCACCTGTTCCATTGGCAAAGGTGTCTCCGCAAGCATCTCGGCACTCCACAAAACTCCGCTTTGATGAAGTTTCCCCCGATAATGCATATAGCTCTTCAACGACCTCGGAAGTCCTATTTCCTTCATCAGAGAAATAAATAACGCCGACTCCAAACTACCATTTAGCGACAAACCTTTCTCCATTTCTCCCATCAAGCTGTATCCGACACTCCTGTGCATCTGTTCCAGAAAAGCCTCCGGCAATCGCTCGGGCGACTCCTCGCTCCACAATGAGACTCTTTTTTCAAACTCATACCAACGTTTCTCTACCAGCGAATAACCATTATAATGCAACAAAAATCCGGCAGGGAGCTGATGCACACCTTCCCAAAAAGTTTCATAAGGACTGCCATAAGTAGAATAGGCCAAGTAACTCGCCCATCGTTCCGCCGACAACAAAGGACGAATTCCACCGGCAAACAAAGCTTTGATTTCGGATGCGAAAAATAAGTTACCTCTTTGGGTGGCATAATACAAGGGTTTTATGCCAAACCGATCTCGGCAAAGCAACAATTCCTCCGACCAGCGATTGTATATAACGATAGAAAAGTATCCCTCGAACCGGTCGAAACAACCATCTCCCCAACGGTCATACGCTTTTGTAATCACCTCGCACATTCCACGAGTCGTAAAAGAATAATAATTTTCGAGCTGGCGCCGGACGTCTTCATAATTAAATATTTCACCATCTAACATAACGACCAATCCGGTATCGTTATCTTCGAACGGTTGTTTAGGAGCCACGGCCATATCGATGGTTTTCATGCGATTATGCATCAATCCCACCCGAGCATCAATAAAAGAAGAGACCCAACTATTAGGAGTCTCTTTCCCTCTGTGATTTTGTGCCGCAGACATATGAAGCAATACTTGCTCCATCAAATCCACCTCTCCCACTATCCCAGCTAATCCGCACATATTTTCTATTCCTCCGATTTTTTTAGTTTTTATCAGCCAAACTGGGTTCACAAACCCGATGGAACAACTCACCCAACGTTCTCGTGCAATCAAAATCCTCAGGAGTAACCTCTACTTGATATTCCTCTTCGAGCATCATAGCCAAAGAAACCTCAAATAAATAATTCCACTCTTCCAGACTTTTATAACGAGTCTCCAAATTCAAAGATTCCCGATCCGTCCGATACAGCATATCGGCCACCAACTGCACAAAACGATTCTTCTCCATATATCCCTTTTTCCCTCATAAACGACTATATGGCCTCATTTGTTCAAAGGATTTCACAAACCGCTGTTCATTCGTTACCTCGCTCTACTGCACACCCCTCTGTATGAAATATTTATTAAAAAAACCGAACCTATTTCTAAGATTTACATTACCTTTGAAGTATCAAATTACATTTGGTTATGAAAAATATCATTCTTTTCGACGTTAATCAACAGCATTTCGATCTTTTACCGCTGGCATTCACCCGTCCGGTTTCGGACATTAGAATAGGAATTCTTACCATACGAGAAAAATGGGAACACCGGTTACCCGGCATGTACTCCTATCTCACACCCGAATATAGGGCAGCCAAATATCCGGCGGCTCTCTCGGACGATAACATTTTTATCGCAAGCCACATTCTTCCCGACGATTCATTGGTAAAACAAATATCCGATTTGGATCCCGGAGAAGCCATCGTCTGCAATCAAGAACTGCTTGCATTTCGAGGAAATGAAGCCGATTTCCGAAACGAACGATACAATCGCACGATAGAGTACGACCACACGCTGAAATGTATCCGACATCTTTATGATATATTTCTGATGAACGGAGAATGTCTGGAAGCCGATTTCCGACTCATTACAAACGGACGAACGAGCGAGAAACTCAGCGATTCGAACCGTATCATCGGCGAGCCCTGCTTCCCAGACGGAACTCCCAAGATATTTTTAGAACCGGGAGCACATGCCGAATGTGCAATTTTCAACGTCACAAATGGTCCCATATATTTAGGAAAAGACTGCGAAATCATGGAAGGAAGTTGCATTCGTGCGCCATTCGCTGCCTGCGAACACGCCGTTGTCAACATGGGTACTAAAATTTATGGAGCGACCACGTTGGGGCCATATTGTAAGGTAGGCGGAGAATTGAATAATGTAGTCATGTTCGGATTCTCCAATAAAGCCCACGATGGATTTTTAGGAAATGCCGTTATTGGCGAATGGTGTAACTTGGGCGCCGGAGCTGTATCCTCCAATCTCAAAAACGATTACAGCGAAATTAAATTGTGGAATTATCCTACCCGCCGCTTCCTCCGCACGAACCTGCAATTTTGCGGACTTATCATGGGTGATCACTCCAAAGCCGGAATCAACACCATGTTCAACACGGCGTTCATGCTTTTGAAGGACACGGTGTTTTATCTTTTGGCTCTGGCAGTGCTTATGGGCGCCATATCTGCCGTGCTCAGCGAGTTCGGAGTGGTGTCTTTGCTCAACAAAGCGTTTGCGCCCCTCATGGGACCGTTGTACGGTATGCCGGGCGCAACCTCGATTTCACTGTTTACGTCCTTTCTGTCCGACAATCCCGCCGTGCTCACTCTCGCAAACGACAGAAATTACATCAGATATTTCAAAAAATATCAGCTTGGCGCGCTCACCAACATCGGCACTGCATTCGGAATGGGACTGATAGTCGTCGTTTCAATGCTCAGCTTAAACGGCGAGCATTTCGGGATTGCCGTTGTTGTGGGACTGTTGTCCGTGTTTTTGACGAGCATACTTGTGACAAGACTTATGCTTTTGAAAACCAAAAAAGTGTTCGGCAAGGACGAGCCTGCTTTGAAGGATGCGGGAAGCGCGGAGTACGATGTGCTGAAAATGCGCGAGGTGCGCGAAGGCGGCGTTTTTCAGCGGCTGATTTCAAGCCTGCTTGACGGCGGTGCGGGCGGAGTCAAGGTGGGAGTTTCCATTATTCCGGGAGTGCTGATTATCGCTACGCTGGTGCTCATGCTCACCAACGGCAAGCCCGAAGGCGGCTATACGGGCGGCGTCGGCGAGGGAGTGGGGCTTATTCCCATGATAGGCAGCTTTTTAAGCCCCGTCTTGAAGCCGCTGTTCGGGTTCGGTTCTCCGGAAATAATTGCCGTCCCCTTGACTGCTCTCGGCAGCGCGGGCGCGGCAATAGGTCTTGTCCCCGAAATGATGTCGAGAGGGATTATTACCGCAAGCAACGTCGCCGTGCTGACGGCTATGTGTATGTTTTGGAGCGGTTACCTGTCAACCCACGTGTCCATGATGGACGCGCTAAATTTCAGAAGCCTTACCGGCTGGTCAATCATGCTGCACACCGTCGGCGGCTTGGTCGCGGGGCTGTTGGCAAACGGACTGTTCGCTCTGGTCAGTCTGCTGCTTTGAATATTTAAACCAAAAGCGTCCCTTTCGGGACGCTTTTTTATTTGCATAGCTTAGGCTCCGGCTTGATTCGTTTCAGCTTTGCGTAACGCGGCGTCCCGTTTTCAAAGGGCGGCGCGGATTCTCCCTGAATAAGCGGCAGCACATAGCCGAGATATTTTTCTGATATAAAATTGTTTGTCGGGGAAATAAACTCCATGGGCAGAGTCTTTTCCTCGTTTGCCACCTCGCAAAGCGGAACGCGGGACGTTTCGCACAAATAATTTCCGTTTTTGTCCGCCGCACGCTTAAAACATATCATGACCTCCGACTCTCCGTCAACTGCCGCCCGCACCGCTTCCGTGCCTGCAAGACAGGCTTCCTCCACGTCGGTTTTGCTGGCTATGTGGCTTGCGCAGCGCTGCAAGAGACTGAATTCTATGGCTCTTACCTTGGCTTTGGTGTGCACCTTTACGTAGGAAGCCAAAAATGCGCCCACGCCGCCCAACTGTTTGTGGTTGAAGCTGTCCTGCTCCGTCGCAAGCCCGCTCGCGTATTCGCTTATATATTTGCCGTCCTTGTCCTTTATGCCTTCCGAAACGGCGACAAAGCAATCGCCCTTGCGGTTGTAGACCGCGCTCACGTCGTCCATAAACGCGGAGATGTCAAAGGGGATTTCCGGCACGTAAATCAAATCGGGGCCGTGACCGTTGAAAGCGGCGATTGCGCTTGCCGCAGTCAGCCAACCCGCGTTGCGTCCCATGATTTCCACAACGGTGATTGCGCCGTTGAAATACACGCTCGAATCCAAGGAAAGCTCCATGCAGCTTGCGGCGATATATTTTGCCGCCGAGCCGAAGCCGGGACAGTGGTCGGTGAGGGCAAGGTCGTTGTCAATGGTTTTGGGCACGCCGACTACGTTGCATTTGTAGCCGTGCGCTTTGAGGTACGCGCCGATTTTGCACACCGTGTCCATTGAGTCGTTTCCGCCGTTGTAGAGAAAATATCTCACGTTGTACTTGCGGAAAATTTCCAACACCCGCTTATAATCCGTTTCGTCCTCTTCAAAAGGCTTTAACTTGTAGCGTACCGAGCCCAAGGCGGAAGAGGGCATTGTTTTGAGCAGTTCAAGCTCCTCGCGGTTCTCGGAGTTTATGTCGAACAGGTCGTCGTCGAGTATGCCCTTTATGCCGTAGTGCGCGCCGAGTACGCGCGTAATGCAATCGTGATTGAACGCTTCGCTGAAAACGCCGTAGGCGCTGGCGTTTATGACCGAAGTGGGGCCGCCGGACTGGCCGAAAAGCAACGAGCCTTTGAGTTTTTCCATCTGTGAAGAAACCTCCGCATATAGTCTATTGAAATTATAGCAAAAACAGAATAAAAGTTCAATCGTTGCGGGAGAAATAAAAAAATTCCTTCAAGCAAACCCCGTCCGCCTGCCGCCTGCACCGCACTGCACGAAAAACGACAAAATACGACATAATAATTGCATTGCAGGAAAATGTGTGGTAAAATGAAGTCAAGGAGGATTTTTTATGCAGGTAATCGCAAAAAGGCGTATAGGCGGAGCGATTGTGTGGTTGGTTTTCGGAGTTTTGTCGGCTGTGTTCGGCGCGGTGACGCTTGCTACGGGGCTTGGCACGATGAGCGACTTGGCAAAAAAAATTGTCGGCGCTTTGTTTGTCGTTTCGGGCGGCGTTTTGACAATTGTGATACTTGCAAGGTTGCTCGGCAGACCTGTTGATATTCTTCTTTGCGACGAATTTATGCTCGCGGTAAACAAAAAGTCTAAATTTACCTTGTCGGCAAAGCCCGCCGCCGCAGACGACAAGTATCTGTATTTTCGCAAAAGCGATGTGGACAGCGTGTTTTACTGCAAAGCTCAGCGTTTTAAAAGCGATGTAGGTTATGAAGATAAAAACTATTGGTTGTTGCCTTGGATATTAATTTTCGGTTTTTTTCTCGTCTGTTTGTTTCTTTTAATCCGTTATCCCGGGCAGTATTATCCCGCCAAAATCATCTTGAAATTTTCGGACAAGCAGATGCTTGCTCTTTACAATGTGCGAAAGCCCGAAGAGGTTTCACGGTTGCTCAAAGGCTTCGTCAAGGACAGGGAGCCTGTGCCCGTATTCGGGCTTTCGGAGAACGGCGAAGCTCAAAGCCGCGATAACGCCGCAGACGTCCAATCAAAGGACTGAAAGGTAGCGGAGGAAAGAGCAAAAAGGGGGAGTGGAAAAAGGTTTTCACAATATTTTTTGGAAAAAAGTGAAATAAAAATTCGGACAGGGCGCTTGACAAGGCAAAAAGCAGATATAAAATAAGGGAAAAGAACGGACTCAAACGGGTTCGTTTTTTGTTTGCTGCAGCAGAAAAAAACAAGAAAATACAAAGGAGAATGACATGGGAACAATCAACAAAAAACTGAAAGACATTTCGCCGATTGCGGTGGAAGCGGAGGCGGGCAACGCGGGACGAGTCGTGTACGACTTAAAGACGGGCGTGTTAAAGCTGGAAAAGGAGCTTGTATCGCTGCCCGGGAGCAAAATGCCTCTCAACCTTAAGCTGTATTACGACGTGACGCACGGCGGTTGGAGACTCAATTACGAGCAATACTTGACGCAAAAGTCACAGATAGCGGAGTGGGAAAGCGGCACGGACAAGCCGGACGTAATCTATACCGACGGGAAAATGGAGGACAGATACTTTTACGCTGCAAATCAGGTGGTGCATGAAAGCTCGCTGAGCGACGCCGACGCGTCGGACTACGGCTATTTTGAAAACGAGACCTGTCTCAACATCAAACAGACGTCGACAGGCTGGGAGCTGGAGGATTTGTCCGGCAACGTCATGAGCTTTGACGGCAACGGGAAGCTGTGTTCTGTAGAAAACGTATACGGACACACAAGCTCGGTGACGTCAGGAACAATCACGGACGGCGAAGGCAACGTCTGCACTTTTGAGCGCTCAAACGGCGGCATGACGGTGGAGATAAGAGGCTACAACAAGCGATTCGAGCTTTTGCCCGTCACGGTATCGGGCAGCAGCGGCTGGTATATGCTTGCGGAGTATAAGGCGGAGTGGGACGGGACGGGCGCCGTTTTGCAAAAGAGCTGCACGGACAGGAGCTTTTACCGCCTGCAAAACAACAGTCTTGCCTGCGTTTACGACGGCTTTACGTCGGGGGAAGCTACCTATTTAAACAACAAGCCGAGCGTACTGGAAAAAAAGGAATATCGGGATTACGGCGCAAGCGTCAGCGGAGAAATCTGGACGCTGTCGCTTGCAAACGGCGAAACGACGGAGAAATACACCGACTTCACCCACACGGCGGACAACCGATACAGCTACAAGGATAAAAAGGGCATAAAAACCGAATACGGGCTTGTGCGCTACGACAGCAACCACCCCGACCTGCTCAAATACGCAAGCATAACGGTGGACGGACTGTGCAAGGCGCCGGACAGAACGGTTACGAGCAATTATCTTGTGGAGAGCTATGTGCCCAATCTCGGCACGGTGACGGACTTCACGACTATATCCGTGGAGGATGAAATCGAGCGAATGAATATAAACTACGACACGTCGGCAATAACCAACAAAAACGGACTTACAATAGCGATGTTCAATCTGTTAAGCTCGCAGGAGCTGTTAAATATGTTTCTGGGCATGAAAAAGGGGACGCGTATCATAAGCGTGTATATGAACGCGTTTTGCTATGACGATGGAGCAACGCCGCTTAAATTCAGGGGGTACGAGCTGAAAAACCTCGCGCCTGTGGTATGCACGGATTTCCGGGACGAGGACGGGAACAGCCGCTACAAGACGTTCACGGTGTATCAGGTGGATTTCTTCGGCATAACGCCGTATGCGCTGAAAGAGACGACGCAGCTGGTCAAGGGGAACAAGCGTTACGTGTCGTACAAGTATTACAACTCCAAATTCGAGCTGGTAAAAGAAAAAGGATATGACGGAGTGGAGAAGCAATATACCTACGACGCGGACGGACTTATGACGGGCGAAAGGACAGGGGGCGACACTGCATACGTAAAGACGGACTACGCGTTTGAGCAAAAGACGGAAGCGGGAGAGAAGGTGTATGAGGAAAAGAGCACGTTTTACGTGGACGGACAGGAGCGGAGCGCAAGAAACGTCTACGACGGAAAAAAGGAGCTTAAATACACCGAAGACGCAAAGGGAAACAAAACGACGCCCGTGTTCACAAACGACCTGCTCGCGTCAATCAAGGTCAACGGAACGGAAAAAACGAGCTACGAATACGAAAACAACCGCTTAACCAAACTCACCCACAACGGAACAAGGTTCAGGTTCGGTTACGGCAGAGGGTATCTTGGTTCAATAGGTTACGAGACGCTCAACAGTCTTTACAACAAAAGAATAGAGTTCAACACCCTGACTCGCTCCGCAACCGACGACGAAAAGGCGGTGCAGTACGATACGGACGCCAACGGCTACGTGGAAAGATACACTTATGACAAAAACGGCAGGTTGCTCGGCAAGAAAGAGAAGAAAGCAGGCACGTCGAGCTATGCAAGCGTAATAGAAAACACGTATCTCGAAGCAGAAGACGGCGGCTTGAAGCCGAGCGTGTTGGAAGAGATTGTTGACAACAAGGCAGGATTGAAGTATACTTACACATATGACGAAAACAGGAAGCACGCGACAAAGGTAACGGTCACGAATACAGCCGGCGGAGCGCAGAAATATGTCAAAAACATAAGCTACGACGGCTATGACAGGACAATCAAAGAGGATTACGGAGCAAGTGCGATAGGTACGGAGGTGAATTATCCCGACGGCAACAACTCTCCCGAAGAAAGAGTAGAGACGTTGAAGCATATAATGAACGGGACGCTGGACACAACGAGTTACACCTATGACGGACTTAACCGCTTGACCCAGAAAGAAATGGAAGCGTCGGTGGGGATAAGGATATACCGACAGAGATATGCTTACCACACGGGAAAAAGCGGAACAAACGAGACAACGGGACTTGTAAA
>OGPL01003013.1_pt1 | contig 11367 bp, 12 predicted proteins | sample 1552901 | NCBI WGS metagenome assembly OGPL01 (sample SAMEA2580244, study PRJEB22360) | human gut metagenome | biome: human gut; feature: human-associated habitat; material: faeces | place: Denmark | collected 2008/2010 | reverse complement strand
ACTTTCCGGGCAGCAGAAGCAACAACCGTCTACCTGACGATAATACTCCCGGGCAGCATTAACAGCCTCCCGCGAGGTACTGAAACAGCCTAAGTAGACCCTGTTCTCCGCACTCGGCAACCAACTACAGTCCGAGCGGTGAACCTCATGGTCACCGTTCGGCTGAGCGTTGCTGTTCACATAAAAATACATGGACATGCACTCGTCCTCCTTCTTTGAGATAGTACAAGCCCACGTTGACAAAAGCCCAGAAATCTGGTATCATAATAATGCGTCTATTATGATCGTACGTGGGAAGTCCTCAGATACAGCTGGAACTGTCATCTGGGGGCTTTCTTCTTGTCCGCTCATATAATACCATACCAACCCCAGGCCTGTCAAGGCTTTTTTGGAAAAGTTCTTTCGCAATATTAAAATATGACATCAAAATTAAATGTGCCAAGGTGCTACTCCACCCAATGTTACTCTGACAGGCCCGTTCCGACATCTGATTGGCACGAGCCTGTTTGGTGCAATGGCACACTTCGTTTATTGTGTGACTTTGAGTGTGCAGGAAATTGCCGTCAAAGCGATATCATACCCTGTCGATAAAAACTCAATCTCAGCGAGCCACCAAGCGCTCCACCAACGTGTGATCACATTCAAACAGATAGAGCAGCCGTTGTGCAGCACCAGACGGTGCATTTTTTCCGGCCTCCCACGACTCAACTGTTCTCGGAGAAACACCAAGCGCCGTTGCAAGTCCTCTCTGGGAAAGTTTTAGTTCCTTGCGCGTCCGGGCCACATCATCTGCCTTATATGCAGGAATCGGCGTTTCCCGCACCACTGTACGGCAACGGCTTTTATCGCCCTTTGTGTAGTCAACGGCCTGCTCAAGACTTTCCTTCAAAGCGTCAAAGTAATCGAAGTTTTCCATAAGTCAAGCCTCCTTTATGGTTTCAATCAAATTACGAATAATTTTCTTCTGTGCAGGGTTCATGTCCGCCTGCACATTTTTGGGATAAGCAAGGAGCAAGAAAATTTGCTCCTTCACCACAACATCCACATAAATCACGCGCCCACCGCCAGACTTTCCTCGTCCGGTCAATGGAATCCGGATTTTACGTGCTCCTGCCAAGTCAGGAATCACATCTCCAGCATCCGGATTTTCGAGCAAAACATTCTGAAGCTCCCGCAATTCTTCATCGCCAAGCCCCATATGTTCCCATGACTTTTCAAATCCGGCGGTCATTACAAATAGTCTTTTCACCTGCGATTCCCCTCTCCTACCTTTATTATATACTATTCAATCGTAGTTATCAACACTTTTTTAAAACGATACGTGCAAAAAAGACTAAACTGCCCGAAAATCTGTATCACTACACCAGCCTTATCAAGTATCGGATGATTCTTGCCACCGGGAAGCTGGTTTTAGCACCCTCAAATTTGAAATATGATAACGCGACTTTCCATAAGGAACCGATGTTCTTTAATGGACACGAAATTGGTGTTAAAGCTGTTGACAAATACGAAAACTACCACCCTGTTGTCTGGATGACAGCTAACGACCGTGCAGGTGCCAAAAATACCGGTCTGTCCAACGATAAAATCATGTGCCGCATCACCATCAAGACCGAGGGTAAAATTTGGCGGTATCTGCCTTGGCGAGCTTTCTACGACAAGTACAATGCTGACCGCAGCATTGCCTCCACCCTGAAACAGACTGCGGACGATTATCGGAACTGGTATGTCCGTGAATCCGAAATTCCAGTTGAAGACTTTGCAAAGGTCGAGTTTCTGGCCGAAGATGGTACCTACAAGGCTGAGAATGACATTCCCGGCTTCTCTTTGTCCGATGTTGCCCCGGAACTTTTTGATTAAAGAACCGTCTGATATGTACAGAACCCCCGCCAGCGTTGGGCTGACGGGGGTTCTACTGCTTTGCACTTACAGTTCTATACTGTTCTTACGATTCTCTTGCTGGTCTTGCTTTGCTGTCTGCTCCTGCTCCCTCATAAGCCCAATGGCCTGATTCATCTTTTTCGCACCGAAGTAGTTCCACACTCTTTCAAAGTCACGTTTTATCGCATAAAGCCGTTCATTCTCTGCTTCGGCCTGTTCCAGACGCTCTTTCAGATTCCGGATCGCATCCTTTTCACTGCGGTAGAAGCTCTGATACTTGTCACGGTCATGCTTCATCTCCCAGTACTTCCGATGGAGGGCAAAGAGTACCTTCACCAACTTCTGGATCAGCGGCATGGCCTTCTTCTCCCGATAGCTCTTGGCGGTCTCAAATGTGGCTGCTTCTGGCACCCATTCTTCTGGCCGCTGGGAGTATTGCGCTGACAGGTTTTCCAAACCTTCCATAATGGGAGCCAGCTTGTTCAGCTTCTGGCTCTGCTTCTGGTAGGTCAGCTCTGCTTTCTGTACCCGCTGTTCAGCGGCTTCTACGGCTGTCTGCGCTGTTTCCAGCTGTTCCTGCATCTCGGTCAGGTCGGTCTGGCACTCCTGCTTGGCAGCTTCCAGAGCCGCTACCTCTTTACTACGCTCCTGCTTTTTGAAGTCCAGCACAGACAGGTGCTCTTCGTGGGTGCCTTTCTGTTCCCACTCGATGCCGTGCCGCTCCATCACGGCAGCAAGCTGCTCTTTCTCGGCGTTGATCCACTGGTTCAGCTCGGATTCCCGTTTAGAACCGCCTGCAAAGCCCAAGGCTTTCAGCGCCTGCTTCAGGGACACCTTGGTGTCCAGTCCTTTGCCCTTCCAGCCGGACACATACGGCACGAAGTCGATGTGCAGATGGGGCGTAGCTTCGTCCATGTGGAGGAAAGCCCCGAACACCCGCAGTGTCGGGTTCCGCTCTTGGAAGCCCTGCATATACTCGTCCAGCAGTTCCTTTGCCAGTGCGCCATTCTCGGTCAGGACACCCATATCATCTTTGTTGCCGATCTGGACGATCAGCTCATGGAAAAGCTTTTCCTGCTTGCCTGTCCGCAGGTGCTCATAGTAGTCGGTGATACAGCGGTCCTTGCGCTTCTGCTTGGCATTGTAACGCTTCACTGCCTCGTCAAACAGTTCGTGGTACACCTTCTGAATCGGCTCATCCCGGTACACGACATTCAGGCTGCTGCGCTTCGGGTCTACGTTTTCAGCGGTGAAACTTCTCCGGTTATGGTTGAGGGAGCCGGGACCCCGCATTGCGGAAATGGTTCTTTTCAATCGCACGTCCTTTCTCTGTGGAAGTAACTGGTGCCGGACACGGCAAAGGCTTTGTTACTTTCGTCGAAAGTAACGCAAAAGCACTTTTGACAGACGTTCCGTCCATCAAAAGATGCCTTTGCGCCCTGCCGGGGGCCTCCGTCTGCGGACGGGGTTTCGCTGCACCTCGCCGCTGCCCGGTCCAACACCACCTTCCTGCGTGATTGCATTCACAGGAGCGTGACACGCTCCTGTACTTTGCCAATAGAGGGACTCACCAGCGGAAGCTTTCTGGCACGCCTCGTCTGTCCAGATACTCCTGCCGAGCCTGCTCCCGCTGTTCCTCGGTGGGTGCTGTCTTGTACTGGGCATACAGCTCATGCCGCAGCATCGCATCCAGTTTTTGCTCCAAGCCCTGTTCAATAATCTCTTCGTACTCATTTTCGCCGCTCAAATGATAATGCAGCAAGGCGACGAAAAGTTCCTGCGAAATTTGCACATTTTTCATCATTATCACCATCCCGTGTCGGTTGTGTCGATTGTGACGATATTTTATATAGTAGCAAAAATACCGTCACAACCGTCACGAATCGTCACGCCCCAGAATTTTCCAGCGTCAATTTGACCTCTCTGCCCTCATGGGTGCGCCTGCTTTCGTACCGAATTCCATAATCGTTGTAGAGCCTGTCGGCACTCACGTTCAGCTTCCGGGTCAGGATGTTTGCCTGTATGCTCACACCCGGCAGACGTTCCAGCAGCTCCGTGGGCGTACCGCTCCACTCTGGCTGTTCCGGACTGAGCATCTTTGCCACCGCTTCCAGAAGCGGGTCGGGCGGCAGCTTCCAGAGTTCCGTTTCGGCTCCTTGGAACTCCCACACGCAGCGTTCCCGGTTGAACTCCAACGTCAACTCCTGATCCGGCTGGTCACGTCCCACAATGTCCAGCAGGGCGGTGTTGTCCGTGCGCCGCTTCTTCTGCATGATGAACGCGCCATCCGCTGCACCCAACAGACCGTTGGTGCCGGAGATCATATCAAAGCTGTCCTCGGCTTCCATCTTCCGGGTGTGATGAACCACCAGCAGGCAGATGCCGTACCTGTCGCTGAAAGTTTTCAGTTTGGTCACGATCTCGTAGTCGCTGGCGTAGCTGTATCGGTCACCGCCGATCTCCCGCACCTTCTGCAGGGTGTCGATGATGATGAGCCGTACATCCGGGTGCTCCCGGATGAATCCTTCCAACTGCTGGTCAAGTCCCTCGCTCACGGACTTAGCTTGCGTTGCGAAGTAGAGATTGCTGGTCTCCTCTACCCCGAACATCCGGGAGAGCCGCCGCTGCAGCCGGGCGTAATCGTCCTCCAATGCCAGGTAGAGGACGGTGCCCTGATGCACCTCGTACTCCCACAGCGGAAGCCCCATCGCCACATGGTAGGCAAGCTGCCCCATGAAGAAGGACTTACCCACCTTGGGCGCACCTACAAAGAGGTAGGTGCCGCTGTACAGCAGGTCGTTCACGATGGGTCTCCGGGGTGGATACACCGTGTCGTACAGTTCGGTCATTGATACCGTGTTCAGCCCGAAATTGTTTGACTTTTTCGCGGCTTGCAGATTGATTTGCTTGTCCGAATTTGTTATAATATTGGTGTTGATTTTTGAGGACGACTGTACCGCATCTGCGCCAACAGATGCACTCGGTACGGTCGTTTTTCTATTGTCTGTCATTCGCATTCCTCCTTAAGTCCGTTCAACGTCAGAGCCACCATTTGCAGGGTCTCCAGCAAGTCCGGCGGAACTTCTTCATCCACGGCCAGCCGCTGCAATTCCTGATAGATCAGCTTCATCTGGTCTCGCAAGGCTTTGTAGACCCTTGGGTTGCCTACCACGGTGACCTCCCGGTCGGTCAGGCGGCGGATGATATACTCCTGTTTGGTCAGCCCGGAGAGCTTTACTTTGGCTTCCAGAACCTCGTCCTCTTCCGGGGACATTCGGAAGGCTACTACCTTGTTCCGCCAGCGGCCTTGCTGGTCGAGTACTCGTTCCATTTTCATCCCTCCCTTCGCTCCATGTCCAGCTTCTGCGCCATCTCCTGTTGCTTTGAGGGGAAGAGGTGGGCGTACTTATAGGTGATGTCCACGCTCTCATGCCCCACCCGGTCTGCGATTGCCAGCGCCGAGAAGCCCATCTCGATCAGCAGCGATACATGGGAGTGCCGCAGGTCGTGGATTCGGATGCGCTTCACCCCGGCTTCCTTGGCTCCCCTGTCCATCTCGTGGTGCAGATAGCTCTTGGTCACCTCAAAGATCCGCTGGTCTGGCTGGACTTTGTAGAGGGATTTCAGATAGTCTCTGATCTCGTCCGTCAGAAACTGCGGCATCTGGATGACCCGGACGCTCTTGGGTGTTTTCGGGTCGGTGATCACATCCCGGCCTTTCAGCCTTTGATAGGATTTGGTGATGGAGAGCAGCCCCTTGTCCAAGTCGAAGTCTGCCGGAGTCAGAGCCAGCAGCTCGCCCTCCCGGATGCCACACCAGTAGAGGACCTCAAAAGCGTAATAGGATTGCGGCTTGTCCATCATGACCTCTGCGAATTTGAGGTACTCTTCCTTTGTCCAGAAAAGCATTTCCTTGTGCTTTTCTGACCCCATGCACCCGGCTGTGGCTGCTGCGTTTGATTTCAGTCCGTAGAACCGGACGGCGTGATTCAGAATGGCACTGAGTTGTCCATGCAGCGTCTTGAGGTAGGTCGGCGAGTAGGCCTTGCCGTTTTTGTCCCGGTAGTTCAGCATCTCGTTCTGCCATGCGATCACATCCCGTGGCTTGATCTCGCTGAGCCGCTTTTCTTTGAAATACGGTAAGATTTTCGTTCGGATGATATGCTCCTTGGTAAACCATGTGTTTTCCCGGAGTCGCTTCTTTTTGTCAGTGATATAAATTTCCACAAAGGCTTCAAATGTCATGGTCAGGTCTGCCGCCTGTTGAAGAAGGAACTCCCGCTCCCACGCCAGAGCATCCTTCTTGGTGGCAAATCCCCGTTTCAGCTTCTTCTGCTTCACACCTTGCCAGTTCTCGAAGTAGAAGGAAGCGTACCATGTGCCCTGCCTGTTGTCCTTGTAGGCTGGCATCCTATCACTCCTCCCCTGCCCCGTAGATTTTCTCCTGATAGTACCTCCTGCTTACCCGGCCTCCTACGGTCGTGTAGCCTTTGGCCTTCAGTTCCTCGTTCCACTGGGCGATCATCTTGTACGCCAGACCCTGGGAGATGTCCAGCTCCTTTGCCAGCTCGTCTGCCTTGATAAAAATGCTGTTTGCCATTTTTTGTCCTTTCCTTGTCGGTTTCGTTTCGGTGCCGCTTCATCCTCGCTGACTTCCGGCAGGCATATCCCCTTTGCGGTGCTGTGCCGTCCCCTTGTGGAGCGCTCGCTTCCTTTCGGAAGGTCTTGGCGGTTTGGGTCAGTTTGGCGGTCATTCAATTTTACTAAGCATTTTTGCTTATCTTTTTGTGCTCTCATTATACTAAACACATTCCGTTAAGTCAAGAGGTTTTCGGGTAAAATCTTAAACTTTTTTGTTTATTTTCTATTGCACCTCCTATTTTTCTGTGCTATACTAGGTTCAACAAATATGTTTAAGTCAGGAGGCAATCGCATGGCAGTCGGTGACCGCATCAAACGTGCCCGCAACCTCCGAGGTATGACCCAGAAAGAACTGGGCATCGCCATCGGGTTTGAGGAGAAGAGCGCAGACATCCGTATCGCACAATACGAAAGCAACACCCGCACTCCTAAAGAAGAGTTGCTCCGCAAGATTGCGGAGGTACTGGACGTGAACTACCGTTCCCTCTATGAGCCGACCTTGTACGCCGCAGAGGATGTGATGTACACTCTGTTCGAGCTGGACGAGCACTATCCCGGCACCCGGCTCTATGAGGTCACAGACACCACCGACCCGGATTTCCCGGAAAAGCACATGGCAGTCAGCTTCCGATATCGCCTGCTGGATGAGTTCTTAAAGGAGTGGCAGCTCCGCAAGAAACAGCTCCGGGAGGGCGAGATCACCAAGGAAGAGTATCTGGAATGGAAGCTCAACTGGCCACAGACCGCCGACGGCTGCGGCCGGTACGAGCCGAAGAAAAAGTGGCGTAAAGAATAAAAGACACAAAAATGCCCTCTGAAAAACTTACCGTTTCTCAGAGGGCATTCTCATGTCTCTCTTTATGAATAATCGCCTGATAGTATCAAAGCAGTATCACAGAGCCTTTTGGCTCTCAAAATATTGCATTGCATCAATACTTTTCAGGGTTTGCAGATTACTCGAGCTCGATGGTGGCAGGCGGCTTACCGGTGCAATCGTAGAACACACGGTTGACGTGCTTGACCTCATTGACAATGCGGCTGGTCACGGTGCCCAGAACATCCCAGGGCACATTGTAGCTCTCAGCCGTCATAAAGTCGGTGGTGGTCACAGCACGCAGGGCCACAGCGTAGTCATAGGTACGCTCGTCACCCATCACGCCAACGCTGCGCATATTGGTCAGAGCAGCGTAATACTGGTTGATCTCCTTATCCAGACCCGCCTTGGCGATCTCCTCACGCCAGATTGCGTCTGCATCCTGCACGATGGCAACCTTTTCGGGGGTCACCTCGCCGATGATGCGGATGCCCAGACCGGGGCCGGGGAAGGGCTGGCGGCTGACCAGATACTCGGGCAGACCCAGCTCACGGCCAGCCTGACGGACTTCGTCCTTGAACAGGTTGCGCAGAGGCTCCACCAGCTCCTTGAAGTCCACGGTGTCGGGCAGACCGCCGACATTGTGGTGGCTCTTGATCACCGCGGACTTGCCAAGGCCGGATTCGATGACGTCCGGATAGATCGTGCCCTGCACAAGATAATCGACGGCGCCGATCTTCTTGGCTTCGGCCTCAAATACGCGGATGAATTCCTCGCCGATGATCTTGCGCTTCGTCTCCGGATCGGTGACGCCGGCGAGCTTCGAGAGGAACCGATCCTCCGCATTGACGCGGATGAAGTGGATATCCCATTTGCCGAAGGCGGCTTCGACCTCGTCGCCCTCATTCTTGCGCATCAGGCCATGGTCGACAAACACGCAGGTGAGCTGGCTGCCGATGGCCTCGGCCATCAGCGCTGCAGCGACAGAAGAGTCCACGCCGCCGGACAGCGCCAGAAGTGCGCGGCCGGAGCCGACCTTTTCGCGGATGGCGCGGATGGCGGTCTGGCGGTAATCCGCCATGGTCCAGTCGCCGGAGGCGCCGCAGACGGAATAGAGGAAGCGGCGCAAAATTTCGCTGCCCTGGACGGTATGCTGCACTTCCGGATGGAACTGCACGCCGTAGAGCTTCTTTTCCGGACAGGCCATAGCGGCCGTCGGGCAGACGGCGGTCTTCGCAGTGACGGTGAAGCCGTCGGGGACCTGCGAGATGTAGTCGCCGTGGCTCATCCACGTCACGGAGGACGCGGGCAGACCATGGAAGATGGCACTTTCGGTGTCAAACTCGGTCAGCGTCTTGCCATATTCGCGGGCAGTCGCTTCCGTCGCTGCTGCAACGGTGCCACCCAGCGAATATGCCATGAGCTGGCATCCATAACAGATGCCAAGAACGGGGATCCCGAGCGAAAACAGCGCAGGATCCACGTGCAGGGAAACAGATTCATAGACGCTCTGCGGGCCACCGGACAGGATGATGCCGATGGGGGCAAGCTTCCGGATCTCGTCAGGGGAGATGGAGCAGGGCTTGACCTCGCAGTAGACGTTCTGCTCACGCACGCGGCGTGCGATGAGCTGGCTGTACTGGGCGCCGAAATCCAGAATGAGGACAGTTTCCATTATGCCTCCTCCTCACGGAAGACGATGTTGCCCGGCTCTGCGCTTTCGATGATGGCGAGCGAATGCAGGTTGACGCCTGCTGCGCGGAGCTTGTCGCCGCCGCCCTGGAAGCCCTTCTCCACGGCGATGCCAATGCCCTCGACCGTGGCACCGGCTGCTTCGCACAGATCGATCAGACCGCGCAACGCCTTGCCGTTGGCCAGAAAATCGTCAATAAGCAGCACATGGTCGCCGGCGTTCAGATACTTCTTGGCCACGATCACCGGGAACTCCTTCTGCTTGGTGAAGGAATAGACCGTGGTGGTGTACTGGTCGCCGTCAAGGTTGATGGACTGGCTCTTCTTCGCGAACACCACCGGCACGTCGAAGTGCTGCGCCACCACGGCGGCGATGCCGATGCCTGACGCCTCGATGGTGAGGATTTTGTTGATGGGCGCGTCGGCGAACAGGCGCTTGAGCTCCTTGCCCATCTCGTTGAACAGGTTGATGTCCATCTGGTGGTTCAGAAAGCCGTCCACCTTCAGAACGCCTTCCGACTTCACCACACCGTCGCGCCTGATGCGCTCTTCAAGCAGTTCCACAGTCCAGTCCCTCTTCCGATTCCTACCTATATCATGCGGCTTGCGTTAAATGGAAACCATTCCCGTGACCAGCAGGCCGATCGACACGATTGCCGCGATGAGGATGACGGCGGCGACCACGCGATCAAGCGTGTTTTCCAAGAACGGCTGGTTACGCTCCTTCTTGCCCTTGATATACACCAAGATGCCAGGAGCATACAGGATAGACATGAGCGTGACGCCGACGGCGCCGCTTGCCCACGCAAGGAACACGCTATAGATGACGCCGAGGACGGCGAACACGCGCCAAACGGGCACGGGAACGCCCAGCTTGCCCTTGAAGGAACCCGCCTCGGTGAACGCAACCTTGGCGAAATACGCAGCCGAGAGCAGGTACGGCAGCAAGATCATGCCAGCGGACAGCGCGTAGAAGAACTGGTACGTGCTCTCGGAGAACAGCATGATGACGAGGAACATCTCGATGATCAGGTTCGTGACGACCAGCGTGACGATGGGCGCGCCCTTCTTGTTCACACGGGCGAACGCCTTCACGAAACCGCCCTGGGCCGCCGCCTCGTAGGGGCACTCGGCGGAGAGCACGGTGTAGCCGAGCATGGCGCCGACCAGGGACAGCACCACGCCGCCGTTGATGAGCGTAGCACCCCACGGGCCCACGGCGCGCTCCATGACGCCGGCGAGCGCCGGGTTGGAGAGCTCGGAGAGCTCGGAGAGCGGCATGACGCCCATGGACAAGGTGGAGACCAGCAGGTAGATGGTGAGCACGCAGACGAAGGCGATGACGGTGGCCTTGCCCACATCGCTGTCCTTCTTGGCTCGGCCGGAGATCGCCACGGCGCCTTCGATGCCGAGGAACACCCAGATGGTGACCATCATGGTGCCGCTGACCTGCTCGAAGAACGACATACCCTCCACAGAGCCGTGCGCCATGTTCTCCATGAAGATGTTCACGTCGAACTTCTGGAAGAAGATGATGGCGGTGAGCGCGACGAAAATGGGGACGAACTTGCTGATGGTGATAATCAGGTTGACGCCCGCCGCCTCCTTCACGCCGCGGCTGACCAGGAACGCGTAGAACCAGATGATGCAGCTGGCCACGATGACGGAGGCCAGGTTGTTGCCCGTGCCGAAGACGGGGAAGAAGTACGACAGGGCGCCGCACAGGAGCGCGGAGAAGCTGACAGTGCACAGGATGGCGGAGATCCAGTAGCCCCACGCGCTGTTGAAGCCCAGAAAATCGCCGAAGCCGGCGGCGGCGTAGCTGTAGATGCCGCCCTTGAGCTGGGGCTTAAGGCGCGACAGCGCGAAAAACATCATGACCAGGCACAGCACGCCCACGGCCGAGATGCCCCAGGCCGTCAGGATGGCGGCGCCGTTGGCACCATGGGCGGCCTGATCACCGGACAGCGTGAACACGCCGGCGCCGAGGATCAGCGTGATGACCGACGCTACTAGACGGAAGATGCCCAGCTTGCCGTGATGTTCCATATCATGTAGCGCGCCGGACCCGGTTGCCACCTTGCCGGAAGCGGCCATAGCAGCGCCTGCCGCTTCGTTAGCGTTGTTCATCGAACCCTCCTCGTCAGAGTAAATAGTCCTCATCACTATACCCCACACGAGGCTTTCTAAAGGATTCATAAAGGATATTTTCCGATGCAAATGAATAATGCTTGGGGTGTATGCGCGTTTTTGCGTGGGATGATTCGCGCGGCGGGGACGCGCGCGAAACCGGGCCGGGACCGCAGGGCGGCGCGCACCGAGGGCACGGCGGCCCGAAA
>OGPL01002999.1_pt1 | contig 11425 bp, 3 predicted proteins | sample 1552901 | NCBI WGS metagenome assembly OGPL01 (sample SAMEA2580244, study PRJEB22360) | human gut metagenome | biome: human gut; feature: human-associated habitat; material: faeces | place: Denmark | collected 2008/2010 | reverse complement strand
ATGTGGTTTACGGTGGTGAACACCATCTACACCAGCACCGACCGCACCGGCGACCTGACCCTCTGCGACCTCGCCAGCGGCATCTCCCCCCAGGAAAAGCAGCTGGGCATGTCCCTGCTGCTGGTAAACACCGCCAAGGGCGCCCAGATCTTCGACTCCCTGCCCCTGCACCGCCGCCGGTTCGATCTGGCCGAGGCGGTGGCGGCGGATCAGGCGCTGCGCTCCCCCGCCCCGGTGTCCGTAGACCGCACAAAATTCTTCGACGCCCTGGAGCAGGAGCCCTTCCGTCAGGTCTGCGCCCGCTTCCTGTCCCTGATGCAGCCCCGCGCCCGCGCCGCCAGACCGCTGAAGGAGCTGCTGCACATACCCTTCAAAAAGAGGAAAGACAAATGACCAAAACGCTGCTGCACACCTGCTGTGCGCCCTGCTCCGTGGCCTGCATCCAGCTGCTCCGGGCGGAGGGCATCGAGCCGGTGTCCTACTGGTACAACCCCAACATCCACCCCTATCAGGAATACAAGGCACGCCGCGACACGCTGATGGCCTACGCCCCCTCCGTGGGCGTGGAGCTGATCGTGCAGGAGGATTACGGCCTGCGGGAGTTCTGCCGCGCCGTGGCCGATGACATCGACCACCGCTGCGGCAAATGCTACGGCCTGCGGCTGGAGCAGACCGCCCGCTACGCCGCCCTGCACGGCTTCGACAGCTTTTCCAGCACCCTCTTCGTCAGCCCCTACCAGAACCACGAGCTGCTGCGTCAGACGGCGGAGGAGATGGCGCGGCGCTACGGCGTGGCGTTTCTCTACCGCGACTTCCGCCCCGGCTTCCGTCAGGGGCAGCAGGAGGCGCGGGAGCTGGGGCTGTACATGCAGAAATACTGCGGCTGCGTGTTCAGCGAGGAGGAGCGCTACGCCAAGCAGATCGCCCGCGACATGCAGACCCCCGAAAAGCACCTGTAACGCGCAGGAACCGGCGCCCCCGCCGTCCCGTCTCGTGGGGGACGGCGTCCTCGACGTCCCTCCCTGCACCCCAAAAACAAAATCCTATCACACACAAAGGCGGCGCCCCACAGGGCGCCGCCTTTTGCATTTGCGTATGTTCATCAGCCATTCCTCGCCAGCAAATACAGCCGCTGATAGTCCAGAATGTCCACCTGCCCGTCCTCGTTGACATCGGCCAGCCGCAGGAAATACCGTACCAGCAGCTCATTCCGCGCCGCATCAGCGCTGTCACAGAACGAACCGGGCACCTTCCGCAGCGCAAGATAGTCGTACAGCGTCTGCAGATCCAGCGCGCATCGCAGCGCGTCCTCCGCGCCGGTGCCGTCGCCGTTGACATCACCAATGCGCCGCAGCAAACAGGCAACATTGGCGCTGCCGCTGTCATCGGACAGGGCAACGGGCATTTCCCACGCCACGCAGCCGCCGCCGTCCACCCGCAGCGTATACGTCCCCGCGCCGATCCGCAGCCCGGGCAGCAGGAAACCGCCGTCCGCCCGCACGTCACCCCGTGCCGCCACGACGCCATCCTTCAGCAGCGTGACCATGGCATTGTCCGTGACACCGGCAACAGACCCGGAAACGGTGAATCCCAGCGCCGGAACGACCTCCTGCTCCACCAACACCGCATTACAAACCGAGCAGTGCTTTCCTTCCGTCAAACCCGTCTTGGTGCACGTAGGCTCCACAGCCTTGTCGATGACTTCGGTATGTCCCTTAGCAGGAACAACTTTCTGTTCCACCAGCACCGCACTACACACCGAGCAGTGCTTGCCTTCCGTCAGCCCCGTCTTAGTACACGTCGGTGCCACAGCCTTGTCAACGACCTCGGTATGTCCCTTTGCCGGAACGATTTCCTGCTCCACCAACACCGCACTACAAACCGAGCAGTGCTTTCCTTCGGTCAGCCCCGTCTCAGTACACGTCGGCTCCACAGCCTTGTCCACGACCTCGGTGTGAGGGATGGCTATGTACCGCGCGGTGAACTCCGCATCGGCGGTGATGCTGGAATAGTCGCCGCCCCACCCGGCCAGTTCATAGTGATGCGCCTCGTCCGGCGCTTTTACCGCGTCCGGCGGCACAGCCGCAGCACGATAGCGAACCGACTGCCGCGAGAGAACGGTGCCGTCCTCATCCCGGAACGTCACCTCGAAGAAGGGATCCTTCACCTCGCAGGACGCAGCGCACATATCCAGCGCGATGGGCCGACGGTCAGCGCCGACAGCCGATGTAGTAACGGTAGGCGTCAGGGTGACAGTCCCTTCCTTTTCCGGCTGGAACGTCATGGTCAGAAGCACCGCTTCATCCACAAAACCCTTCTCACAGATAAAAGTAAATTTCACTTGACCACCGTCAAAGTTGGGATTCGTCACGATACACACGCCGTCCACACTCTCCATACCCGCGTTCACCTCCACGCCGGTGCATGTCAGCAGCGCCGTGTCGTAGGAAATGCAGAAATCGGCGGCAGCCAGGCCACTGCCTTTATCCAGCACAGCCACAGCGGTGATCGTTTCGTCGGTACGGGCAGCGGCAGGCATGGTCACCCGCAGAGCGGGCGTCTCCGGTATTACCTCTGTCTTTCGCAGGGTCAACGCCTGAGTGAAGCCGACGCCGTTCATGGCGGCCAGCGCCGTGTCGTACAGCTCGGAGGCTGCGAAGGTCACGGAGGTGTCCGCGTCCACGTCGGCCGCCGCCTCCAGCGTCAGCCGCAGCAGCTCGCCGCCGGGTATTTCCTCCTCAGACGCAAAGGCGGCGGACACATACCCCGCCCGGCTGGTGTCCAGCGACTTCATCGCCCCGGACAGTGCGGACAGCGGCTCCGCCGCCACGCAGGTGAACAGCGCGGCGTCATAGCGGAATTCCAGCTTACCGGCAGCCAGCCCCTGGCTGCCATAGGTGCGGGCGGTGATGCTCACCTGCTCGCCCTTGTGCAACGTGGACACGCTGCTGCCGCTGTAAAAATACAGCGTCTTGGTGGTGGTCTGCGGCTCCGTCACCGCAAACACGCCGGACGCGCCGCTCAACGGCACGGCGACCAGCCCGGTGTTGTAGGCGTTTTCGAGCAGGATACCCAGCAGATAATCGCCGGGCGCGGCGTTCGGCCGCACGCGGAAATCCAGCCGCAGAATGCTCTGGGAACCGGATATGCCGTCCAGGCAGGCGCCGTTGAAGGACACCTGTCCGGCCGTCTCTGTGTTCACCGTCCCCAGGGCGGAAAAAGCTCCCACCATCGCCGCGCCGGTCAGTTCCAGCGCCGTGTCGTCATAGGACACAATGCCCTGCACACCGGCCAGCGCCTCCAGATTGGAGCCGCTGACATACACGGAGCGCGTCTCGCCGGGCGCGGCGGAGGCGCTGCCCACCCGCAGGAAGGCGCTGGCCGCCCACGCGGTGGAGATCAGATTCACCAGCAGCGCAGCGGCACACAAAAGTGCCGCTGCGCGCCGGGATGCGCGTTTTGCTTTCATGGAACAGCCCCCTTACAGCGTCAAGGAGCCGATGATGCCGTTGGCATACTGCAGGATGGTCAGCACCTCCACGGCCTCCAGCGTCTTATTGCCGTTCAGGTCGGCGCGGGCGAACTGCTCCGCGTCCAGATTCAGCCGGTCGTTGATAGCCTGCAGCACCATCAGTGCATCCAGCACGTTGATCTGGCCGTCACCGTTGACGTCGCCCAGCGCGCTGCGATCCACGGCCTCGCTGACCGCGATGGCATAGGGCTGCTCCGCCGTTCCCTTATAGGCGTAGTTCACGCCATCGAAGGCACGGATGTAGTACTCCAGTCCGGCGGTGGTCACGTCAGAGGACGGGATCACGGCGGAATACCGGTCATTGACGGCGGTCATGGTCACCGCTCTCCAGCTCTCCGTGCCGGTGACGCGGTAGAACAGCTCCACCTTGTCAATCTGCAGATTGTCGTTGGCGGTGGCGCTGATAATCAGCTTGCTGCCGGTAAAGGCGCTGTACACGCCGTCGTGATAGATGTTGGGTGCCATGGTGTCCTTGGCGCGGACGGAGATCTTGCCGGAGGGCTTGGACTCGCTCAGATCCGTCTTGACCACGGTGAAGTTGTAGTAGTACATCTGGCCGGGGGTCACGTTGGTGTCGGTGAACGTCTTGACATCTGCCGGGATGACGGAGGTATTCAGCTTGGCGTACTGGCCGTCCTCCCTGTCGCAGCGGTAGACGTTGTAGCCCGCCAGCGTGTCGAAGTCGTCCTGCGCCCAAGTGAGGATCACGCCGTCATCGGCGGCCTCGGCCTGCATGGTCATAGCCAGCGCGGAGGAGGTGTCGATGTTGAAGCTGAAGCGTCCCCAGTCCTTGTAGAGCTTCAGGTGCCCCTCGGCGGAGCGTCCGTTGGCGATGGACCAGTACTGGATGCCATTGGCGATCAGGGAGGTCATGGTGGTGGAGCCCTCCCACGTCCGGCTGTCCAGCCACTGTCCGGCTACCTCGAAGTCGGCGTAGGGATAGCTGCTGCCAAAGCGCACCTGCAAGGGCATTTCGGTGTCCATATCCCGGTTGAAGGTCACGGTGAACGTGGTCTTGCCTGCACCAACGGTGGTGATCGCCTCGCCGTTGGCGTCCCGCAGGGACACGGAGCGCACCACCGGCCACACCGTCTCGGGGATCGTCTCCAGAATGGTGCCCTCGTTCAGGTCGGCCATGGATTGGTAGTCATCGAAGTCCAGTATCTGCTTGTTGATGGCCTCCTTCTTGGTCTTTTCGCTGAGCCCCTCGGTACCCCAGTAGTTGCCGCCGATGCCGTAGCGGACGTAGCTGCTGGCGCTGGGCGCGGTGATGCGAAGCCACTTCTCCACGTTGTTTTCCGTGAAGCGGTTGAGGATGGCGTTGCCGTAGAACAAAGTGTCGTAACCCTTGTCGCAGAAGGCTTTCCAGCCTGCGGTCAGGCGCTCGGACGTCCACGCGCGGGCGGCTGCGGCCTCGTTGTCGGACACGGCGCCGCTTGCCAGAACGGTCTTGCCGTCACCGGCGTCGGCGGTCAGGGTATCCAGATAAATAAAGGTAAAAGTGATCTCCTCGTTGGGCGCGCCGAAGTAGGTGGAAATGGAATTTGCTGGGATCGTTACGGTGTAGGAAGTGCCGGAAACGAGGGGGTCGGAGGGGGTGATGAGCAGCTGATTGCCGGAGGTGGCAGCGCTCGCCGAACCGCCGGAAATGGCTATATTACTGAGGTTTTCGCCCTGGCAGAGGGTCTTGTCGGCGGTCAGGATCAGGGTCTGGGAGTCGACTAAAACCGTGTCGGAGGTGCGGGAGAGCAAATTGGTGTATTTGACAGAAATTGGCAAATCCTCTGTTAGCTCGCCGTCGCGGTAGAGGGCGTCGGCTGTCTTGACCCAGAGGGCGCCGCCGTCCCAGTGGAAGTCCACAGCGTCGGTGAAGAGCTGCTGGGTCGTACCGTCAGCATGCAGGGCGAAAAGTGCTCCATTACTGAACAAAACAGTGCTTTCAGTGCCATTTTTCACGGATTTTGTTGCGGTCACAGAATCGTCCCCGCTGATGTAGAGCAGGGCAGTGGCCGCAAGATCGGTGCCGTCGAGGGCGGCGGTGACGGTGGTGCAGCCGGTGGAAAGGGCAATTAAGTTGCCATTTTCTACCATTGCGACCGCGTTATCCGCCACTGTCCAGGTGATACTTGCATCGGGGTTAGAAACGCACTTGAATTCAAGTTTAAAAGCCTCTTTAATTTCACCTAAATCCACTTTTGTACCACTTTCCGGGGAAATGACGCCGGTGAGGACGGTTCTGCCGAGGGTGAGACTGTCCTCCTCCACCGGGGCGGGGGCCTGGTAGGTGAAGGTAAGCTCCACTGCCTCGCTGGCGGCACCGAACTTGGTCTGGAGGGCACCGGCAGGGAGAGTCAGGGTATAGGACATGCCGTCGGTGAAGCCGGAGACGGGGGTGAGGGTCAGCTTATCCAGATGGAGGGTACGGCGGAGGGAGACAAGCTCGCCGCTGCCGTCCTTGAGGGTTATGGTGCCGAAGTTACCGCCCTTGAGGAGCGACTCGCTGTAATCCAGCACGAGGTCGCTGTCGGTGAGAACGCCATCGGTGATGTTGGTCTGCTCAAGGTGGAAGGGTTCCTCGTTGGCCTGCAGGCCGAAGAAGATGCGCACGGGCACGGCGCTGTTTTCCGTGGTCAGGTCAGCCAGCGCACGGCGTTCGTTGTAGCCAGTGCCGTAGAAGCCGTCGGTGGTCTGGACGAAGGTGGTATCCGAGAAGTTCCACACCTGTTGTGCGCCGGTGATTTTCCGCATCTGGACATAGTCATTGTGGGTCGCCGTATCGCCCACACCCAGCTGGCCATCGTCGTTTCCTCTGCTATCGGTCGTTTTACCAAACACAATGCCATTCTGAATGTAGAAATCGTTGTAGATACCGGCCACTTGGCCGCTGCCCTGAACAGGGACGGTACGCTGCACGCTGCTTCGGAGATAGCGGTGCAGGGTCTGTCCCTTCTGGGCGGTGAAGTGACTTACACTGCCGTAATCCTCCGTGATGGCGCTGACACCGGCGGTAAGCTGCACCGGCGTGCTGCCGAAGGTCTCTCCTGCGCCGTACAGGTTGCCGCTCTCGGTCAGGAACACGGCATAATTATTCCGACCGAGCACATCCACGACCTTTTCGGAGATGTCCACCTGCACCGCCTGACTGCGATAGGTGGTAGAGCTGTCACCCAGCTGTCCATAGCCATTGTCGCCCCACGCCCAGACGGAGCCGTCCTGCTTCAGGGCGTAGTGGGTGTAGCTACCATAGCCGGTCACTTTCTTCACACCGGTCATGGGCTTGCCGTAGTTGAAGCTGTTGGAATACACGGTGCCGTTTATCATGTACCATTGGAGCGTGCCGCCGGAGAGAATATATATGTAGTCCGAGCCATCTACTGCAAAATCGTCCACATCGGCAAAATTCAGCTTCTGGGGGGTCATGTAGCTGCTGCCCCAACACCAGAGGGTGCCGTCGCTAAGCCGGGCGTAATACACGCCGCCAGACCTCTGGATATCCTCTACCCGAGCGGATGGAGCCTCGTCGGAGATGCAAACCACCAGCTCGGCGGACAGACCGGTGCCCACAAGGGTGGTGCGGAGGGTGGTCGTACCGTTCTTGTGCTTGATGAGCTGGCCGTCGGCACCCATCTCGCAGACGTCCGGGTTGGAGGACTCCCACACGATGTCCCGCTGGGTGGCGGAAGCCGGGGTGATGGTCAGCTTCAGGTCGTCGTCTGTCTGCTCCAGGGTGGTGACATAGAAGCTCTCCTCAAAGGCAATGCTCTCCGCCGGCTGCACCACGGTGACGGTGACGGACGCGGCGAAGTCCTCGCCCATGGCGGGGCGGGCGGTGATAACGGCGGCACCCACGCTGACGGCATGTACGGTGCCGTCCCTATCCACGGTGGCCACGGAAGCATCAGACGTCTCATAGACCACGCCGGTGCGGGTGGTGTCCGCGGGGGCGAGCACGGGGGTCAGCTTTTCGGAGGTGCCCACGGGCAGGCGGAGGGCGTCCTCGTTGAGGGTCAGGCTCTCCAGCGGCACACAGTCGGCCACATGGACGGCCACGTCCCTGTACACGGAGCCGTCGGCATTGCTGACGCGCACCAGGGTGCCGCCGGCGGCCACGGGGGTAATGAGGCCGGTATCGCTGACGGTGACCACGCTCTCATCCAGCGAGGTATAGCGCAGGTCGGCCACCAGCGCCGTTTTCACGGGAGCCACCTCCGGCAGCAGCTGCTTTGTCATGCCGGTGTCCAAAGTGATCTCGGATTCTGGCAGGGTGATGTCGGTGACAGTGGTATCGGGGAATTCCAGCAAGATAACCTGACGGTATGTGCCGCTATCATAGCCAAGGAACTCCATATAATCTTCACGCACAACAATACTATTCGACATGTTTTCCCGCAGAAATGCCATTTCTTCCTCTGTCTCCGCGCGGCAAAGCTGACCGTTCATATACTCCGCCAAGCGAGCCGCCACCTTGCTGCTTCCGCAGTCAACCGCCGCATAGGATGTCCCGGTGGCCGGGTCAGTAATCACTCTCTGGATAAACAGCTTTTCAATGCCATAGGCTGTATAGCTGCTGACATAGCCGCTGCTCTCGCCCAGATAGTTGTTGTTGCCATAGAACACACAATTGGTGTATTCGTACCTCTCGTTCAGCTTGACCGCGCTGTCCACAAAGATACAGCCATCGCAGGGTGCGGCGACAGAAAACGCGTAATAAGACCCTGCGCCGCCCAACTTATAGAAAGCGCAGTTCTTCAGCGTATCGGCGGATATGAATCCAGGATTGTAGCTCGAATTCACCACGCCGCTGCCGAGAGAGCGGTAATAGATCGGGTATGCCCGGTAGTTCTGGCTGAATTCACAGTTTTCGGCGTAGGTGATGCCATAATTGCCATTGTTATCAGACAGATACGGGTTCACCACATCGGTGTAATACAGCTTGATGGTGCCCTTGCTGCCCTCATAGAGCTGCACACGGTACTGGGACATCAGCTCGCTGGGGAACATGCGGATATGCTCGTCCTCGGTGCCCTGACAGAGCAGGGTGCCGTCCACCTTGAGATAGGTGATGGCGGTGTCGGCGTAGGCGTCGTGGGGATCGTCCGTCCAGAACTGGAGCTGGGTGCCCGGCTCCACGGTGACGGTGACGCCCTCCTGAATGAGGGTGGCGTTGGGCAGGATGTAATAGTGATCCTTGGTGAGGGTCATGTCCTCGGTGATGATGCTGGGCAGAATGGTGCCCCGGCGGACGTTGATGGTGGTCGTGGCACCGCTGGAATAGACCTTCGTATCGTCCGCGTCCAGATCGTTTTTCGCGGTGACAGTGATGTTCAGGGCGATGATGTAGTCGTTGGGACAGTCGTCGGCGATCTTCACCAGCAGGGACTTATCGGCATCCACGCCGGTGACGAACGTGCCCTCCTTCGTCTTGCCGTAGTCGATGCTGGCGTAGGTGCCCACATTGCCGTAGTTGACGTTATTGGTCAGGAACTCAATGTACGGGCAGTCGATGCCCGCCTGACTTCTGGCGTCCAGCGAGAGGGTAACGTCCTTGGCGGCGCCCCAGCGGTTGCGGAGGGTGAAGGCCAGCGCGACGGTCTCGCCGGCGTCGATGACACCGTCGCCGTTGTTCTGGTCGCTGAGGGACTTGTCGTCAAAGACGAGGAAGTCGGCGGCGCTGACCTCCGGCTTAGGCAGCTGGGTCAGGGCGTTGTAGATATCCACGATCTTGGGCAGGTTGTGGACGCCGTGGTGCTCCGGGTCGCAGCAGATGGCATTGCGGCCGCCGGTGGCGGCGATCTGCCCGTAGATGAACTTGGTGGGATAGGTGTTGGTGTCCGGGTAGGCGCTGCGCAGGAGGGCGGCCATGGCGGACACGTAGGGGGCAGCCATGGAGGTGCCGCTCCATGTGGCGTAGCGGTTGCCGGGGATGGTGCTGAGGATCTGGCTGCCCGGGGCGTAGACCTCGTACTCCACGGAGGAGTAGGCCGCCACGTCGTAGTTGGTGAAGCCGCTCTCCACGCCCCGTATGTCCACGCTCATAACGCCCATGACGTAGGACAGGGCGGCGGGATAGGTGGGCGCGGTGATGGGACGGCCTTCGTTGGGCATGGCGTCATTGCCGGCGGCGGCCACCAGCACGCAGCGGGTGTAGGCCGTCTCCAGCGCGTCCTGCACGGCGATGGTAGAGGCGCTGCCGCCGAAGGACATGTTGATGACGTCCGCGCCGTTGTTGTAGGCGTAGAGGATGCCCTTGGCGATCTGGGACTGGTTGAAGAAGCCGCTGGCCATGCCCGCCTTGATGGGCATGAGCTTCACGTTGTAGGCAAGACCCACCACGCCGATGTGGTTGTTGGAGGCGGCGATGATGCCGGCCACATGGGTGCCGTGGCCGTTGTCGTCCATGCCGCTGTCGCGTCCCGTCTCCAGATCGACGCCGTAGACGTCGTCGATGTAGCCGTTGCCGTCGTCGTCGATGCCGTTGCCGGGGATCTCCTTGGTGTTGACCCAGATGTTGTCCTTGAGATCCTCGTGGGTGTAGTCCACGCCGGTGTCGATGACGGCCACCACCACGCTGCTGTCGCCGCCGGCGGCGATGCCGCGGGTGCGCAGGAGATCCCAGCTCTTTTGCAGGTTGCCGCTGCGCAGGTACCACTGATCCTGGCAGCTGGCGTTGCCCTGCACGGCCTCGGCCACGGTGTCGCTGTCGATGAGGGTGGTGTCGGCGGCGGCGTACATGTAGTCGTACTCCGCCAGCACCACGTTGTCCAGCGCGCGGACGTTGGCCATGACCTGCTGCACGTCGCCGGTGACGGAGGCGATGTACCAGACGCCGGTGGAGGTGTCCATGAGCTTTTCAAGGCCGGTGATGCCGGCGCGGACAAGGGTGGTGTTCAGCTTGCCGCGGAAGCCGCGGGCAAACTTGACCATGATCTGGTCGCCGGCGTAGAGACAGTCGTCGCTGGCGAATTCCTCCGGGAAGGCCAGATCGTAGGGGATGGTCAGGGCGTTGTTCTCGTCCAGCGTGGCTGTGCCGCCGGAGGAGGGCTGCGCCGTGTCCGGTTCGATGTCGCCGGAGACGGACAGCTCCGAGCCGGACAGGCGGATGGCCGCCGTATCCTTGTCGGTGATGCGCTGACCGCCGGAGGCGGTGTCGGTGTCGGAGGTGGGCGCCGTATCGGTGACGGCGGGCGCTTCCGTGCCGGCGAGGATGTTCGTCCCCGTCAGCAGACTGGTGAGCTCCACTGTCGAGGCCAGCATGACCACTGACAGCAGCATAGCGAGTATCCGTTTTTTCATGACGTTTCCTCCCGTGAGATAGTTATCGGCAAAAGACACAGTACCTCTTATTTTGCAAATGTATAGTATAAACCTCTGGCCGGGGAAAACAATTAGCTGCTTGCATAGTATCGGTAATTTTGTGATTTGTCACAAGGAGTGGGGCGGAAAGTTGTGGAAAACGACAGATGGTAGGATATTTGTTCGGTATAGAGCGTTGCGCCGGAGCGGATGGCGTGATATAATGAGGGATAAGTCGAATTTTGCGCGGAGAAGGTGAGACGGCGTGATCGTATTGGATCTGGAGTGGAACCAGCCCTTTGGCGGGCGGCGGATGGAGGAGATCATCCAGATCGGCGCGGTGCGGCTGGCGGAGCCGGGCGGCGCGGTGCAGGACTGGTTCAATATGCACATCCGGCCGTCCATCTACCCCAAGCTGTCGCCGGTGGCGAGAAAGCTGCCGGAGTCGGCGCAGGCGCTGACGGCGGAGCTGGACTTCCCGGCGGCGTATCAGGCGTTTCTGGACTGGTGCGGGGACGACACCCTGTGGGCGGAATGGGGCGCACAGGATCACGGCGTGCTGGCGGCCAACGCCGCCTATTGGCGGAAGGCTTGCCGGTG
>OGPL01002996.1_pt1 | contig 11443 bp, 9 predicted proteins | sample 1552901 | NCBI WGS metagenome assembly OGPL01 (sample SAMEA2580244, study PRJEB22360) | human gut metagenome | biome: human gut; feature: human-associated habitat; material: faeces | place: Denmark | collected 2008/2010 | reverse complement strand
AAACGATACTTGAGAATCAAAGAGTTATACGCATATAGGCTGCAAGTTGGGTTAATTATTTTTTAAAAAACACCTCTCTGGTACGAATGGCAGTCGGAGAGGTATCCGTGCCACCCTGCTTTAGTACCATCATTCCCCGCCCCGTGCTTTCGAACGCAAGAGGGCGGGTAGCCGCGGGAGATCCCGAACGACGAGTGCAAAATTAGAGAGAAAGCGTGGAGGGGCATGGGGTGAATGGTGGGTGCGCACCAACGAAAAAAGCACCCCAGAGAGTGGGATGCTTTGCTTGCTATGCGATAGCTGGAAAATCAAAAAAATGGTAGATGAATAGAAAAATCATCTTTTATTCACCAGGCAAACCGCTACTACGGCGGTGGAAAAACGCCCTGACTTGGCGTAAAGTGTCTTGCGTGTAATGTTTCGTTTTGTAATGAAGTTTTATCTTGTTGGAAAAAGACTTTTCGGTAACTCCGCTCCTCAGGCCGCAGTCCGCCGTCAGAAAACGATAAACCGATCCCCCCGTGGGCGTGTCCTCGGCCAAGACGTTTTCTTCTCGCCAAGTGTGTAGCCAGCAGACCGTTACGTCGTTGAAGAAGTCGTCGCGCTTGCACGTCAAGCTGCGGCCGCAAAGATGGTGGGAGCGCAAGAAGTCGAGAAACCGGGCGCGCTCGCGAAGAAGCGTCGAATGGTCCTTGAAGAGGGGACGTTGGCGTCCGCCACGCCCCTTGCCGCGGGTAGTGGATGCTGTCTCCTCCGCCTCGCCGCCAACATGGGCGGTCTGCTTGCGTAAGTCGTTGGTTATCTGGTTGTTCTGGGTCTGAATCTCTCCACCAACATTTGTGATATTACATCCCTGGATTTGATAAATAATTTTCGTCGACTTCTCTGCTTGCTCCATGCCGAAAAAAGAATTTTGTAATAATTGATAAATAATGACCTTGGAAATGATGGCGACGAATTCGTCCATCGTCGGCCATCCGAAATCCGCTTGGCGCGGCGGCTCTCGACCGGAACGCAGGGTGCTGTCCACGCTCCACACCTCGAGGTCGGTCCGATAGCCAAAGCTGCTTTTGTCGAGCGGTAAAGTCTGCGAGGAGTAGACTTCTGCGCTACATGGCCAATGATCGCCTTGCCTCGACAGTTGATGGCGCATAAGGCCAAGACCGTCAGCCATCGCGTCCCAAATCTTGTCCAGCGACGAAGGCTGCTTTCGACGAACCGATCCAGACTTCGGCTCGTCAGTCTTTCTAAAAAACTTGAAAATTTTCCAGTCCATAGTACCTGTATTTATGGTCCGACAATCTCTCCCAACCGTCGATTTTGAATCGGGGGGAAATTGCATTCAAAGTTATGACTAATTTTTTGTAATGACCGCACAAGTAGGGTTAAAAGATGTTAACATGCTTCCTTTGGTCTTTTTACAATGGGGTGAAACTGGCGTGATTGTAGGCGTTTTTTCTAAAAGTCCTTACAGATTTTCTTTTTCGTGGAGATTGTTACAAAAGGGTTACAGGCGTCGTTGTGCTAGCTTTTGCAACTTCTTGTCTGTTGTCTTGATAGAGGATCTGTGGTTTTGTAGTCTTTTTGTAATACCGTTGGGATGTGGGAGGGGCTTCTATCGCGCGACGCTTCGTACTCCGAAGGTTCTGGTGCTGTTTTTCTTAGTCTTTATGGTTGCTTTTATTTATGAAAACCGCTCTGCTCTCTACAAGTGAAAACCATTTTTTCTTGTTTCCCTCAAAAAAAACAGACCGATTGTTGCGTTTTGTGGAAACAAATGCTCATCTTTGTACCTGAAATAGATAACATGGGGAATCGTCAAATAAAAGTGGTGATGATGGATGAAGCTTTGGCTTTCTTCCGTTTGCTGCCACAAAAAGTCCAGGAGAAGATTTCTTATAATTTTCTCAAGATTGAGCAGGGAGTAATAGAAAAGGAAATCTTCAAATAGTTGGTTGGTACCAATATTTGGGAGTTTCGTACTTTGTTCAATGGCAACTGTTATAGGTTGTTCTCCTTTTGGGATACGGAACTCGAAGCGTTGGTCATCGCCACGCATGGTATCGTGAAGAAATCCCAGAAAACTCCAGCGAAGGAGATAGCAAAAGCAGAGGAAATAAGAAAATGGTATTTTGAACAAAAACATAAAAAGTAGCAAGAGTATGGGACAAGTCAATTTGACCCCCCTGTCGGCAGTTGTCGATGAGGTGTGGGGCGAGAAGGGTACTCCTCGTCGCGACGCCATGGAAAAGCAGTTGAAGGACGAGGTCAATTCGTATCGTTTGGGTGCGGCCATGCGCGAGGCTCGCTTGGCTCAAAACCTCACTCAGGACGAACTGGGTAGGCGTATTGGCGTGCAGCGTTCTCAGATCTGTCGAGTGGAGAGCGGGCGAAGCCCTATGACGCTTCCTGTCATCTGCCGTGTCTTTCGCGCCTTAGGCATTGCCACGGCCACGCTCGATTTGGGCATGGCGGGCAAGATTACTTTGTGGTAGGTCGGAGAAGCTTTGCTCGGTTTGATGGAGGCGCTATGAGGCAGATGGTTGCTGGCATGGTCGCGTCCCTTGTCAGGCAAGGGCGATCCGCCCCATCACCTCGCTTTGGAAGTAGGCGTAGTTGCCAGGGCTTTGCCATGGGGGCCTGACCGCAGGGTGGACGGTCTCCTCCACATACATTTCCAGCAGCTCGTCGTAGTCGAGGCAGATGATCTGGTCGCGGAAGTCCTCGTAGCCGTTCTTGTGGCAAAAGACGTTTCGGGCCTCCCATCGCGTGAAGCGGCGCGCCATCGAGGCCAGTTGGCGGGGGCTGAGGACGTAGCCGCTCTCTTGGGCGTAGGTCTCGAGAAAGGCGAGGTTGATGGCGTAGTTGCTCATGCTCCGCCTGCGTGGCGCGGGGGTCCTGCCGAGGCGCCAGTCTCGCAGGGTCGTGTGGCCGTGTGGGGCGCTATGGATTCGTCTCCCGTGCCCAGTCGTTGTCTTTTTGCTCATAGGCGTGTCATTATATTTCCCACAAATTTACTACTTTTTTCCCAATCTCCATCCTTTTTCCCGAAGAAATATGGCTCATCCGATATTTTGGAGTGATGCATGAGGTTGTATAAGAGTTTAGGCCATAATAAAGCAACCTAAACAATGTCTACGACGTTTTGCAACCAAGACAATCTCTCTTGAGTATGGAAAACAACTTGAACAACTTTTATAACAAGATACAACGCTTCGCCAGGATATCGCCTCTTCAAGGCCCATGCGGACTAAGGCTTACTGCAAGGGAAACAACTATGAACAACGCTTCGCCTTGGACACGTTTCCTGCTAATTGTTCTGGCATAATGTCCTAGCGAAGCCGTTCCATTTCATGGCACTTTTTCTCGCCATGGCATAACTTGAGCAAGCTCAGTTCTGCTCATGGCTTACTGAAAAAGTTGTATTTTGTTGTTTACCTTGCAGCAAGATTGTTATACACGCGAAGCGTGTAGGTCCCATTTCATGGTACCCTTTCTCGCCATGGCAAAACTCGAGCGAGCTCGGTTTTGCGCATGGCTTATCGAAAGCGTTGTTACTAGTTGTAAAAGTTGTATTTGTTGTTTTCCCTAATTCAGCAGGCCGAATTGGAAACATCACAAACCCTATCACTCCGTTTTCCGGATGAACCTAAAAAAAGCCTGTCAGCTGAGGAAGAAGGTCTTGACCAGCGAGCGCAGTTGCTCGTCGGTCAAGCGGTCCACGCCCACTTTGTCGATCAAAGCATACTCCTCTTTCTTGCTGGTGATCACGTGTTTTCGTTCTCTTCCGTCCACTTTGCACAGCAGGTGGTAGTTGCCTTTGTAGGTCTTCTCCACGCGTATGTTTTCAAAAAGCGTCCCGCCCGTTTTGATCGTTGTCGCCTTGCGTCGCTCCGCCAGTCCCCAGTCGGTCAGATGATGGTTGAGGGTGGTCTCGACGGCGCCAGTCCAGCGCGGGCTCACCTCGCATTCCTCGGCAAAGTCCCTGAACCGTCGGATGGCGGCAGCCACCTCGCCTATGATGGCCTCCGCTCTTTTGATTCCGTTTTCCTTGCCAAGGGCCAGCGCGTCTTCGAGCGTTTGCCCCTGGAGCTTGCCCCGCATCATCAGGCAATGCATCCTCTCGGGCAGGAAGCCCCCGATGTTGAAGATATAGGTCAGGTCGTAGGCCGGGGCCAGTCGCCAATGGCCCTTCTCGTCCATCAGAAACGAGAAGTTCTTGTTGTGGTCGTCCGTGTTGTTGGCAAGGATATTGAACACCATTCTGCGGAAGACCTCCTCCTGGTCGCTCTCAGGCAGTCGCATCTTGCGGCAGACCGTCAGCAGCTGTTCGTAGCTGTCGGCATCGGGAGATAGCGCCGCCAACGTCTGCATGTGCAGTTTGCGGTCCTCCTCACGGTCGAAGCGACGGGTGACGAAATGCTTCCGCCCCCTCCACCTCCAGGGTCTCGCACGCCATCATGCTTATGCCTGCCGCCTTGGCCATTTTGTGGTAGGCCATCTCCAGTTCGGTCGACGATCGCTCGGTGTCGCCAAACTTCAGTATGCAGTACGCCAAGCCCTGGCGGCCCGCCACCTGCCCGCTTCTGATCTCCCCGGTCTCGGGATCGATGGCTATGATGGCCTTGGGTTGGCGCCCGCCAGCCGAGGTGCCCACGGCTATGAGCGACTGCATGGTCAGCGACTCCTCGGGCGCCACGCTTGCGTTCTCGCGCTCGAGGTATATTCTCTGGGCCAAGTCGGTCAATGCCCTCATGTTCAGCTTGTCGGAACTGCTGATGCCGGAGGATTCGGGCACAAACTCCAGGGCTCCCACCCCTCGCCTGCCTATGAACGAAAGAATGTCGAGCGGGGTGATCTCCTGAGGGCGAAGGCCGCTCTGTATGCGCCAGCACTCAAACAACTGGTTGCCCCAGGCGTCGGGCAGCGAGTCGGCGAGAAAAGGAGGCAGCTTGCGGTAGATCTTCGTTTCCCTGTCGCCCATGATGGGGCGATGGCTGGCTGCCGACTTGACGGAGGCCATGAGTGGGAACGGGTCGAGGCTTCCGCGAAGGAAAGAGGGGTTGTACTCGAAAAACGAAATGCCTCTCCTTGTGTCCCAGAACAAGCGGCCGACCTCCTTGTCCCAGAGCATGATCTTGAGTGTACTTGTCGTCATGGCTTCTTATGTCTGATGCGTTGCACTTTCTTTTCCTTCCTGATCAGGTAGGGCGAGGGCGGCAGCTCCGGCAGCAGGTCGTCCAGGGCCTCGATCTCTCCTATCGCCTTCAGCAGCAGGAGAAACGTGGCGAGCGAGATGTTGTCCGCGGCGCCGCTCTCAAACTTGTGGATGGTCGTGACCGTGAGGCCCGATTGTTCCGAGACCTCCTTCTGCGTCATGTTGCTGCGCAGGCGGTAGTCCTTGAAGCGGGCGCCAAGGAGCTTCACCAGTTGGGGGATCGCATACTCGTAATAGTCCGTCATGAGGCTTTCTTTAATTTATATTGTGCTATAAGTTATGCCCGATTTTGGGCCTTATCTTATATTCTGCTTATATTTATCTCGCATGCAAAAATACGCGTTTTTTCCCGTCTGTGCAAACATTCTTGGGGAATTCCTTCTCCCGCCCGCTTTTTTTAAAAAAAACTTTTCGGCTCGAGTGGGGCGTGCGGCGCATCCGGAAATGGAGTGATACGACGTGGACACATGGAAAAAACAACTTCCACAACTTTTACAACAATGAACAAAAATCAGGCAACTGAGGAAACAAAAAGCAGCCAACTGAGGAAAAGCCAAAAAAAAGCAGTATCTTTGCATTGGCATATCTAAAAGACAGATGATGATGAAGTACTTGGATCCTAAGGCAGACCTCACGTTCAAGAAGATATTCGGCAATCATCCCCAAAGACTGATCAGCCTTCTGAACGCACTCCTGCCACTCAGCGAAGCGGAGCAGATACACGCGATAGAGTATCTGCCAACGGAACTTGTGCCCCAGCTCGAAGGGGGCAAGAACACTATTGTGGATGTACTCTGCACAGATTCACGAGGCAGAAAATTCTGCGTGGAAATGCAGATGGAATGGTCGGACGCTTTCCAGCAGCGAGTACTGTTTAATGCATCCAAGCTCTACGTGAGTCAGGCCAAAAAGGGCGGAAAATACAGCGAGCTCCAACCTGTGTATTCCCTGAATCTGATAAACGACGTCTTCGAGCATGACACTCCAGATTTCATCCACAACTACCGCATCGTGCACGACAAGGACAGCAACAAGGTGATTGAAGGCTTGCATTTCACCTTCATAGAGCTGCCGAAGTTCACTCCTCATTCCATTGCCGACAAGCGTATGATGGTGCTATGGCTCCGTTTCCTCACGGAGATCAATTCAAATACGAAGGAGATTCCTGCCGACCTGCTTAATGATCCGGAGATAGGAAAAGCCGTGGAGGAGCTGGAAATATCCGGCTTCACGGATGCCGAGCTCAGAGCCTATGACAAATTCTGGGATTCAGTAAGTGTCGAAAGAACCCTTCTGGATGACAGATACCAGAAAGGCAGGGAAGAGGGTAAAGAAGAAGGAATTGCTGAAGGAATGGAAAAAGGCATGAAGCAAGGCATGAAGCAAGGAATGGAGAAAGGCATGGAGCAAGGCATGTCCCTGCGAAGCCTTGAGATTGCCAAGAAGATGCTGGCAAAGGGTATGGATGAAGCAACGGTCATGGATATGACTGGGCTGGCGGCAGAGGAGATGAAGCTGCTGAAAGCGGAGCTGTAGATTACAAATATCACAATATAATCGAGGAAGTGTTTTCCCAATCCCTTGCCTTTTCCCGAAAAATTGTCTGCAAATAGTGGTTTGTCTGGAAAATGTTGTACTTGTCGTGTCCCCATGTCTGCCATTCCCCTCCGCCACAAGACGAGGCGATACGGGAGACTTCCGGGGAAGGTCCTGTTTCGCCTCGTGTGGGTATGATCATTTACAGATAGGGGGATATATGTGGGGCTTGACGGACAGGGGTGGGGTGTCAGTCGCGGTCGAAGTGGCGTCCGTGTTTGCCATGCTTCCCGTGCTTGTGGCCATAGCCTCGGTCGTGCTTGCCCCCATGGTGGTGCTTGTCGAAGCGGGGGCGATGGTGGCCGTGGCCTCGGTCGTAGCGGGGGCGATGGTGGTAGCCCGGTCGGCAGGCGGGATATCTCCTATATATATGGTGGACGTAGGCGCAGTCTTGCCAGCCGATGGGGCGGTAGAAGTAGTATGTGTTGCAGTATTTGCGCCATTGTCCGGGCGAGAGGTAGCGGCGCATCTCGCGGTTGCGGCGCTCCCAGCCGTAGGAGTCGATGTCGCGATAGCTGTTGATGCTATTGAGGTAGGCGAGGTTGATACTGAGGATGCTGTTGCGGTAGCCCGGTCCGATACCCAGTTCGGCTATCATCTTGTCGGTAATGATCGTGGCTTCCTCCCGCACGTCGGCCAGTCGCTGGGCCGAGGCGGAGACGATCACGACGAGGGCGGCTACGGTTGCTAAAAAAATACGTTTCATAATCCAGACTTTCTTTTGAGGGTTATTACTCGTTTTCTGCTGCAAAAGTACGACTCCCCACTCATGCGGCCAAAGGAAAACCCATATACCCGCATATAGTTTTCCCTTTGCCTTGAGAGGAAATCCCGTGGACATAAATGAAAACAACTTGAACAACCTTTACAACAAGTAACAACTCTTTTTGCGGGGGAAATAGAGAAAATGGGGAATAAATTTGGTGCTTCGTGGCGATTGTGGTATCTTTGTGTCCTCAAATCCCTGCGTACAGACGGGGGCAGACAAGCACAGAAAAAGCAACTATGCAACAACGAGACTACTTCATACGCATCATCGAGGAGTTTATGGCCGCCGTGGCCCGGTTTTTGGAAAAGGCCGAGGGCAAGCGCAACGACGACGAACTGCGCGACCTCTACCGCCAATATGTCGGCGACTACGAGCTGCTGCGCAATATGACCGTGGAGGAGGCCATCGGCTACGCCCACGAGCAATGGGCGGAGGGACAGCGGATGCAGAAACTGGAGATGCTCGCCGAACTGCTCTATGCCGAGGGGAGCTACAAGCAGCAGCCCCTTCGCGGGATGTTGCTCGACAAGGCTTTCCGCCTCTACGACTATGTGGATGGTCACAGCAGCGACTTCTCAATCGCCCGCAAGCAGCGGATCGCAGAGATACAGGGGATGATAGCCCGAGGAACACAAAAATAGATTATGGAGAACATTGAAGACAAGCGCATCGCCGTATTGCTTTCGGGCGGTGTCGATAGTAGCGTGGTGGTCTATGAGTTGGCCCGCCAGGGACTGCACCCCGACTGCTTCTACATCAAGATAGGACCGGAGGAGCAGGAGGAATGGGACTGCAACTCGGAGGAGGACATGGAGATGGCGACGGTCGTGGCACAACGCTACGGTTGTCGGCTGGAGGTGGTGGACTGCCACCGGGAATACTGGGACCAGGTGACGCGCTACACGATGGAGAAGGTGCGGGCGGGATTCACGCCCAACCCCGACGTGATGTGCAACCGCCTCATCAAGTTTGGTGCCTTCGACGAAAAGCGGGGCCACGACTACGACCTCATTGCCACGGGCCACTATGCGCAGACGGAGTGGATAGACGGGCGCAAATGGCTCACGACGAGTCCGGACCCCGTGAAGGACCAGACCGACTTCCTGGCCCAGATACACCCATGGCAACTGAAGAAGGCGCTCTTCCCCATCGGCCACTACATGAAGGACGAGGTGAGGCAGGTCGCCGAGCGCGAACATCTGATCAACGCGCGCCGCAAGGACTCGCAGGGCATCTGCTTCCTGGGCAACATCGACTACAACGAGTATGTGCGCCGCTATCTCGGCGAGCAGCCCGGAGATATCATCGAGCAGGAGACGGGGCGCATTATCGGACAGCACAAGGGTCTGTGGTTTCATACCATCGGACAGCGGAAGGGCCTCGGGCTGGGGGGCGGTCCGTGGTTTGTCATCCGCAAGGACGTGGAGCAGAACATCCTCTACGTCTCCCACGGCTACGACCCAGCGACGGCCTATAAGCGCGACTTCGCCATCCACGACTTCGACTTCCTGACGGAGGGCGTGACGAGCGTGCCCGACCGCATCACGTTCAAGATCCGCCATACGCCCGAATTCCACTGCGCCACGGTGGAGACGCTGTCCGACGGAAGAATGATGGTCCACTCCGACGACCCGATCCACGGGGTGGCCCCGGGCCAGTTTTGCGTGGTCTATGACCAGGCGCACCACCGCTGCTACGGTTCGGGCGAGATCGCATGGGCACAGGAGACGCCGAAGGCATGATCCAACGGGCGCATCCAACAGAATAGCCCGACAAGGGTCTCCAACGGATGGACCTGGGACTACGGACTACGATCTTCTTCAACCAACACAATGGAACAAGACAAGGAACAGAACAAGGAACAAAACAAGGAAAAGGAGCGCCGGCCTCGGAGCAGCTTGGGCAGACTGCTGCGGAGCAAGCGGACCTGGGGGACGGTGGTTCTGATGGCCGTGATCGCCGTCATCATCTGGCAACTGACGCCCGTCTCGGACAAGGAGGTGCGCCGCAACGAACTGGTGGTGGAGGTGAGGTCGTGGTATGAGCTGCGCAACGACAGCGGCGTGGTACTGACGGTCGGCGAGATCGAGGGCGACACGGCCTTGACGAATATTAGCACGGACACCCTGCAACCCGCGGCCCACGTGCAGCTGTCGGCAGGCTACTGGGTGAACCGTTTCCGAAGGTTTCCCTCCTGCCACGGGCGCATCGCCACAAAGGCTGCCCCCGCCTCCTCGCAGCTGGTGGATAGCGGGAGCCAAGACCTCCACACGGTGGTGCGACGCCAGGCGGAGCGCATCGAAAACGAACTGGCCAGTCTGCAGACGCAGCAGAACGAGCTCCACTACTATCGGCGGACGCACAACGTGCAGGACTACGGTTATGGGGCCATTGCCACCTACTCGGTGGGGATCGACCACCGCATCGATTCGCTGCGCACGGTAGCGAAGCATCTGCTTGCCATCCAGCCCGGCGAGCGGCTCAGTCTGCGGCGTGTGATCCGCTACAAACTGGTCCGCAGCGCGCAGGGCAAGCGTATATATAATAAGGAGTGTGAACTCTGGAGCGACGAGGAGGACGGCTATGTGGTCGTGCAGTTGCCCCATCACCATACACCCGTGGGGATCGTGACCCACATGGGTATCGGCGACGGCAAGGAGGCCATCGCCCAGCGCCAGGCGAAGCCCAGCAAGAAGAAGGTGGGCAAGCACGACGACCGCACGATCCGCGACTCCCTGGGCATCTATACCGGACAGCTCGACTCGCTGAAGCGGCCGAGCGGCTACGGGCGACGCTGGGGACACCAAGGGGAATACTACGAGGGCCATTTCGAGGCGGGACTGCCCGACGGCTTCGGATTCTATATCGCGCCACGCCAGTACTTGCAGGCGGGAGAATGGCGAAAGGGCGTCTTCAAAGGGGAAAAACTGACCTACAACAAGGAGCGCATCTACGGCATCGACGTGTCGCGCCACCAACACGAGCGGGACGGAAAATGCTCCCCCATCGACTGGGACCGCCTGCGCATCACCCATCTCGGCACGCTGAGCGACAAGCGGGTAAGGGGGAAGGTCGATTATCCGGTCTCCTTCGCCTACGTGAAATCGACGGAGGGCTGCACGGTCTTCAACGCCTACTACGATGACGACTACCGCGACGCGCGCAAGGCGGGAATCAGGACGGGCACCTACCATTTCTTCTCCCTCACGTCGGGGGGCAAAGCGCAGGCCCGCCATTTCCTGGAGAAGAGCCACTACCGCAAGGGGGATTTACCGCCCGTGCTCGACGTGGAGCCCACGGACTGGCAGATCAGCCAGGCGGGCGGAGCGGAGGTGATGTTTCGGCAAGTGCGGGCCTGGCTGCAGGAGGTGCAACGGGAATGGAAGGTCTATCCGATCCTCTACATCAGTCAGTCGTTTGCACTGAAGCACATGCCGCTGGCTCCCGACCTGGGCGACAACTATTTTGTCTGGATAGCGCGCTATGGCGAGTACATGCCTCACTTCAAACTGACCTACTGGCAACTGTCACCGGACGGAAGGGTGAGGGGAATCCGCGGAGATGTGGATATCAACGTCTATAATGGCTACGAGAACCAGTATCACCAGTTTTTGGAACGCCACGGGAAAAAGTAGCTTCGAAGGGTGCTGAAATCCCTATTTTGAGCCTCCGAGACGGTCTTTTGGGCGGTCTCGGAGTTTTTTTTTTGAAAAAAGAGAGAAAAAAGTGGGAAAAAGTTTTGGTGGAAAGAAAAAAGTGCGTACCTTTGCACTCGCAATCAAGCAATGACGGCTGCTAAAAACAATGGGATATGGTGTAATGGTAACACTACAGATTCTGGTCCTGTCATTCCTGGTTCG
>OGPL01002995.1_pt1 | contig 11446 bp, 7 predicted proteins | sample 1552901 | NCBI WGS metagenome assembly OGPL01 (sample SAMEA2580244, study PRJEB22360) | human gut metagenome | biome: human gut; feature: human-associated habitat; material: faeces | place: Denmark | collected 2008/2010 | reverse complement strand
TAGTTGCAATGCCGGCAGGTCCGGCCCCTAGGGCCCCCCGCCATTCTATCGGTTTTGTTGCCACTTCGGCTGCGGCTTCATTGGTCAGCAATCATGTGAAGGGCAGGGAATTCGTCAGTCATTTCTGGAATGCCAAGCATGAACCAGATAAAGAAGGCTTCTTCGATGGCTATTACGACGGACTGTTGCGTCTCTTCGCCTTCATGCATCTGAGTGGCCGTTATCAGATTATCGAACCTCAATAATAATGAATAGTCTATGTACAAATTTTTTAATAAAATAGTTAGATTGTTTTGTTTATGTGTATTCCTTTTGGGGCATTCCTCTGCGGATGCCCAAAATAGGAATTTACCTGCAGACATCAATCCTTATTTCGGACCAGTCGGCAAGCAGGCTGTCATGCCTAATGCGGCTGGCTTTATTCAGAGATGGTTGCTCCTGGAGCCCATCTCTATGCCGGTCAAGAGCAATGTCGTTTTTACAGATTCTTATCTGAAGGAGATATTCCATACGCAGTATTTCCCTAAACAGATGGAAACTGTTCCTAAGGATGGAGCCGTCGTGAAGGTGGGCAAGGAAAAACTGAAATGGCATGCGCTGGACAGTAAACTGTTTAATGTGAAACTCTTCCGTTTCGCCACATCGTTTAAGAAACCCAAGTATGGTGTCTTGTTCTGGGCGGTTACCATTATCGATTGCCCTGAGGAGATGAAAGACGTCCGCTTGTCTGTTGGCTCGAATGGTGCTTCCATGTGGTGGCTCAATGGCGAGGAGGCGGTGATGCTCGAAGGCGACCGAAGAATGGTTCGCGATGATGTGGTTTCTAAGAAACTTACCTTGAAGAAAGGTAGGAATATCCTTCGTGGTGCAGTAATCAATGGTCCTGGTATGAGCGACTTCTGTGTCCGATTCATCGACGGACAGGGCAAGTCTGTCAGAAACCTGTCTATTCACGTGAAGTAGTGCAATCAATAAAGAAAGTTATGAAACAGAACAATATATTTTTCAGATATTTTAGCCCGGTTGCTGCTCAGCAGAAACTTTATGCCGCTGCTTTGGTTGCCTTGTTGTCTTCCTCTGCTTACGAGGCAGAAGCCCAGGTGGGCGAACCTTTCATTCATGATCCTTCTACCATTGCCCTGTGTGATGGAAAGTATTATACCTTTGGAACGGGTGAAGGTGGAATCTGATCGGAGGATGGCTGGACCTGGCAGGGTGGTGCTGTTCGTCCCGGTAGAGGAGCGGCTCCTGATGTGTTGAAGATTGGCGACCGTTATCTTGTAGCCTACAGTGCTACGGGTGGTGGTTTGGGTGGCAGTCATCGCGGTGATGTCCTGACGATGTGGAACAAAACGCTCGATCCGAAATCGCCTGATTTCAAATATACTGAACCGGTGGTGGTAGCTTCTTCATTGGATGATGAAGACTGTGATGCCATTGATGCGGGCTTGTTGCTCGACCCTACTACCGGCAGACTCTGGCTCAGTTATGGTACCTATTTCGGATTTATCCGTCTGGTAGAACTTGACCCGAAGACGGGTAAGCGGATGGAAGGCAACGAACCCGTCAATATCGCCATCGACTGCGAGGCTACTGATTTGATTTACCGCAACCGCTCAGCATGATGTCATTGCCAAACCTGAGTTTACGGGTGAAGATGCCCAGCTTTGGCGTATCGAACAACTCACCGATGGCACCTATCGCATCATGCCTAAGGCAGTGCCAGGCACAGAAGAGAAACTGGCATTGGTTTCACTCGGCGATTGTACCCCAGGCTTGGCTCCTTTCGATTTCAATAGCGATAATTCTAAATGGAATTTCAGACAACAATAAATTCATGATGATTTGACAATCGAGAAGCGTTCCAATCATAAACCCTCTAATAAAATAAACAGAAGTATGCTAAAGAATTTATCTCTCATTGCCCTTTTGGGCATCGCTGTCGTTGGCGTTCCAAGTGAACTCAGCGCCAAGAATGTAAAGGTGGCAGGCACCCAGAAAGGTGCGGCTGCCAAGTCTATCACCCGTCAGGTGGCTCAGCAGAATGTAACCATCGAATTCTATTCTCCATCCATCGTCCGCATCTTGAAATCTGATGCCGGACTTGGTGCTCCTGTTCAGAAGAAAAGCTATTCTGTCATCTTGAAACCTCAGCAGATGAAGGGCGTTCAAATACAGGAAAACGGTGATATTGTAAAAATCAATTCTAGTTTTATTTCCGTTGAACTGAATCAGCAGACTGGCGAAATCCGCTTCCTTTCGAAGGATGGAAAGCTGCTGCTTACTGATACGAAGACCCGTCTGGAAGCTCGCAAGGATGAAGCCAACAAGGGCAAGTACCGTATAGAGCAGGACTTCCGTCTTGCTGATGACGAGGCCATCTATGGTCTGGGACAGTTGCGCGATGTTTACATGAATCAGCGTGGTCGACAGAATATCGTACTCTGGAACAATAATACTTATATCGCCATCCCTTATTTCACCAGTGAGAAGGGCTATGGTCTTTACTGGGACAATGCAGGAAAAACCTATTTCAATGATATCGTAGCATCCAAGAATAATGGCAACCAGCCATCATGCACTTCCTTTACCAGTGAAGTGGGAACCTGCGCCGACTACTATTTCATGTATAAGGATGGTACGCAAGATGGAGTCATCGCCAGCATCCGTGAACTCACCGGACAGGCTACGATGTTCCCGAAATGGGCGATGGGCTTCTGGCAATGCCGTGAGCGCTATAAGACCAGTGATGAACTGGCTGGCGTGTTGGACAAGTATCGCGAACTGAAGATTCCTACTGATGCCATCGTGCAGGACTGGCAGTATTGGGGATGCGACTCCAACTGGAATGCGATGAAGTTCCAGAACCCATACTATATAAATAAGGTGAGCGACTCAGCCTATGCCAAGTATCTTCCTACCGATATGAAGCAGATGAAGGTACAGGGAGAACCCCGTCTGAAGAGTCCGGAAGAGATGGTGAAGTATGTTCATAAGAACGATGCCCATCTGATGATTTCCATCTGGGCAAGTTTCGGTCCTTGGACAGAGCAGTATCGTGAACTGAAGAAGATGAATGCCCTCCTTCCTTTTGAAACGTGGCCAAGAAACAGTGGCGTGATGCCATACGATGTCTTCAATCCGAAGGCTCGCAACCTCTACTGGAAGTATCTTACTCATCTCTACCAGATGGGCTTTGATGCCTGGTGGACCGATTCTACGGAGCCAGACCATTTTGAGAAGCCGGGCGATGAGAACTATCAGACCTTCGATGGTTCATGGTTGGGCGTGAAGAATGCCTTCCCATTGTTGCACAACAAGAGCATCTACGAGCACCAGAGAGCGATGAAGGGCAACACAAAGCGTTCGCTCCAGATGACTCGAAGCGGCAGTCTCGGTATTCAGCATTATGGCACCATCTGCTGGAGCGGTGATGTGGTGGCTTCCTGGGACGAGATGAAGAATCAGATTCCATCGGGCTTGAACTTCTCGCTCTGCGGTATCCCATTCTGGAACACCGACCTGGGAGGCTTCTTCTACTGGGAGTTTGAACAGAATCCAAAGAATCCAGCCATTCAGGAATTGCAGACCCGCTGGATGCAGTGGGGAACCTTCATGCCATTGATGCGCAACCACTGTTCTTCGCCGATGGTAAGCGAACTGTATGAATTCGGAAAGCAGGGCGACTGGGCTTATGATGCTATGATTAAGGCCATCAAGCTGCGCTATCGCCTTTTGCCTTATATCTACAGTACGGCTGGCGACTGTGTACAGAATAGCGGAAGCATGATGCGTGCCCTGGTAATGGATTATGCGGCAGACAAGAAGGCTTCCCGTCTGAACGATGAGTATCTCTTCGGCCGCAACATTCTGGTGAAGCCGGTAACCGATCCTTTATACACTTGGAAGGATAAGGAGAAGAAGGGCCATACCATCTATCCTGATGTAAGGAAGGCAGCTGCGCCTGTGAATGTTTACTTGCCAAAGGGTAATAAATGGTATGATTTCTGGAGCAACACCCAGTATGAGGGCGGTCAGGATATCCAGCGCCTTTGTCCTATCGACATCATGCCTGTATTCATCAAGGCAGGTACCATCCTGCCATTCGGTCCTGAAGTGCAGTATAGTTCAGAGAAACCTTGGGATGAGCTGGAAATTCGTGTCTATCCTGGTGCTGATGGTAAATTTACGCTCTATGAGGATGAGGGCGACAACTACAACTATGAGAAGGGTAAATTCTCGGAAATCCAGTTTGTTTGGAATGAAGCAGACAGAACCCTGAGCATCGCTCCACGCAAGGGCAGCTATAAGGGAATGCTCCAGCATCGCAGATTCCACATCGTACTGGTGGATACCAATAGTGGTGCGGGCGATCAGCCTATGCAGGCAAGCAAGAGTGTGGAATATGACGGAAAGGCTGTAAAGATACAGCTGTAAGTGTTACATTATATAAAGTATTTGATACTTGTAATAAAGCAGTATTCTGCTTTTTTGTTTATCTTTGCAGCACAAATAACAATTTAATATACTAATAGCTTAATAGTAATTACAATGAACAAGAATGTTATATACGCAGCTTTGATGTTTGTGGTAACTATGTCCTCCGGCAATGCCTCAGCTCAGCAGTTTCCTTATCAGAATCCAGCCCTCTCGGCTCATGAGAGAGCGGTAGATTTATGTGGTCGTCTCACTTTGGAAGAGAAAGCTTCTCTGATGCTGGATGATTCGCCGGCTATCCCACGATTGGGAATCAAGAGATTCCAGTGGTGGAGCGAGGCACTGCATGGTGTGGCGAACATGGGAGATGTAACCGTCTTTCCGGAACCTATCGGAATGGCAGCTTCGTTTAACGACAGAATGGTGTATAGAGTCTTTGATGCAACATCTGATGAGATGCGTGCCAAATGGAATGAACTGCAGCAGAAGGGAGGAGATGTAACCCGTTTCCATGCCCTCTCTGTCTGGACTCCAAACGTGAATATCTTCCGTGATCCTCGCTGGGGACGTGGACAGGAAACCTATGGTGAGGATCCTTATCTTACCAGTAGGATGGGATGTGCCGTGGTGCGCGGATTGCAGGGACCTGAAGATACGAAATACCGCAAACTCTGGGCTTGTGCCAAGCACTATGCAATTCATAGCGGACCGGAATGGGCTCGCCATACAGACAATATTACCGATGTTACACCGCGCGACCTTTGGGAAACTTATATGCCTGCCTTCAAATCGCTGGTGCAGGATGCCAAGGTGCGTGAGGTGATGTGTGCCTATCAGCGTTGGGATGATGAACCATGCTGCGGCAACACCCGCCTTTTGCAGCAGATTCTCAGGGATGAGTGGGGATTCAAGTACCTGGTAGTTTCCGACTGTGGCGCTGTTACTGATTTCTGGGAGAACCATAAGGTTTCGAGCAATGCCAGAAATGCAGCAGCTAAGGGCGTATTGGCTGGAACCGATGTAGAATGTGGATTTAATTATGTATATAAATCAGTGCCTGAGGCTGTGAAGTATGGTGCCCTGACGGAAGAAGAAGTTGATAAGCATGTGATTCGTCTGCTCGAAGGTCGTTTCGACTTGGGTGAGATGGATGACAACAAGATAGTATCATGGTCGAAGATTCCTGTATCTGTGCTTTGCAGCAAGGCACATCGCCAGCTCTCGCTCGATATGGCTCTGCAGACCATGACGCTGCTCCAAAACAATAATGAGGTATTACCTCTCGATAAAAAGCTAAAGAAGATTGCTTTCATCGGACCAAATGTGGATAACGAACCGATGATGTGGGGAAACTATAATGGTACTCCACGACAGACAATTACCATCCTGGATGGTATCAAGAGTCGTTTGAAGAAAAACCAGATCGTCACCTTTAAAGGGTGCGACCTGGTGAACGACCAGACTTTGGATTCTTACTTCGACCAGTGCAGCATGGATGGCAAGATGGGCTTTAAGGGCACTTTCTGGAACAATCGTGAAATGGAAGGTAAGCCTGTTACCATCACTCAGGAAAAGAATCCTGTGCAGGTAACTACCTATGGTCAGCATTCGTTTGCACCCAATGTGAAGTTGACGGGCTTTTCTGCCAAGTATGAAACCGTATTCCGTCCTAAGCAGAACGCCAAGGTATTGCTCGATGTGGCTGCCTGCGGTCATTATGAGGTTTATCTGAATGGTGAGAAAAAGTCAGAAAAGAGTGATTGGCGCACAGCAGAATCCCGCATCGAGTTTGAGGGCGTGAAAGGCAAGGAGTATCAGATAGAAATACGATATGCTGAGATGCCAACCTATAATGCCAATATGAAGATCAATATCGGTCATGAGAATCCTATCGACTATCAGGCTTCGCTCAAGCAGTTGAAGGATTGCGAGACAGTAGTCTTCGTAGGTGGCATCTCTCCACAGTTGGAAGGTGAGGAAATGCCTATCGAGATTTCTGGCTTCAAGGGTGGTGACCGCACCAACATCGAATTGCCTAAGGTTCAGCGCAATTTCCTGAAGGCTTTAAAGGAGGCGGGCAAAAAGGTTGTCTTTGTCAACTGTTCGGGTTCGGCTATCGCCTTGACTCCAGAGACAGAGAGTTGCGATGCTATTCTCCAAGCCTGGTATCCTGGTCAGGAAGGTGGTGAGGCAGTGGCTCGTGTACTCTTCGGAGAGTACAATCCTGCCGGCAAGTTGCCTATTACGTTCTATAAGAATTCTGAGCAGTTGCCTGATTTCAAGGATTACAGCATGAAGGGCAGAACCTATCGTTATATGAACGATGCGCTCTTCCCATTCGGTTATGGCTTGAGCTATACTTCTTTCCGTATTGGCGATGCTACACTTTCCAACTCTATCCTGAAGAAGGGTGAGAAGATTACGCTGAAGGTACCGGTAAGTAATGTTGGAAAGAAGGATGGAACCGAGGTGGTACAGGTGTATGTGAAGGATCCTGCCGATACCGAAGGACCATTGAAGAGCTTGAAGGCTTTCGAGAGAGTGGAGGTGAAGGCAGGAAAGACTGCTGAGGCTGTCATTACGCTGGATAGCAGAAACTTCGAACTCTTCGATGCTGCAACCAATACCGTCCGTGCCAAGGCAGGAAAGTATGAGGTTTATTACGGCAGCAGTTCGGCTGATAAGGATTTGAAGAAACTGGATGTTTCTATAGAATATTAAGTAACGGTATACTAATTAATATATACTGCTTTCAATAGTATCAATCCAATAAAAGAATTGAATTATGAAAAGAATCCTTTGTGTACTTATCGCAGTCCTATGTCTCTGTACTTGCTGGGCTGGGAATGGCAAGAAAACTATTGTCTGGGAACAGCCGATAGCTGAATCGAACCAGCTATTTTATGATCCTTTTCAATCTCAACTCAACATCTATCGTGTGGAATTTGCAGATGATGAAACACGAGTGTTCGTGCACATCACTTTTCCCCCACACTATTGGATAAAGTTTGTGAAGGAAACCTATCTCCTTGCTGATGGCAAGAAATATCTCGTCAAGAGCTGTGATGGACTGAAACTTGACGAAGAACACTATATGCCTAGCTCTGGCAAGGAGGATGTGGTCTTCCATTTCGCACCGCTCCCCAAGAAGACCCGAATGTTTGACTTCCTGGAAGGTGACGGCAAAAAGAACTTCAAGATATTGGGCATCGAGAATATCGATACCCGCATCAAACAGCTCTTCTCCTCGCTTTGGCGCAACGATGCGACCGGCGATTGGGAGATAGGATTCTATGAAGATTTCGCCATCTACGACTGCCGTTACTGGCAATACAAGCAGAAGAATCAGAAGGGCGACAAGTACTCTTTCATCCTTACCGATGGCAAGAGCGACCTGGCTGTCAACATCGACAAACCTCAACATGGCAAGCGCACGATGAGCATCAACGGCAAGAAAGCCGAATATTCGCTCATTACCACTTCCACCCTTCCGGATTATCCGCAGAAAGATGAGACCACAAGTCTGAAGGATACTCATAACAAGCCCGATACGGCTATTGTTGTGGGATGGCTCAGAAATATGCCTAAGGAATTTTGGGATAGAGGGCAGGAGTATAGTGTGCAGTATTATGATCTCTTTTCCACATTCAAGGAAGTGAGCAATTGTAGCAAGCTCGATTCACTTGGCAGATTTGAGATCAAAGTGCCTCTCATCAACTCTACCGAGGTTTTCATGGACTGGAAACATACTTATATCAACACGGTGTTGGAGCCAGGTGAGACCTATTATCTGCTCTATGACTTCAAGTCTGGACATTCCATCTTCATGGGCAAAAAATGCCGCTTGCAAAATGAACTGCTGGCGCATCCTATCCCAATGATTAACGCAGACTATGCAGGTAAGTATGAAAATAAGGTTCCAGCCCAGGAGATGATGCAGATTCTTGAATCCAGATATAAGGAGGCTGAAGGGAACTTACGGAAACAGATAGAAAAATCGGCATCTATTTCCAAATGTTATCAGGAGTATGCTGCCCGATATCTTCTCTGTAGTTATGCATCATCAATCTTACAGGGAGCATATCGTGTAAAAGACCATATTTTCCCTCAGGAATATGTAAGCCAAATGGAAAAAATATGGAAGGAGATTCCGCAGCCTTATACTCAGTTTCGTGACTATAGTATGCTGACTAAAGATCTCATCGACCAGGAAGCAAGGTTAAAGTACAGTACACCCATGGGGAAGACCTATGGATTCTTGTTCACCAATTATTATCCGGAACTGTTGAGAAAGCACAAGGCTCAGGGGGATATTGCGATAACAAATTCTGAAATTGCTACGGTGGAACAATGGGCTAAGAATCTGGATAGCATGACTATCAAGCAATATCAGACGACAGATGCCAAGGAGCAGGAGAAAATAGAAAATGCTTTTTCCAACTCTGTTCTTGCCAAGCGTGCTACGGCTATCATTGGAAGAGAAGACATAGCCAAGATGCTTAAGGATGAGACTCCTCTCATCGATGTATATTATGCCCAGCATATAGCTGATAGCATGGGATGCAGCCAGCAGAAAGATGTCATCATCACCAAAGCCATTCTTCAGATGTTGGAAAGACTAGCTATGCCACTCAATAGTTATGGGCTTGACCTGGTAGAACACAGCATCAGTTCTGAAGTTCTCAGGGAGAAAGTATTGGCAGAACACCGTAAGTACCTGTCTTTGCAGAACAGGGACATTACTGCCAGTATCAAGACAGCTCCGCAGGATATGAGCGATGGTGAGAAACTTCTTCGCCATATATTGGAGCCTTATAAGGGAAAGCTTGTATTGCTGGATGTCTGGGGAACTTGGTGTGCCCCGTGCAAGATGGCTCTTGCCCATTCGAAGGAAGAGTTCGAACGCTTGGCTCCATACGATGTGGTATATCTTTACATGGCAAACAACAGTCCTGAAGAGTCATGGAAAAATCTCATCAAACTGAATAATCTGGTTGGCGACAATATCGCCCACTACAATTTGCCAGCGGCTCAGCAGAGTGCCATCGAGAACTATCTCAACATTCGCTCCTTCCCTTCCTATCGCCTCTTCGACAAGGAAGGAAATCTGGTAGATGTGAAAGTGGATGCCCGCCAGCTTGACAATCTGGAGAAAATCATCAAGGAACTGAACAGATACTAAGAATACTGATAAAATCCCCTTCAAGGTATTGGGTGCACAGTTGAATACATAATAAATCCCGAAATCGCTTGGCGGTTTCGGGATTTTTGCTTATCTTTGCCAACGTAAATAGTAAATTGTTGATAATATGGCAACGAAGTTATATCCAATAGGCATGCAGACCTTCTCTGAGATTCGAGAGGAGGACTTTCTCTATGTAGATAAGACGGAGTTGATTTATCGTTTGGCTAATACCAATAAGGCTTATTTTTTGACTCGTCCCCGTCGTTTCGGAAAAAGTTTGTTGGTATCCACTCTTCATGCTTATTTTCGGGGGAAGAAGGAATTGTTTCAAGGTTTGGCAATGGAGCGTTTAGAGAAAGAGTGGAATGTCTATCCAGTGTTGCACCTTGATTTCAGTATGACAAAGTACACAGCACTTTCCGACCTCTTGGGACAGTTGAATCTGAATCTATACGATTGGGAAAACTCTATGGAAAGGAAAAAGTAGAAGGTACGCCCGCGGAACGTTTCCGGGGAGTGATTCGTCGTGCTTATGAACAGACGGGCAAACCGGTAGTAGTACTTATCGACGAATACGATGCTCCTTTATTAGACAATAACCATTTGCCGGAACTGCAAAATGAACTTCGAGAAGAAATGCGGAAATTCTTTAGTCCCTTGAAAGCACAAGGAGAATATCTTCGTTTCCTTTTCCTGACAGGTATTAGCAAATTCAGTCAAATGAGTATTTTCAGTGAACTGAATAATTTGCAGAATATCAGCATGAGAGATGATTATAGTGCTATCTGTGGTATAACCGAACGGGAATTGCGTACACAATTGAAAACTGATATTGAAATGATGGCGCAGGCTAATAATGAAACCTATGAGGAGGCATGCACCCATCTAAAACAGCAATATGACGGATATCATTTTAGTAAAAACGGTGAAGATATTTACAATCCATTCAGTTTGTTTAATGCATTTGCTCAAAAGAGTTATGCCAATTTTTGGTTTTCTACCGGGACGCCTACTTTTCTGATAAATATATTGCAGCAGAGTAATTTCGACATTCGCGAGTTGGATGGTGCTATGGCTACAGCAGAGCAGTTTGATGCGCCAACGAGTGTTATTTCTGATCCTCTTCCTGTACTTTATCAAAGTGGCTATCTTACCATCAAGGGATATGATCCGGAGTTTCAACTCTACACACTGGCTTATCCTAACAAAGAAGTGCGGAAAGGATTCATAGAATCTCTTATGCCCGCTTATGTACACTTACCTGCCCGTGAGAATACATTCTATGTAGTCTCTTTTATCAAGGATTTGCGTGCCGGAAAACTGACCGAATGTCTGGAGAGAATAAGATCTTTCTTTGCTTCGATTCCCAATGATTTGGAAAACAAGCAGGAAAAATATTATCAGACAATTTTCTATTTGTTGTTTCGTTTGATGGGGCAGTATGTAGATACAGAGGTGAAAAGTGCAATCGGACGGGCAGACGTGGTAGTAAAGATGCAAGATGCCATTTATGTCTTTGAATTTAAGGTAGATGGAACCCCGGAGGAAGCACTGGAGCAAATAAATAGTAAGGGATATATTATTCCTTATCAGCCTGATCATCGGAAAGTTGTAAAAGTAGGAGTTAACTTCGATAGTGCGACAAGAAGTATTGGTGATTGGAAAATTGTAGAGGAAGTATAATTCTTTCTCTCCCTATTGATTTTGTCAATACCTCTTTCAACCTATCACCATCGTTCTGAAACTCTTTATTCATCGTATTTACAGAGTGGTGATAGATTGAAAGAGGATTTCCATTTTTATGTATGAGAGAGCTTGCTGGCG
>OGPL01002989.1_pt1 | contig 11468 bp, 8 predicted proteins | sample 1552901 | NCBI WGS metagenome assembly OGPL01 (sample SAMEA2580244, study PRJEB22360) | human gut metagenome | biome: human gut; feature: human-associated habitat; material: faeces | place: Denmark | collected 2008/2010 | reverse complement strand
CGCCGGATTCCGCACGTCGTCAGGCGACACCTCGATGCCGTCGAAATCGCTGCCGAATCCAACAATATCCGATCCGCCAAGCTGGCAGATATGGTCGATGTGCTGGGCAATCGTCACACTGTCCGCTTTGCAGTCCGCAGACAGAAAACGCGGGTAGAAATTCACGCCGATGTAGCCGCCATACTGAATCATGGCGCGAATCTGGTCGTCGGTCAGGTTGCGGACGTGGTCGCAGAGGGCGCGGCAGCAGCTGTGGCTCGCCATCGGCGGACGTTCACCTTTGGCAAACAAGTCCCAGAATCCGGCTTCGTTCAGGTGCGACACGTCCACGCTGATGCCCTGACGCTGCATCACGCGGGCAATGCGGATGCCTTCGGGGGTCATATGCGTTTCCGCGTCCACGGCGGCAGGGGTGGCGAAAGCGTTCGGGTGATTCCACACCAGCGCGCCGATGCGGATGCCGCGCTGCCGCCAGAAAGCCACCATCTCGTCGCTCTTCTGGAATACCTCGCAGCCCTCGAAGGAGAGCATGAAGGTGTTTTCGCCGGGCTTGACATCTTCCGGGTCATCGACCTGCCGGATGCCCGCGTCGGTGAAGTGGCGGATAGCAGCGTATTCGGCGTCGGCGACGGCTTCATAGTCGCCGTTCGGACCTTTCGGACCGCTCCACAGGGCGAGGGTTTGGAGGCTGACGCCGCCCTGTCTCAGACGGTCAGGGGTAATATCGGTCTGGACGAAGGTGCGTTTGCCAACGCCAAGGCTGAAGAGGGTATCGGAGTGAGTATCGGCAAGAAACATCGGCAGATTCCTCGTTTCATGAGAAAATTGGCAGAATGCTGGGAAATAGCATTCTGCCGAAAAAAGCTGCTTAAGGTCAGCGTATAAACACGCGGGCGTAGCATGAAAATGCGCTCAACTCAATCGCGCGGAAGGGTCAAGGGAGGAACTCCCTTGCGGAGTCCAGAGGCAGAGCCTCTGGTGGTTCCCCTCACAGCTCCCTTCGTCCCTCCATCGCCTTTGAGAGCGTCACTTCGTCGGCGTATTCGAGGTCGCTGCCGACGGGGACGCCGTGGGCAATGCGGGTGCACTTGATGCCCATGGGCTTAATGAGCCGCGCAATGTAGGTTGCGGTTGCTTCGCCCTCGATGTCGGGGTTCGTCGCCAGAATCACTTCGCTGACCGGCTCGGTCTGCAGGCGCGTCATCAGTTCCTTGATGTGAATATCATCCGGCCCGATGCCGTCCATCGGCGACAGCGTGCCGTGCAGGACGTGGTACAGCCCGTGGTAATCGTGCATTCGCTCCATCGCGGCCACGTCGCGTGGGTCGCGCACGACGCAGATTTGCCCGTTATGGCGGCTTTCATCCGCACACACGGCGCACTTTTCGCCAGATGCGAAATTGCCGCACACGTCGCAGTAGCGAATTGCCTTGCGCCCCTGCCATAGTGCCGCTGCCAGCGCGTGAACATCCTCCAGCGGCATCCCGACGATATGGTACGCCAGCCGCGCCGCCGTCTTGTGACCGATGCCGGGCAGCCGAGACAGCTCCGACACCATCCGCTCAATCGGTTCGATTTGTCCGGGCATCAGAACAGACCGCCCATGCCGCCCATGCCGGGCGCCATCTTGTTCATCGTCTCTTCGCGGTTTGCTTCACCCTTGCGCAGCGCTTCGTTCACCGCCGCCATCACAAGGTCCTGCAGCATTTCCACGTCGTCCGGGTCAACGACCTTCGGGTCAATCGTCAGGGACAGCAGCTCGCGCTTGCCGTTCACCTTCACGCTTACCACGCCGCCGCCGGATTGCGCTTCGTACTCCTGCGCATCCAGCTTTTCCTGCGCGTCCGTCATCGCCTGCTGCATCTTCTGCGCCTGACGCATGAGCTGCTGCATGTTCGCGCCGCCGCCGAAGCCAAAGTTCTGTCGTGCCATAAAAATCGTCCTCCTAATTATTCGTTTTCTGTCAGTTTCTCCGGGGAAATCCGCCGGATGGTCAGGTTGCCCGAAGCCGTCGTCACGCGGACAGACGGTGCGCCATCGACGATGGATACGCCGTCCGTCAGCAGCCGCCCGGACACCGAGCGAAGAATGGCGTCACACTGCGCGCCGGGAATTTCCAGACTGATGCCGCCTGCGACCGAGCCGCCCTTGAAGGTGGAAAACATCTCCGCAAAAGAGAGCATTGCGCCCCGGCTGACCGAGGACAGCGAGATGTTCAGAAACGCAAGGCGCTCCAGACAGAGCATCCCCGTCGTCGTGAACAGGCTGCAATCCTGCCCGGACAAGTCGCTGCCGGCAATGTCGCCGCTGCCGTTTTTGACCTTCAGGCTCAGGCTGCTCAAGTCGGAGAGCATCACGAAGCCGGAGAGAGACTCCACGGACAGGTCACTGACCTGCAAACCGCGAACATGCACGCTGCCGGACGTCGTGCGAATCTCGACCCGTCCCTTCCACGCGCGCGGAATGCGGATGGTCACTTGCAGCCAGCGGGCGCTGAGCGGCAAGGGCGAGAGTGCGGCGGCGGACTGCTCCAGCGTCAGCGTATCGCCGTTCTGGGCGAGCGAAACCGCCTTCATATCGTGGTCGTCGCCGGATGCCATGATTTGGATTTCCTGCGTGTCATCGGCGTAGAGTTCCAGCAGGGCGCCGGTGAGGTGAATCACCAGCTGCGTAATGGTCAGCGAGGAAAAAGAGTTGCGCGAATTCATACGCGTTCACCTCCGTCATTCGTCCTCATCATATCACGTTTTGGCGCTTGTTGCAAGGGGAAAAGCCAACTATGAAGCAGTTGGATGCTTATGCGGATAGGCATAGTTGACTTCATTTCCATCGTGGTAACTTCCGCGAGTTCCAGAGGGCATAAAAACAGACGAAGTCTGCGATCGCCCTCTGGACTCCTTCGGCGTTCGCCTCCGGATGCTACTTGATTTTTATTGGAAGTTTTTTAGTTTGTGCGCAGGGACGCTTCGCTGCCTGCGGCGAAGTTGCCGGACTTGTTTTTCCTCTTGGAGTAGGTTTAACGGAGCAACAGTGGGGGCGTTGCCCCAAGCCCCATAAGGGGCGCCGCCCCTTAACCCCGCAAGGGGCATTGCCCCTTGACCCTTTTTTCGGCGCCATGCGGGTGCTGTTATTCCAACAGCTCCGCCCCCGTCACCACGTCGTCCATCACCGCGATAACCAGCGGCGTTCCGCGATCTTGCTTGCCTTGCAGGCGCACGTTGTCCCTTTCCACCAGCGTCGCGGGGGATTTCGCCTGCTGCACGCGAATCAGGTGATCGTCCTTCTCCAACCGCACCACGCCCGCAAGCTGTTTGCCGTTGCTGCCATTCTTGTTGAAATAGAAGGACTTCACGCCCTTGCCGTTGCGGTTCTGCTTCTCGAAATCGACGGAGAGCAGGCGCTTGGCGTAGCCGCGGTCGGTCAGCAGCACGATTTGGTCGCTGTCTTGCAGCTGCCCGCACCAGATGACCTCGTCGCCGTCCTCCACCTGCATACAGCGCACTCCGGCGGCGACGCGCCCCTGCACCGGTACGCTGTCGAGCGAGAAGCGGATGCACAGGCTGCTGCGGGTGAACAACAGCAGGTCGTCGCGGCTGGCGGCGGGGAGAACTGTCAGCAGACGGTCGCCGTCTTTCACGTTCACGGCGGCGAATTTCTTGCTGCGCACGTCGTAATCCGCGGCGGCGGTGCGTTTTACCATGCCCTGACGGGTGATGAAGAGAATGTCCGGCAGGTGCCCGACGTCCGCCATGCGGATGCACGTCATCCACAGCGCCTTCTCGTCGTCCTCTAAGCCCGCCAGAACGCCCGAAAGCAGCTGCCCGCGCTCCTTGGGCTTGACTTCGTTCAGCGACGCAACGGGCAGGGGATAGCAGTTGCCGCGGTCGGTGAAGATGAGCAGCGTCTCGTCTGTTTTGGCCATGAACAGGAAGTCGGCGAACTCCTTGTCGTCCTCCGCGCGGGTTGGGAGCGGCGTTTTCTTGTAGAGCGCGGGATTCATGCGCTTCAACTGCCCCGCGCCCGTGAACGCCACGATGACCTCTTCCGGCGCGGCGGCCTCTTCCTCAACTTCCAGCGGGGATTCGTCCGCTTTTTCGATGGTTGTGCGGCGCTCGTCGGCGAATTCCTCGGCAATCTCCTGCAATTCCTTGCGGATGACCGCCAGCAGCTTTTTCTCGCTGTGCAGGATGCCCTCCAAGCGGTCGATGAGTTTCAGAATGTCCTCGTACTCCTTGCGCAGGGCGATGATTTCCAGATTCGTCAGCCGCTGCAGGCGCATGTCCAGAATCGCCTGTGCTTGTGCGTCGGACAGCGAAAAGCGCTCCATCAGGCGAGCTTTCGCTTCTTTCGGGTTCTTCGAGGAGCGAATCAGCGCGATGACCTCATCGAGGTTGTCCACCGCAATCATCAGCCCCTGCAAAATGTGCGCGCGGGCTTTCGCCTGCTTCAGGTCGTACTCCGTGCGGCGGGTGATGACGTTTTTTTGATGGCGGATGAAGTGTCCCAGCATCGTCTTCAGCCCCATCTGCACGGGCTTGCCCTCGGCGATGGCGACCATGTTCACGCCGAAGGTGACCTGCAAGTCCGAATACTTGTAGAGCACTTTCAGCACCTTGTCCGGGTCGGCGTCCTTCTTCAGCTCGATGACGGCGCGCATTCCCTCGCGGTCGGATTCGTCGCGGATGTCGTAAATGTTTTGCAGCTGCCCCTTCTTTTCTTCCGACAGCTTCAAGATCTTCTCCAGCATCGCGGCTTTGTTGACCATGTAGGGGATTTCCGTGATGACAAGCAGCTTGCGCCCGTTCACGCCGTCCTCCACATGCACGCGCGCGCGCAGGGATAGCTTCGAGCGTCCGGTCTCATAGCCTCTGCGGATTTCCTCGTTTTTCACCAGCACGCCGCCGGTGGGAAAGTCCGGGCCGGGGATGATTTTCATCAGCTCATCCAGCGGAATGTCCGGATTCTCCATCACAGCAATTGCCGCGCGGATGCTTTCGCCCAGATTGTGCGGGGGGATGTTCGTCGCCAGCCCTACCGCGATGCCGCTTGCGCCGTTGACGAGCAGATTCGGAAAGCGCGCGGGCAGCATGTCCGGCTCTTTGAGCGTGTCGTCGAAGTTCAGGCGGAACGGCACGGTGTCCTTCTCAATGTCGCGCAGCATTTCCAGCGCGAGGGGCGTCATGCGCGCCTCGGTGTAACGCATGGCGGCAGCGCTGTCGCCGTCAATGGAGCCGAAATTGCCGTGCCCATCGACCATCGGCCCGCGCATGGAGAAGTCCTGCGCCATGCGCACGAGCGCGTCGTACACGGAGGAATCGCCGTGCGGGTGATATTTGCCCAGGCAGTCGCCGACGATGCGGGCACACTTGCGGTGCGGCTTGTCGGGCGTCGTGCCCAGTTCCATCATGGTATAGAGAATGCGGCGCTGCACGGGCTTTAAGCCATCCTCGACGCGCGGCAGGGCGCGTTCCAGAATGACATGCTCCGCATAGGGAATCATGGACTGGTGCATTACGTCCTCGACGGTCGTTTGCAGGATGCGCGACGGGTCGTCCTTGGGAATCGGGCGGTTATCGCTTGTTTTCTTTGCCATAACTTACTTTCCTTCCCCTCGCTGACCTTCCGGCAGCTCGAAATTATCCGGCTTGTTGAAGTCGGCGTTCTCGATGATGTAGTCGCGGCGCGGCTCGACCTTGTCGCCCATCAGGATGGTAATGCGGCGGTCAGCCAGCGCTGCGTCCTCAATCGTCACCTGCATCAGTTTGCGCTGGGAAGGATCCATCGTCGTCGCCCAGAGTTGTTCGGGGTTCATTTCGCCCAAGCCTTTGTAGCGCTGAAGCGTGTAGCCTTTGCCCGCTTCCTTGATGCACTTCGCCAGCTCCTTGTCGTCGTAGGCATAGAGAACCTTGCTGCCCTTTTGCACCTTGTACAGCGGCGGCATCCCAATATACACATGCCCCCCAGTGACGAGCTCCTTCATGTAACGGAAGAAGAAAGTGAGCAGAATGGCGCGGATGTGCGCGCCGTCCTGATCGGCATCGGAGAGGATGATGACTTTGTTGTATTTGAGGTTGGCAAGGTTGAAATTCTCGTCGATGGATGTGCCGAGCGCGGTAATCAGCGAGCGGAACTCCTCGTTGCTCAGCACCTGATCCAGCCGCTTCTTTTCGGCATTGAGGGGCTTGCCGCGCAGGGGGAGAATCGCCTGATAGCGGCTGTCGCGCCCCTGCTTGGCGCTGCCGCCTGCGGAATCGCCCTCGACGATGAACAGCTCATTGTCCTCCGCCTTTTTGCCGCGGCAGGCGCTGAGTTTGCCGACCAGCGGCGCGGCGTCAAGCTGATTCGCTTTGCGGGCGTTGTCGCGGGTCTTGCGCGCGGCTTCACGCACCTGCGCGGCGCGAATCGCCTTCTGCACAATCTGCTGGGCAATCTCCTGATTCTTGAGGTTCTCCAGCCAGTCCGTCAGCTGCTGGGTGATGATGCCCTCCACCGCGGGGCGCACTTCGCTGTTGCCCAGCCGCCCCTTCGTCTGCCCCTCGAACTGCGGATTTTTGACCATCGTCGTCAGCACGCAGCTCAAGCCTTCGCGGAAGTCCTCGCCCGTCAGGTTGCTGTCCTTTTCCTTCAGGAAGCCGTTGCGGCGGGCGTAGTCGTTGAACATCTTCGTGAACGCCGCCTTGAAGCCCGTTTCGTGCGTTCCGCCTTCACCCGTGGGGATGTTGTTGACATAGGAAAAAAGGCTTTCGGTGTAGCCGTCGGTGTACTGAATGGCGACGCGGCAGATGACGGAATCCTTCTGTCCTTCGAGGTAAATCGGCTGATCGTGCAGGACGGTTTTGCCGTCGTTCAAATACCGCACATAGTCGATGATGCCGCCCTCGTAGTGGAAGGTCGTTTCGCGGCGGGCGGGGTCGCTCACACGCTCGTCGAGAAAGACAATTTTCAAGCCCCGGTTCAGGTACGCCAATTCCTGCAGGCGACGGAACACCGTGTCGTAATTGAAGCGCACGTCCTCGAAAATCGCGTCATCGGGAAGAAAACGCACGAGTGTGCCCTTCTTGCGTGTGTTGCCGACTTTTGCCAAGGGCGCGTCCGGCTTGCCCGCGATGACCTTGCCTTTCTTCTCGTCGAACTGACTTGTGAAGCGCATGGCATAATGGCTGAAATCGCGGTAGATGTCCACGGTCAGCCACTTGCTCAGCGCGTTGACGACCGACGCGCCCACGCCGTGCAGACCGCCGGAATAGCTGTAATTCTCGTTGTTGAACTTGCCGCCCGCGTGCAGCACGGTGAAAATGACCTCCGCGCCGCTGACGTGCATGGTCGGGTGCTCATCCACGGGCATACCGCGCCCGTTGTCGTACACCGATGCGGAGCCGTCCGTGTGCAGCGTCACGCGCACCTCATCCGCAAAGCCGTTCGACGCCTCGTCAATCGCGTTATCCACAATCTCCCAGAGCAGGTGATGCAGACCGCGCGTCGAGGTGGTGCCGATATACATGCCCGGACGCATCCGAACCGCTTCCAGCCCTTCCAGCACCTGAATATTGCCCGCATCATAGTGATTTGCTTGATTTGCCATGAAAAAACTCCTCTTATAATGAAGGAAGTATATCAAAATCGCAACGGTGACAAAGCACCAATTTTCATTATATCACAATTCCGCCGATTCATCAAGGCGAACAGCAAAATGACGCTCGGACAGCAAAGCAGCGCGAAAAATTTTCACCCGCTCAATAAAAACGTAACATTTTATCAAATATCGGAAACATGTTCATGGGAAAACAAAAATAGATATTGAAAACGGGCAGATAATTGCCGAATCAAACAGGGGAAAATCCGCGAAAACGCCGCAGAATTTACAATTCACAGGGAAAAAGCCTCTTGACAATGAAACAATTTTGTAATAAAATCAGGCTGTACGGAAAGGAGTGATTTCCCCATGATGAATTCCGGTCTGCGGCGGCTTCTGTCCGGCGCGGTGGCGCTGATGCTGCTGGGCTGTTCCTCCGCCTTGGCGGATACGGCGACGGTCACTGCGCGCAAACTCATTCTGCGCGAAAAAGCATCCTCGACCAGCGATGCTCTGCAAACCCTGCCCAAAGGCACGAAGCTGGAGGTTCTCGGCAAAAGCGGCAGCTGGTATAAAGTGACTTACGGGAAATACACCGGCTATGTCTATAAAACGTATGTCAGCGTGACCAAGACGGCCAGCAGTTCCAGTTCTTCCAGCAGCGCGACGCGGCTGGAAAAGGGGAGCACTGGCAGCGACGTCAAGGATTTGCAGACAAAGCTGAAAAAACTCGGCTATTATGATGCTTATGTCGATGGCGATTATGGCGACACGACCGTCGCGGCGGTCAAGGCGTTCCAGAAGAAGTATAACCTGACGGCGGATGGCATTGCAGGCAAAGAGACGCTCAAAAAGCTGGACAGCGCGTACAAGAACGCGGACAGCGACAAGGACGTTGATTCGCTCCGCATGGGCGACAGCGGCAGCGCCGTCAAGGACTTGCAGACGAAGCTGAAGAAGCTGGGCTATTACGACGGCACGGTGGACAGCACGTTTGGTTCGGGCACATACGCGGCGGTTCGTGCGTTCCAGAAGAAGTATAACCTGACGGCGGACGGCGTGGCGGGCAGCGAAACGCTCAAAAAGCTCGACACCGCCTACAAGAACGCGGACAGCAATACCAGCACCGATGACGATTCGCTCCGCAAGGGCGCAACCGGCACGGCAGTCAAGACGCTGCAGACCAACCTGAAGAAGCTGGGCTTCTACACGGCGTATGTCGACGGTTCGTTCGGCGCGACGACCGAAAGCGCCGTCAAGGCATTCCAGAAGAAATACGGTCTGACGGCGGACGGCGTGGCAGGCAGCGCGACGCTCAAGAAGATTGAATCCGCCGTGGCGAGCGCCAGCAGCGGCAAGATTACCACCGAGCGCCTCGACTGGTTCAATGGCGGCAAGAACGTCATCCCGAACGGCGCTGTATTCCAGATTAAGGACGTCAGCACGGGGCTGATTTTCTCCGCGCGCCGGCAGAGCGGCGGCAACCACATGGACGCCGAGCCGCTGACGGCGGAAGATACCGCGATTCTCAAGAAAATCAACGGCGGCACGTTCAGCTGGCGCCGCCGCGCAGTGCTGGTGAAGTACAACGGGCATGTGTATGCCGCGTCGATTTACTCCGAACCCCACGGCACAAACACAATTCTGGACAACAACTTCGATGGGCAGTTCTGCCTGCACTTCTACGGCAGCAAGACCCACGGTACAGACCGCGTGGATGCAGATCACCAGAAGTGCGTGGAACAGGCCATGAAGGCGACTTGGTAAAAATCCCAGTCAAAGGGCAAAGCAATGGGCACTGCTGCAGCGCGGCAGTGCCTTTTTGCGCACATCCGAAATCATCCGCCGATGCCCTATTGACAAATCGCCCAAAATCCTTACAATAAAATTGCGGCTGAAATCATTCATTTTTCATTCATTCCGATGGACAGCCGAGGACAAGAGAGAGAGGAAAGTACCATGTTCGGATTTCGACCCGACGGACGGCGTGTGTCGTCCATTGACCCCATCGTCGGCATTACGCCGTACCTGATGCCCATGCGCTGCGACGCGCAGGTTTTCCTGCAGCACCGCGTGGACTATGAGCTGCTGACGCGCTACATTGCGGCGCAGGCGGCGAAGGGCGAGAAAATCACGTTCATGCAGATTATTACCGCCGCGTTCGTCCGCACTGTGTCCCAGCACCCGGAAATCAACCGCTTCATCCTCAATAAGCAGTTCTTTGCGCGGAACATGTGCGCCGTGTCCTTCACGATGCTCAAGAACCCGCAGAACGCCGAAATGGGCGAGACGGCGGTGAAGGTGAAGTACGACCTGACCGACACCATCTACGACGTGCGCGACCGCATGGAAAAGGTCATCAACGCTAACCGCGGCGAGGACAAGAAGAACTTCGCGGATAAGCTGGCGAAAGCGGTACTGGTCGTGCCGGGTCTGGCAACGGGCATCGTCGCGCTGGTTCGCCTGCTTGATCGCTACGGGCTCTGCCCCGGCGCACTGCTGGACGAACTGCCCTTCCATACCAGCATGTATATCACCAACAACGCCTCCATCGGCCTGCATCACGTCAACCACCACATCTACAACTTCGGTTCGGTTACGCTGTTCTTCGGCATGGGTACCGTGGAGAAGGTTGCCGTGGTGGAGAAGGGCGAGGCGCGCATGAAGCGCTTTCTGCCTATCGGCATCACGGCGGATGAACGCGTCTGCTCTGGCGCGCACTACGCGGCGTTCTTCGGCACGATGTCGTATCTGCTCAATCATCCGGAAGAACTGGAGAAGCCGCCGGAATCCGTCCGCTTTGACGAAAAGTGCGAATACCACGTCCCGAAAGTTGGCGAGCAGCCGGCGAAGAAGCAGAAAAAGCAGCAGAAAGCCACGGTTCAGGCGTAAATCAGCAGGAAAAAACGCATGATATGTCGAAATCCTCCGTTGCAGCGCATTCCTTGAAACGGGAGTGCAGAAGAACGGAGGATTTTTTTCATGCAGAATGTAGGTATTGTCGGCTTGGGACTGATTGGCGGGTCACTCGCGAAAACCATCAAGCTCCACACGCCGTACACGGTTTATGGCACGGACAAGAATGCGGACACGATGCGCCGCGCGTTCCTGATGGAGGCGATTGACGGCGAACTGACGGCGGAGACGCTGCCGCAGTGCGATGTTGTGCTGATCTGCCTGTACCCGCAGGGGATTATCGACTATGTGACCGCGCACGCGGCGGACTTTAAGCCCGACAGCCTTGTGATTGACTGCGGCGGCGTGAAGCAGGTGATTTGCGACGCACTGTTTCCCGTATCACAGCGGTATGCGTGGCACTTCATCGGCGGACACCCGATGGCGGGGCGCGAGTACAGCGGCTTCAAGTATGCCCGCGATGATCTGTTCGACCATGCGTCGATGATTCTGTGCGGTCACGGCGACGACGACCCGGCGGTTTTGCAGCGCGCCCGCGACTTTTTCATGAAACTGGGCTTCCTGCGTGTGCAGTTCACGACGCCGAAGACGCATGACGAGATGATTGCGTATACGTCGCAGCTGGCGCATGTCGTGTCGAGCGCGTATGTGAAGTGCCCGCTGGCGGATAAGCACCGCGGGTTTTCGGCGGGGAGGTTCGCGGATATGACCCGCGTGGCAAGGCTGAACGAGGATATGTGGACGGAGCTGTTTTTTGATAATCGGGAGGCGCTGCTGCCGGTGGTGGAGGACTTGGTGCAGCGGGTGACGGAGTATCGGGACGCGCTTCGGGATGAGGATAGGGAAGGAATGAGAAAATTATTGCGTGAGGGACGCGAGACGAAGGAACGCCTGACGGATTAACACGCGGAAAGGGTAGGAAAGAGAAAACAACTCAATCGCGCGAAAGGGGTCAAGGGGAAAATTTCCCCTTGCGGAG
>OGPL01002988.1_pt1 | contig 11472 bp, 8 predicted proteins | sample 1552901 | NCBI WGS metagenome assembly OGPL01 (sample SAMEA2580244, study PRJEB22360) | human gut metagenome | biome: human gut; feature: human-associated habitat; material: faeces | place: Denmark | collected 2008/2010 | reverse complement strand
CGAAGGCGCAGCCGTAGGCGTGGGCCAGCGGCAGGAACGACAGCGTGCGTCCGCCCTTGCGGAAATAGTGGGTGCCGGTCTGCGTGTTGACCATGCCGCGGGCGAAACTTACGTTGCCCGTGAGGTTGTTCACCGTGAGCATCACTCCCTTCGAATAGCCCGTGGTGCCCGACGTGTAGTTGAGCAGGATGACCTCGTCGTTGGGGATCTCGGGGTACTTGATGTCGTTTACGCTGAACCCGCGCGGATATTTCGAACGGTAGTTTTTCAGGATATCGCGCTGGAACTTGGTGAGCGCCTTGCCGTTGCGTTCGTAGATGGCGTGGAAATCGGTGAGCGAAAACACGGCCTCGATCTGGCGTATCTGGTCTTCTTCGATGATGTCCCAGAAGTTGTCGCCCAGAAAGAGCAGCTTGCTTTCCGAGTGGTTGATGATGTGGATGATGTCGGCCGGGGCGAAATCCTGCAATATCGGGACGATTACGGCGCCGTAGGAGATCGTGGCGATGTAGGTGATGCACCACCGGGGATTGTTGCGCCCGATCAGCGCTATCTTGTCGCCCTTCTTTACGCCGGCCTTTTTGAACAGGAGGTGCAGCTTGGCGATCTCCTTGGCCATCTCGTAATACGAGAATGTTTCGCCCTTGAAATAGTCGGTCAGTGCCGGCATTTCACGGTTCTCGCGGAAACTCGTCTCGTATATTTTTATCAGGTTTTCCTCTAACATGATTGCGTCCTAATGTCCGGTGCAAAGATAGACAAAAAAACGATTTTCCAGCAGGGTGCCCGCATTTTTTATCCTATTGTGCTTACTTTTTGCTCCAAAAAGTCCTGTGGGGAAGCTTCCGGAGCCTTATTTGTTTGCTCCCTTGTCTTTGGCTTCTTCCGGGTCGACTTTTACATGCCGGGGTTTCCAGATGTATATCTTCGATTCGGTGCCGGCCTTCAGCCGCTCGATGTTCTTGCGGTGGGTGTAAATCAGCAGGATGGCGATGATGAACGAAAAAACCACGAACGGCACCAGGTGGTTGACCTTCGGCGATATGAGCGTAAAGATCGGGAAGGAACAGCCTGCGACCATCGAGGCCAGCGACACGTAGTGGGTGACCATCAGCACCAGGAACCATACGCCGAAGCAGAGCAGTACGAGCGGGGCGTTGACGCCCATGATGGCTCCGACGAGCGTCGCTACGCCCTTGCCGCCCCGGAAATTGGCGAAGATCGGGAAGATGTGTCCCACCACGGCGGCGAACACGGCGATGAAACGCAGGATGTAGAACCAGTTTTCATTGGCCCCGTCGGCGAATACGCTGTCGTATTTCATCAGGTCGATGATCGTCACCGCCACAAACCCCTTCAGAAAATCGAGCCCGAATACGGGCAGTGCGGCCCGCCTGCCCAGCACGCGCAGCATGTTGGTCGTGCCGGCGTTCTTGCTGCCGTATTCGCGGATGTCGATGCCGTAATATTTCTTGCCGATCCACACGGCGCTCGGAATCGAGCCCAGCAGATAGGCGATGATAATCATGGTGGTAGCGGTGTAATATGTGAGGATCATAACGGTTTTCCAAGGGTTTGTGTAATGCAAATATAATTAAAAAATCCGGAAACGGAAGCCCTGCGTGAAAAATCCGCGCCGTTCTGCTGGCGGATTCGGGGGAATATCGTATCTTTGCATACTTTAAATGTATAACAGGGTATGAATACGAAAGCATTACTGGAACCTATGGGCTCGTGGGCGTGGTGGCGCTCGTGGTTCCTGATCTTTTTCGGGTGTTCGGTCATGGGTGCCGGCTTCGTGCTGTTTGTGAACCCTTACAATTTCGTGCCGGGAGGCGTGTACGGTATGGGTATCGTGCTGCACAACATTTTTCCGTCGATCCAGGTGGGTACGTTCGGCTATATGTTCGACGTGCCGCTGATGCTCGTTGCGATGCTGGTTTTCGGCGGGCAGTTCGGAACGCGTACGGTGCTGGCCGCGCTCTATACGCCCGGCTTTATGAACGTGCTCACACGGCTGGTCTATCCCGACGCCGCGGCGGTCGAGAGCCTCGACCCGTCGCTGTTGCTGGGCGGGCGGCTCGACCTGTCGAACGACTTGCTGCTGACGTGCGTCATCGGCGCCGTCGTCATCGGCGTGGGGCAGGGCATCGTCGTGCGCCAGCAGGCGACCACGGGCGGCACCGACATCGTGGCGATGCTGTTGCAGAAATTCGCGGGTATCAAGTTCTCGTCGGGCATCTTCCTGGCCGACGGTTTCGTCGTGCTGTCCGGCCTGGCCGTCATCGGCTTCGGGCTGGGGACGGGCGAAGCCGCCTCGAACGGCTGGATGCTGACGCTCTATTCGCTCATCACGATTTATATCACCTCGCGTGTGATCGCCTACCTGCTCAACGGTGCGTCGTACGACAAGCTGCTCTTCATCATCAGCGACCACCATCAGGCGCTCAAACGCTTCATCATCGAAGACCTCGACCGCAGTGCGACCTACATCAAGTCGAAGGGGATGTATACGGACGCTTCGCGGGACATGATCTTCCTGGTCGTGAGCCGCAAGGAGGTGCACCTCGTGCAACATAAGATCAAAGAGATCGACCCGGCGGCGTTCGTAGTCGTGACCGATGCCTACGAGACGTTCGGCGAAGGGTTCAAACAGTTCCCCGACAAGAACGAGATACATGCGGAATAACGGAAATTTGGAACGTGGAATTTAAACTCAATACGAATACATTGCGCCCCCTGTCGGGCGCCGGACGCAAACTTTTCGTCGAAACCTACGGCTGCCAGATGAATGTCGGCGACACGGAAGTCGTGGTTGCCCTGATGCAGCGGGAGGGATACGTCTACACCGAGGATATCGGCCTGGCCGATGTCATCCTGATCAACACCTGCTCGATCCGCGACAATGCCGAGCAGCGTATCTGGGGGCGTCTGGCCGAGATGAAACGCTACCGCCGGGCCAAACCGGGGCTCGTCGTGGGCATCATCGGCTGCATGGCCGAACGCCTCAAGGAGAAATTGGTCGAGGGCCCTTACGGCGTCGACGTCGTGGCCGGGCCGGATGCCTACCGCGACCTGCCGCGCCTGGTGCGCGAGGCCGAGGCGGGCGGCAAGGGGGTGAACGTCCTGCTCTCCACGGAGGAGACCTATGCCGAGATCGCCCCCGTGCGGCTCGACCGCAACGGCGTGAGCGCCTATGTGGCCATCATGCGCGGATGCAATAATTTCTGTTCCTACTGTGTGGTGCCCTACACCCGCGGCCGCGAACGGAGCCGCGACCCGCAAACGATCGTTGCGGAGGCCCGCTCGCTCTTCGGGAACGGATACCGCGAAGTGACGCTGCTGGGGCAGAACGTCAATTCGTACAAGGCCGGCGAGGTGGACTTTCCCGAACTGATGCGCCTCGTGGCGTCGATCTCGCCCCTGCTGCGCGTGCGCTTCGCCACGTCGCACCCCAAGGACATGAGCGACCGCCTGCTGGAGGTCATGGCCTCGATGCCCAATATCTGCCGTGCCATCCACCTGCCTGCGCAGTCGGGTGCCACGTCGATGCTCGAACGTATGAACCGCAAATACACCCGCGAATGGTATCTCGGCCGCGTCGCCGCCATCCGCCGTTACCTGCCCGATTGCGCCGTCACGACCGACCTGATCGCCGGCTTCTCGGGCGAGACCGAGAAGGAGCACGAAGCGACGCTTTCGCTCATGCGCGAGGTGGGGTACGAGTTCGCCTACATGTTCAAATACTCGGAGCGTCCCGGGACTTTCGCGCACGAGCACCTGCCGGACGACGTGCCCGACGAGGTGAAGTCGCGGCGGCTTTCGGAGATCATCGCCCTGCAAAACGAACTGGGGCATGCGAGCAACCTGCGCGACGTGGGGCGCGAGTTCGAAGTGCTGGTCGAGGGGCGCTCGAAGCGCGACGAAAAGCAGCTCTCGGGCCGGACGTCGCAGAACAAGGTCGTGGTCTTCGACCGCGGCCGGCACGACGTCGGCGACTATGTGCGCGTGCGCATTACGGGGTGCACCCCGGCGACGCTGTTCGGAGAAGAAATCATTTAAGGATATAATAAACTGAAACGTAAGATGCGATTTGACGAACTCGATTTGGAGGATGAGATCCTCGACGGACTCGACGATATGAATTTCCAGGAGATGACTCCTGTTCAGGAACACACCATCCCGGTGATCCTGGAGGGCCGCGACATCATCGGTTGCGCCCAGACCGGAACCGGCAAGACGGCGGCCTACACGCTGCCACTGCTCAACAGGCTGTTGATCGAAGGCAACGAAGACAATGTGATAAAGTCGGTGATCATCGTGCCGACGCGCGAGCTGGCGCAGCAGATCGACCAGCAGTTCCAGGGATTTTCGTACTACCTGCCCGTGTCGACCACGGTCGTATACGGCGGTGGCGACGGCAAGGGCTGGGATGTGCAGAAGCGCGGTATGCTGATGGGTTCGGACGTGGTGATCGCCACCCCCGGGCGCATGATCTCGCACATCCAGAACAGCGGCATCGACCTTTCGCACGTCGAGTGCCTGATCCTCGACGAGGCCGACCGTATGCTCGACATGGGTTTCAGCGAGGACATCATGAAGATCGTCTCCTATATGCCCAAGGATCGGCAGACGATCATGTTCTCGGCGACGCTGCCCCCGAAGATACGTGAGATGGCCAGGACGATCCTGCGCAATCCCGCCGAGGTGAACATCGCCATTTCGAAACCCAACGAGGCGATCGACCAGTCGGCCTATGTCTGCTATGAGAACCAGAAGCTGGGCATCATCCGCGAGATGTTCGCCGAGCCGACCGAGTCGAAGACGATCATCTTCTCGTCGTCGAAGATGAAGGTCAAGGAGCTGGCCCATACGCTCAAACGCATGAAACTCAACGTGGCGGCCATGCACTCCGATCTGGAGCAGGCCCAGCGTGACGGTGCTTCCGAGATAGACGCCCGAGCGGCCCTGACTGATGATGAAGTCGGAGAGCAGGGTGGAGATGGGCAGGAAGGCGCCGCCAATGCAGAGTATTTCGAGGTAGGACGCGCTCTGGAGCCATTTCTCCGTGAGCGTGATGAGGATAAACTCGCGGGAGACCAGACCAAAACCGAGCACGAGGGGGAAGGAGAGGAAGGCCGTGAAGCGCACCAACTTGCGGAGGGCAGCGAGCTGGCGCGAGGGATTGTTGCGCAGATCGACCATCACGGGTTGGGAGACGGCACCGAGCATGCCCTGCAAGAGATAGATGACCTTCGAGTTCCACTGGTAGGCCTGGTTGTAGTAGCCCGTGGCACGGGCGGAGAAATAGTGGCCCAGCAGGATGTTGAGCACGTTGTTGTTGATCTGGAAGATGATGGTCGAGGCCAGGATCTTGCAACTGAACCGGAACATGCGTCGGACGGGCTCGGGGTCGAAACTCAGCGACGGGCGCCAACCGGCGATGCGCCAGTAGAAGATGGTGTTGAGGAGGATGTAGGTGTTGGTCTGCGTGGCCAGCGCCCAGTAGCCGAAGCCCTGCCACGCCATGATGGATCCGATCACCGAGGAGGTGAGCACGGCGGCGATATTGGCCTTCGTGCGCTGCTTCACCAGCAACCGCTTCTGCATCAGGGCCGACTGCACCACGCCCGGGGCCGAGAGCACAAACGACAGGAAGGCGTAGCGGCAGAGGGCGGTCAGCCGCGGCTCGTGGTAGTAGCGGGCGATGAGCGGGGCAAGGAAGAAGAAGAGAAGGTAGCAGGAGGCCGCCACGGCGATGTTGAACCAGAAGACGCTGTTGCACTCACGGTCCGTGGGCTGGTCGAGGTTGACGATGGCGCGTCCCAGTCCCGACTCCTGGAGGGCATTGGCGATGACGCTGAAGATGGTGATCATGGCGATCATGCCATAGTCGCCCGGCGTGAGAAGGCGGCCCAGGATGATTCCGAAGATGAGTCCTATGAGCTGCATTCCGCCATTGTCTATCGCGCCCCAGAGGAGGCCGCGCGCCGTCTTTTCCTTTAAACTGCTTGCCATTGGTCTTGCTGATACTTGCCTTGGCTTTCGGGCGTCCGCTGCGGGTCGCCACGCCAACAGCCTGCAAAGGTAAGGCTATTTCTCGTTTTACACAAGAAAGGGGCAAACGAATTGATTTACCACAAGGGTGAAAAGGCAAAATGGCGGGATCATCAAGCTGAAGACGCAAAGTCGAAAACAAAAACGTTATAACGTTAAAACGTTAAGATGCAAAGTCGAAAACGTCAAACGCTATAACGTGAAGCCGTAAGGATTGCTCCAGCCCCGCTTTGCGCATCAAGACCACGCTCCTTACGACCAAGGCGCAAGGTAAGTTAGGATCGTCCTCCGACATAAGCTACCATCGACAAGGCTCCCTCGAAACCTGCCAACAAACTCCACGAAGAAGGCTAACGCGGAGGGGCAGAGCGGGAGCCGGACGTTAAATATTCGTAAAAATGCAGGTCGCGCCGATTCACCCCGTGGCACTGCCATATAAAATATGTAACTTTGCACCCCGACTTTGGCAGCTTGCTTAGAAGTTGCTGCGCCGGATAGTGTTAATAGTCGTGCCTTTGGCCGGACACGATGGTTAGGGAATCTGTCGGGCAGTCGCAGCGGGAATAATGCTGGATGGTCTCTTTTAGACTGGAGGCGCCGTGAGGTTTCCGCTATATCAAATCAATTTAAAAGACGTTTTTTAGTAGTTATCAAAAAATCTTTATGGACACTTTAAGTTACAAGACTATTTCCGCAAATAAGGAAACAGCGAAAAAGGAGTGGGTGGTTGTCGATGCTACCGACCAGGTTGTCGGCCGCCTCTGCTCAAAAGTGGCTAAGTTGCTTCGTGGTAAGTACAAGCCCAACTTCACACCGCACGCCGACTGTGGTGACAACGTGATCATTATCAACTCCGAGAAGGTGGTCTTCACCGGCAAGAAGGAGACGGATAAGGTCTATACCCGTTATACTGGCTATCCCGGTGGTCAGCGCTTCAACACGCCCGAGGAGCTCCGCAAGCGCGCCAACGGTATCGACAAGATGCTGCGCCACGCCATCAAGGGCATGCTGCCGAAGGGTCCGCTGGGCCGTTCGCTGATGGACAACCTCGTCGTCATCGAGGGTGCTGACCTTCAGGGCCATGAGGCTCAGAAGCCCAAGGCTATTGATATTAACCAGTATAAATAATCCCCTAACATAGATAAGTAATGGAACTTATTAATGCAATTGGCCGCCGCAAGAGTGCCGTGGCCCGCGTATATCTGTCGGAGGGTACCGGCAAGATTACCATCAACAAGAAGGAGCTCAACGAGTTCTTCCCCTCTGCTATCCTCCAGTACGTCGTGAAGCAGCCGCTGCAGCTGCTCGGTGTGGAGGGACAGTATGACATCAAGGCCAACCTCGACGGTGGTGGTTTCACCGGTCAGAGCCAGGCCCTGCGCCTCGCCATCGCCCGTGCGCTCGTCAAGGTCAACGCCGAGGACAAGAAGCAGCTCAAGGACGCCGGATTCCTCACGCGCGACAGCCGTGCCGTCGAGCGCAAGAAGCCGGGTCAGCCCAAGGCTCGTGCTCACTTCCAGTTCAGCAAGCGCTAATCGCTGGAAGGAGATCAGTTTAGTATCTAAACCGGCAAGACCCGATGTGTCGGCATATCGACTACTTGCAGGTTGATTCTGGACAAGAGAATTAAAAAGAACGTAAACAAACAAAAGAAGAAACAACAACATGTCAAGAACAAGTTTTGACCAGTTACTGGAGGCCGGCTGCCACTTTGGCCACCTCCACCGCAAGTGGAACCCTGCCATGAAGCCGTATATCTATATGGAGCGCAATGGCATCCACATCATTGACCTCCACAAGACTGTCGCCAAGATCGACGACGCTGCCGAGGCATTGAAGGGTATTGCAAAGCAGGGCAAGAAGATCCTCTTTGTCGCTACTAAAAAACAGGCCAAGGAAATCGTGGCTGAGAAGGCCGCTTCCGTCAACATGCCCTTCGTGAGCGAGCGTTGGGCTGGTGGTATGCTCACCAACTTCCCCACCATCCGCAAGGCTGTCAAGAAGATGACCAACATCGACAAGCTCATGTCTGACGGTACCTTCGACAACCTCTCCAAGCGCGAGCTGCTGCAGGTAAGCCGCCAGCGCGCCAAGCTGGAGAAGAACCTCGGCTCCATCGCCGACATGACCCGCCTTCCGAGCGCACTCTTCGTCATCGACGTGATGAAGGAGCACATCGCCGTGAAGGAGGCTAAGCGCCTTGGCATCCCCGTGTTCGCCATCGTCGATACCAACTCCGACCCGCGCAACGTCGACTTCATCATCCCGGCCAACGACGATGCCAAGGACAGCGTCGAGGTGATCCTCTCTGCCGTCTGCGGTGCCATCGCAGAGGGTCTCGAGGAGCGCAAGGCTGAGAAGGCTGACGAGAAGGCTGCTGCCGAGCAGGCTGAGGAGGCCGCAGAGGCACGTCCGCGCCGCAACGCTCGCCGCGCTCGCCGTGAGGACGCTCCCGCTACGGAGCAGGCTGAGGAGGCAAAGGCCGAGTAATCGGAGCCTTCCAGCAAATCGATTGACAGAACCATACAATTTAACGAAAGGAATAGAAAGTTATGGCTTATAAACCAACAATGGACGACATCAAGAAGCTGCGCACCATGACGGGTGCCGGACTTGGTGACGTGAAGAAATCACTCGTCGAGGCCGAAGGTGACTTCGACAAGGCTAAGGACTTGCTCCGCGAGCGCGGATTGGCTATCGCTGCCAAGCGTTCTGACCGCGAGACCTCCAACGGATGTCTGCTCGTGAAGAAGGTGGACGACTTCGCTGCCATGGTGGCCGTGAAGTGTGAGACCGACTTCGTAGCCAACGGACAGGACTTCATCGCCATGGTCCAGGAGATCCTCGACCAGGCTGTGGAGAACCGCTGCAAGACGCTCGACGAGGTGAAGACTCTGAAGCTCGCCAATGGTGACGACGCCGTGACCGCTGTGCAGCAGCGTTCTGGTATCACCGGCGAGAAGATGGAGATCGATGGCTACAACTTCCTCGAGGGTGACAACCTCTATGTCTATGACCACATGAACCGCCACATGCTCGCCACCATCGTACGCCTCTCTGAGAGCAACGAGGATGCCGGTCACAAGGTGGCCATGCAGGTCGCTGCCATGAAGCCTATCGCACTCGACGAGGCCTCCGTGCCCCAGAGCGTGAAGGACGAGGAGCTCAAGGTCGCCATCGAGAAGACCAAGGAGGAGCAGGTAGAGAAGGCCGTTGTCAACGCTATCAAGAAGGCTGGCGTCAACCCGAACCTCGTCGATAGCGAGGACCACATCGAGTCCAACATCAAGAAGGGCTGGCTCACTCCCGAGGACGCTGAGAAAGCTCGCGAGATCCGCGCCAAGGTGGGTGCCGAGAAGGCTGCCAACCTGCCGGAGCAGATGGTACAGAACATCGCCAAGGGTCGTCTGAACAAGTTCTTCAAGGAGAGCTGCTTGGTCGATCAGGAGTTCCAGTTCGGCGATGGCGACAAGCTGAACGTCGCCCAGTGGCTCCAGGCCCAGAGCAAGACGCTGGCTGTCTGCGACTACCGTCGCTACTCGCTCTCTGCTGAGTAATCAAGCAAACACCTATCGGACTGCCCATGCTCCGCAAGGGGGCACGGGCGGCCGAAAGGACACATCATGGCTTGTCCCCATCCGATCATGGCAGCATGACGGGATGGGGATGAGTCTTTTTTGCGCCCGCAGGCGAAGGACGCTGAGGCGCATTCCACAGGAGTGGAAAGCCCGCAGGAAGCAACCGAGTAGTTTCATTCTTATTAAAAAAAATAAAATTCCTCCTTATATATAAGGTGTAACGGAAAGTTTTCCTAATTTTGCACCCCAAAGAAAAATATAGAGAAGCCCAATGCAAGATAATTTGGTGATAGTGGAGAGTCCCGCTAAGGCGAAAACCATTGAGAAGTTCTTAGGCAAAGACTTCAAGGTGATGTCGTCCTATGGTCATATTCGCGATTTGAAAAAGAAAGAACTGAGTATCGACCTGGACACATTTGAGCCTTGTTATGAAATACCGGAGGAGAAGAAACCGTTGGTAACAGAACTTCGACGCAGCGCCCGCGACGCGAAGATGGTGTGGCTCGCATCCGATGAAGACCGCGAGGGAGAAGCCATCTCGTGGCACCTGTGCGAGGTGCTGGGACTGGACGAGAAGCAGACCAACCGTATCGTGTTTCACGAGATTACCAAACCGGCCATCGTCCACGCCATCGAGACGCCACGCCATTTGGACATGAACCTTGTCAACGCGCAGCAAGCTCGCCGCGTGCTCGACCGTCTGGTGGGCTTCGGACTCTCGCCGGTGCTCTGGCGCAAGGTGAAACCGTCGCTCTCCGCAGGTCGCGTACAAAGCGTCGCACTCCGACTCATCGTGGAGCGCGAGCGCGAGGTGAAGGCTTTCAAGAGCGAACCGTTCTATCGCATCAACGCCCTCTTCACGCTGACCGATGCCGAAAGCAAGCCGGTAGAGGTGAAAGCGGAACTCAATCATCGTTTCGCCACCCACGAGGAGGCCCTGGCCTTCCTGGAGGCTTGCCGAGGAGCACGCTTCCGCGTCTCTGCCGTAGCCAAGCATCCCGTGAAGCGCTCCCCTGCCCCTCCGTTCACCACCTCCACCCTCCAGCAGGAGGCGGCCCGCAAACTCGGCTTCTCGGTCTCGCAGACCATGATGGTGGCTCAGCGTCTCTACGAGGCGGGTAACATCACCTACATGCGTACGGACAGCGTCAATCTCTCCTCGCTGGCCATCAACACGAGCAAGGAAGAGATCGTGGGTATCTATGGCGAGGACTATAGCAAACCCCGACAGTTCCACACCCACACCAAGGGTGCACAGGAGGCCCACGAGGCCATCCGACCAACCTATATGAGCAACAAAACCATCGAGGGCACCCAGCAGGAGCGCCGCCTCTACGAACTGGTGTGGAAGCGCACGCTGGCCTCGCAGATGGCTGACGCAGAACTGGAGAAGACAACGGTCAACATCGACATCCTGCCGGCTACGGATGAGGCGCAGGACTGTGTGGAGGGCCACCACTTCGTGGCCCAGGGCGAGGTGACGATCTTCGATGGTTTCATGAAAGTATATCGTGAGTCGTCAGACGACGAGGCTGCCGACCACACCACCAACATATTGCCGCCCGTAAAGGACGGCGACGAACTGCAGCGACGCGAGATCACCTCCACGGAGCGATTCTCGCTGGCTCCAGCACGCTACACCGAGGCCAGCCTGGTACGCAAGATGGAGGAACTGGGCATCGGCCGTCCTTCAACCTACGCACCGACAATCTCCACCATCCAGCAACGCGAGTATGTGGAGAAGGGCGACCGCAAGGGCCAAGAGCGCATCTACCGCATCGATACGCTCAAGGACGACGAGATCGCCTCGGAGCAGAAGACGGAAATGGCGGGAGCC
>OGPL01002986.1_pt1 | contig 11477 bp, 8 predicted proteins | sample 1552901 | NCBI WGS metagenome assembly OGPL01 (sample SAMEA2580244, study PRJEB22360) | human gut metagenome | biome: human gut; feature: human-associated habitat; material: faeces | place: Denmark | collected 2008/2010 | reverse complement strand
GCACCGCCAAATGCGAAGCATTCCACATTGCTCCAAGGCTGTTTTTTATGTTTTTTGTTTTTTATTCCATTGACGATTCGGCAACAAAGCATAATTTATCCCCAGGAATTTTCCACTGAACCCTTAACTTCTTTAACTTCTTAACTCCTTAACTTCTAATTTTTCTTTAATAGTGCTATATTTTGAGTAATAGGTAAAGTTTTTGTATATTTGCATTGAAGTTCACAATGGGGTGACTTTCTTGTGGCTGAATGTCGGAGCCGAGGCTCGATGTTCGCCCTTGATTTGTTTTACTAAATTTTATTCATTTTGGACGCAGATCCTCTTTCGCCTTTATTTTCAACACTTTGTGACATCAGCAATGTCACACCTCCTGCCGTAACATTCACCGCACCAACATTTGGTGTATGCGTGGCGCTCCTCGTAGCGCTGTCGGCACTCTTGTTTTCCGCTTTCTTTTCCAGTTCTGAAATCGCCTTTTTCTCACTCACGAAGGACGAAATCGAAGAAATTGAGAGCGATAGCGCACGAAATCACATCAAAGAACTGCTTGCGAAGCCCGAAAAACTTCTTGCCACTATCCTGATTGGCAACAATATAGTGAATGTGCTCATCGTGATTGTGCTCAACTTTGCGATGAACAATATGTTCACGTTCAATAGCGAACTTGCCAGTTTCCTCGTGCAAACGGTGATTCTCACCTTCCTGATTCTTCTTTTTGGCGAAGTGATTCCAAAACTCTACGCTAGCAACAATAATGTAAAATTTGCCCTACACATGCATAGTGCCTTGGGCGTGATGGTGAAGATTTTCAGCCCTGTGGCTAAGTTGATGGTGAAGAGCACCTTTATCGTACGTAAAGCTGTGCCTGTGCACGCCGACGATATTTCGGTGGAAGACCTCTCTCGCGCACTCGACGCCAGCGATGTGAAAAGCAGCGACGAAAAGGAGATGCTGAAAGGCATCCTCACCTTTGGCAACAAGACGGTGAGCGAAATCATGCGCCCACGCGTGGATATTGTGGACATTGATATCGAGAGCGACTTCGACGAGGTGGTGAAAACCGTGGTGGAAAACGGCTATTCACGAATGCCAGTGTATGAAGAAAACCCCGACAACGTGAAGGGTATGCTCTACGCTAAAGACCTTTTGCCCTACATTGGCAAAACCGACAGCAATTTCAAGTGGCAGAAACTGATGCGCCCGGTGTATTTCGTGCCTGAGTCGCGCATGATCGACGACCTGCTCGAAGACTTCCGCAAAAAGAAACTTCACATGGCTATCGTGGTCGATGAGTTTGGCTGCGTGCAGGGCATTGCCACCATGGAGGACGTGCTGGAGGAAATTGTGGGCGACATCGACGACGAATACGACACCGAAGAAAAATACTACTCCAAAGAATCAGAGAACACCTATATTTTCGATGCAAAAACTCCGCTCGATGACTTCTACGAAGCCACTGGCACAGAAGAAAGCGAGTTTGGCGACCATAACGAAGAGGTGGAAACCATTGCCGGACTGCTGTTGAGCATCAAAGGCGATTTCTTGCAGGAAAAGGAGGAAATCGACTGCGGCAGATGCAAATTCACGGTGCTGAAAGTGAAGAAATACCGAATCGCCAAGGTGCGTGTGTATGTCACTCCCGTAGAAGAATCAAACGCTGAGGAATAATGGCTTACGCTGGCACCATATCGTTTGCCGACGGCACAGTGCTGCACCAATGGCTGCTGATTGAATCGTCGAGCCAACTTGCCGAGATGTGCGTAAAAGAGGGATTGAGTGCCCTCTGCGATGCCAAAGCCGAGAGCCGCCGAAAGGAAGTGCTGGGCGAACGACTGCTGATGAAGAAGATTTTCGGCATCGACACGCCCATCATGCACAATGCCGACCGAATGCCATATATCGAGAACTCCGACTCTCACATTTCCATAGCCCACACAAAGGGGTATTTGGCGATTGCACTCAACCACCATCACTGCATGGGCATAGATGTGGAGCAATACCAGCGCCGTGTGCTGAACGTGCGCGACGGTTTTCTCAACGAAGCCGAGCAGCAATGGTTGAAAGCCGACGACGAGTTGGCTCACATGATAGCGTGGACGGCTAAAGAAGCGATTTTCAAGACCATCGGCGACCGTAGCCGTGTGAAAAGTTACCGCAACGAGATTATCATCCACCCCTTTGCCACACCACACATCGGCAGACAAATCAGCCTCATCGGCACCTTCAAATTCGAAGACTTCGCCCTCCAAACCCTTCTCACCGCCACCCACATCCTCACACTATCCACCAAGAAATAAGAAATTAGAGGTTAGAAGTAGGAAATTAGAAGTTTTATCGAATTTTCGAATTTTCGAATTTTCGAGACTTTCGACAATAATAAACAAAACACCTATTTAATCCATTTAACCCGATTTATTTAAAAAATAAAAATAGGTGATAATGGATTTTAATGGATTAAATAGGTGTTTTTATTCTTGAGGCAGGAGCACTCGGAGAACTCGGAGCACTCTGAACCTCTAACCTCTTTCTTCTAATTTCTAACCTCTAATTTCTAATTTCTTAAAAAAAATTATTTGTATTTATCCATTTCTTTTTGGGCGGCTTCTTGCTGCTCTTTTACGAGGCGTTCGTAGGCTGCTTGTTGCTCCTGCATTTGGCGATTTTGTTCGTCGATTTCTTTGCGGAGTTGCGCTTGGTCTTGGGCGGCTTGGTGGCTGCGCTTTGCACGGCCGGCAAACTGGTCGTAGGTGTTCATCGCGCCCTTCACTTGGTTTACGCCCGGAATGTTGTGCTCGCGATACACCCACCAATCAGTAATCCACGATGGGAGCAAATTCACAAGCCAGCCAATCAAACCACTACGAGCCTTCTGCTTCACCACGCCCGAAATTGTGCCCGTCACCACACCCTGTGCCATGGTGCTTGTGGGCGATCCGCCCGGCATCTTAGCATACTTGGCAATACCAGCAAACAGATTGTTGTAGGCGGTGTTGACTGGCGATTTGAGCAATTCCTGTTCGAATTCGCCTTGGTTGGCACATCGATTGGCAAGTTCTGCCATATCATTAAACACAGCGTCGATTTTGCCTTGTTCCGATTGTGGAACATCGAAATAGTCGGTAATGGTTTTGCGACGCACTTCAAGCCATTTTTCTTTCTCTTCAGATAGCATCATAAAATCGAAATTTTTGTTTTTCCCAAAAGGGGAATAAAGGATGATACGTTTTGTGGGTGATAAAAAACCGATTAAACCCAATTAAAATCCATTAACACCGATAAAATTATGATTTTCGGTAGGGACGCGATAATTCGCGTCCGCGCATCTAATTGAAAATAACCAATGTGCACCCTCAACCTATATGCGGACGTGAATTATCACGTCCCTACGGTATGATTGGTGAATCATTCCTTTTTCCCTTTTCGGGGGGATTGGTGATTAGTTTTGTTTTAATTTAAAAAGCCGTAGCCGTGATCTTTGATTACGGGCTACGGCTTTCTTTATTTTAATGTAAAGGGTATGCTTACTTAATAACCTTCACTGCTGAGTGAGTGCCATCGGTGTAAGTGGTCACCATGATGTTCACGCCGTCGAATGGAGTGTTGCTTTCCATACCAGCCACGTTCACATACTTCACGCCAGCCACAGTCTTAGCATATACATCGGTCACACCAGTTGGAAGATTAGTATTTACAGCAACTGGGTAGAGAATGTAGTTCTTCCAAGCACCAGGACCTTCCTTGCCAGTCATGCCAGGAGTCTTTTCAGCGTCAGCCCAAATCATTTTTTGTTGTACTGGACCAGTCACAACGAACATTGAGCCGTCGGTTGGGATATCAGTGCCTGCAGGGAGTGCCGACCAGTCAACAGTGATGCATTGACCTTGGTCGCCTGGACCTTTGTAAGCGCAAACGGTGTTGTCGCTTGTGCGCATGTAACCAGCAAATTCCACTACTTCGTTAGCTTCTGGGTTGAAGAGCACGTTGTCGAGAGTGGTTTTCTTCACAGCAGCGGTCACGGTGAGGTCTTCTTCTGGAGCAGCCATGTTGTCGGAAGTGGTGAGGCATGGGTTGCCGTTAACCACGTTGTATGTACCCATCAATGATTCTGCAGGGCAGCCAGCCACGTTGAGTTTGCCATCAGCTTTCACCTTCAATGGTGTGCGTGCAGCATCTTGAACGAATGAACCAATACCTGCTTCTGCAACTACAGCCACAGGATCGGCGATACCATATTCGCCACCTTCCACGCCATTAGCGAGAAGCCAAGGAATGGTCACAGCTGGGTATGCATTGAATTTTCTGTAGTTCTTTTGCTCTACAGAGACGACGCCCTTAGTGCCGTCTGGATTAATTACATCGTGGTTCAGCTTGCAGGTCCAACCAGGAATGTCTTTAACTTGGCAAATTACCTTTCCGCTGAAGTTGTCATCGGCTTTCACCTTCAACTCTGCAATAGGTTCGTCACCAGGAGTGAAGACTGATTCACCATCAAAGTTATTGCTCAACATACGAAGACGGCGTTCGCCTTCGTCATACAATTGAGAGAATACGGTGCCTTCACCTAAAGCACGGCCAATGGGCACAAAATATTTTCTTGCCTTAACAGCAACCGGAGTGATGCCTTCTCCGAAGAAAACTTGCACTTGGAAGTCGCGTCCAAGGAAGTTGTTTTGCAAGTAAAGGTAAATAGTCTTAGTTTCACCTGCTTTGATTGTGAAATCCTTGAAATAGAGTTCACAAGTCTCCTCTTCTTGTGCAAATGCATTAATAGAGATAATCGCCATTAATGCAAAAAGGATACCCTTAAATGTCTTTTTCATAATTGTTGATGTTTGAATTTATAATTTTGTGATTTTATTCATCTTAATGTGCAAATATAATCAAAAAAAATGTTATTTCAATTAATTAACACATAAAAAAAGCGATTCAGTGGATAAATACTGGGGGCACCGAAACAAAAAACATAAAAAAACAGCCTTTTGCCGATGCCAGTGCTTCGCACCTGCCGTTAGTGCTGTGGCATGTCTGATTTCAAGCTGGGGCTTGAATCAGCCACACCACACCCCTAACGCCGCCCTCTTACGAGGTCGGTGGCATCGCCAAAAGGATAAAAACCGCTCGCCTTCGGCGAAAAACCAAACCCGGTAGGGACGTGATAATTCACGTCCGCCCACAATTTTAATACTATATTGATTATCAATTATTTGGAACTGACTGGCGCGAGGACTAAATTTGCGAATCAAAACGTAGGGACATGCCTTTGGCATGTTTCGATGCAAACAGAAAATTATCAACGCATCACCCAACAAGCCGAAGGCATGTCCCTCCGCCAAATGCGAAGCATTCCACGTTGCTCCAAGGCTGTTTTTTATGTTTTTGTTTTTGATTCCATTCACAATTCGATAACATTGCATAATTTATCCCCACAAATTTTCCACAGATCCAAAAAAGCACAACCAATTATATTAATTATTCAAATTCAATTATTTGGACAAAAAAAAGGAGGCTGCTTGAAAAAGCAACCTCCAAATTTTATCTTTGGTCATCAGAAGTTTTCTGTTTCTGACGTAGTTGGGATTTAGAAGTGAATTACTTTACTTCAGCACCCATTACGTTGTACTTTTTGTCACCAGCGATGATGTAGACTTGACCGTTTTCAATCACCTTGCGAGCCTTAACAGTTTGAGCTGCGTTTACATCGCTGACACCACTTGAAGTAGCAGTGATTTTGAACTTGGTCACAGGACCATAACCGTCGTTTACGAAGTTTTCAGATGCGATACCAGTTGACCAGCAGTTGTTGTTGATACCACCTTCGAATACACCTTCTTTTTCAATCTTAAGCTTGATGGTTAACATTGGGCTGTTACCAACTGCCCAACGAGCGTTAGAGCTCAATTCAGCAAGCACGAAACGAATAACTCTTTTGCCGTTAAATTCATTTCTACCAGCTTTTGTTTCATTTTGGATTGGGTCATTTTGAGCGAGGGTGTGAGGAGCGTCTTCGTCCCAACGATCGCTAACAGCTTTCTTGAGCCATTTTTTTGCCTTGTATTCAACTGGAGTGATGCCTTCTGGGAAATAGAAGTCAGCTTGAGCAGCTGCATATTCAGTTTCACAGTCGAAATAGATGTCTACAGTAACTTCATCGCCTACCTTAGCTTCGAAGTCCTTGATGTACACATTGTCTCTTGCAAATGTGCCAGCAACTGCTGACATGCTGAGGGCTGCGAAAGCAGCAATGAGTAAAGATTTTACTTTCATAATCAATTGATTTAGTTTTTGAAATTTATAAATTTAAGTTCTCTAATAAAGTCTGTTTTGTTAGAAAGTTATTGTAGTTTTATGCTTGCACGGCGCATAGCCCGAACACAAACTACTTACAAAGATATAAATAATTTTTGTAATACAACAATAATCCTGTTTCTTTTTTCAATTTTTGTTGGGGTGTTAGTTTTTTTTAGCATTTCACCCATTCAGCAGGTGTCTGTGGCTTGCTACCTTTATATTATAGTGTATCGCAAATAAGTTGCACCTAAGTAAAATAAAAAAGGCGATGATACTTTTCTAAAATTATTCTTTTGGCGGGAAAAATGATCCGCCAAAAGAATAATTAGCTCTATTCATCATCTTAAATTCAAAAGTTCCACTAAGGGGGGCTGCATATCAACAACTGCTTGCTGAATTACGCTGGCAAATTTCGCACATTTCACCCCTTTAGTGTTAGGATTTCTGTTACTTTTTTTTGCACTTTTTTTACTTTTCACCGTCAAAAACCACCAAAACCAACTTGCTTACAACCGCATAACATCCTATCAAACAATGTGATACACTATTTCAAGATTAAAACACCCATTTAATCCATTTAAAATCCATTATCACCTATTTTTTAATTTGATTTTAATCAGGTGTAAATCGGATTTAATGGATTAAATAGGTGTTTTGCTTCATTTTTATTGGTGATGTGGGAGCACTCTGAGCACTCTGAGTACTCAGAGATTCTAAAATCTAACCTCTAATTTCTAACTTCTAATCTCTAATATCTAACCTCTAATTTCTAATCTCTTTCTTCTACGAAATCGGGTGTTTGCGGAATTGGGTGGGGGTGATGCCGTACACTTGTTTGAAAAGGCGCGAGAAGTATGCGCTATCGTCGAAACCGCATTGCATGGCTATCTCGCCAATTTGGCTGTCGGTGGTGTTGAGCAGGGTGCACGCCTTGTTTAGTCGCAAGTGCTGGATATAACTCGACGGCGTTTCGCCCGTAATTGACGACACCTTGCTGCGCAGTTGCTTCTGACTCATACACAGTGCCGAGGCTATGCTCTCTATGTCGATGTCGCCCTGCTGCATTTTTTCACTAATGATGGCATCGAGTTTTTCAAGGAAATGGCGGTCGGGGTCGGCAATATCCACCTCCTTCTCCTTGCCCTCAGCCAGAGCACGGCTGAATTTCTCGCGCAATGCCTCGTGCTGGGTGATGAGATGCTGCACACGAAGTTCAAGTTCCTTGCTGTTGAACGGCTTACTCATAAAGTTGTCAACGCCCACTTGCAGTGCCTTGATGCGGTCGGCATCGTCTGACTTGGCAGTGAGAATCACCACAGGAATATGGTTGAGTGCCTCGCTCTCGTGAAGGCGTTGGCAAAACTCGAAACCATCGCACACCGGCATCATCAAGTCGGTGATGATGAGATGTGGCATAATTTCTGCCGCCAAGGCAAAACCTTCCTCGCCGTTGGTGGCGTAATACACATTGTAATGGCTTTGGAGTTGCGAGCCGATGTAGTAGTAAATATCCTTGTTGTCCTCCACCACCAGCACCGTGGGCAGATCCTCGCTATGCACCACATTCTCATTCTTTTCGCCGTAGTGCTCATCGTCGAGTTCAATCACCGAAGCATTCTTCAGTTCGCCAAACGACAATGCCTTTGCCGGCGTGGTGAGGATTTGGCGCAACGGGAGTTGCACGGTGAAAGTGGAGCCCACGCCCACAGTGCTATTGATGCTCACATCGCCATTCATGCTGGTCACCACCTGCTTCACCAATGCCAAGCCCACGCCTGAGCCCATCTTGTCGTAGGCATTGGAAGCCTGGTGAAACGCCTCGAAAATCGACGACAATTCGGTCTTCGGTATGCCACGGCCGGTGTCGGCTACACGGATTACCAAGCACTGGCTGTCAGTCCCCACCGTGAGCGACACACTCCCTTCCACGGGGGTGAATTTAATGGCGTTGCTGATGAGGTTGTTGAGAATTTTATGCACATAATCGGGCACGAAGTCCATCACAATCTCGTCTTTTTCGGTCTTGAATTGGAATTTGATGTTTTTTTCGTTGGCTGCGTCCTCGTAGTTGTTGGCAATCATTTTCAGGTAAGGCACCACATCGCCGTGTCGCCAGTCGGGGTTGCCAATCTCCGATTTCACCTTCGAAATGTCGAGCAACTGGTTGATGAGTCGGAGCAAGCCCTGCCCTTGGCGCAAAATCATACCATAGAGTTTCTCCGGTTTTTCATCGGGAGCCAAATCGCCCTTTTTCAATCGCTCGCTCGCTCCGAGAATCACGGTGAGTGGCGTGCGGAACTCGTGGGTGATGTTTGTGAAAAACGAGGTGCGCGCATGTTCGAGGCGTTGTGCCATTTCGTGCGCACGGCTTTTGTGCTTGAATGCCACATACAGGGCTATCGCCAAGGTAATCAGCAAAAACAAACCCACAATGGTGGCAACCAAGATGATGCGGAAAGCACGGTTGGTGGCCTCAATTTCGGCATTTTTCATCTCCAGTTCCTCGTTTTTGTATTTGGCGTTGAAAATGTTGGACTGGCGTGCCGATTCCTCGCTGAAAATGCTGTCGGCAAGCACGGAGTAGCGTTCGAGGTGCTTGAATGCCTCCACAGGATTGGTGGTGCGCAGTGCGGCAGCCAAGCCCTTTTCGCATCGGCGTTCAAGGTAGCGGTTACCTATGGTCTTGCAGATAGCGAGTGCGCTGCGGTAGTATTTTTCGGCTTTCGCATCGTTGTTCTTCACCGCCATAATGTCGGCAAGTTGAGCGTAGCAAATGGCGAGCGAATTGTTTTTCTTGCTGTCGGTGAGCACAGGGAGTGCTTCGCGCAGGGTTTTCTCCGCCTCGTCGTAGCGCTGAAGGTTGAAAAGCACCGCCGCGACTTGGCATTGGCGAACGGCAGCCACAATCTTGTCGCCCATTTTCACGGCTGTGGCGTGGGCCTCTTTGGCATATTTAAGCGCTTGCTCGTATTTTTTCAGTTTGAGATACACCTCCGAGGCCATGCCCAACTCAATGCCGAGGCGCGCGCTGGGTTTGCCGGCATCTACGGCACGCTGAAGTTGAATGGCTCGCAGAATGTATTTTTCAGCCGACTTCGCATCTTCCATTGCCAAATAAATGCCTGTGATGGTGTTGAGGTCGCTGCCCATTCGCTCGCGGTCGCCGAGTTTGGTGTCGATTGCCAAACCTTTTTGTATGTAATCAAGCGCATCGGGCAGGTTGCCTTTTCGCTGCGCCGAGCAGCCGAGGGTGCTGTAGGTGTCGCTTGTGAGCACGTTTTCCACTCCGTGCAGCAGTGCCAACGCCTTCAAGCCTGCCTCTTCCGACTTGGTGTATTGGTCCTCATAGAAGAAATACACGCTCACGCCCATCAGAATGGCAGCCTCCGACTGGCCTTTATATTTATCGTCCTCAAAAAACTCCTTTTCCAGATATTCCTCCTCCAAGAGTTTGCGTTGCAGTTCAAGTGCCACTTGCTTGTGCTCGTTGCCGCTTGAATTGGAGAATTTGGTGTAGAGTGTAGCAATGTCGGAGGCTGTTGCGCCCATCGGCATCAGTGCCGCCACCATAAGAATGATAATGATTGCGCCAATTCTCACGCCAAAAGGCGAGGAAGCGCGTTGGGGAGTTTGTGAATCAAGGGTTTTCAAATGATGATAAATTTTAAGTGGCCTATGAAATTATCTTCTACAAAAATATTGAAATTTATTTTAAAATGCAAATCCCCACACCCTGCTATCGCAAAAGTTGCGGATTTTTGCGCGTTTACACATTATTAATATATATAACAATAAAAAATGGGCGTTTTTTGATGCCATTTTCATAATTTATCGCTAACTTTGTAACCCAAATAGGGAATTTATCGGAAAAATGGTTCTCAACAACCTTTTACCGACTGATATTTAGAGAAATAGTTTTTAATTATAATATACTAATTTAAAAATGGTAAGTTTTAAAGAATTAGGTCTTGTAAACACCAGAGAGATGTTTGCAAAGGCTATCAAGGGTGGTTATGCAATCCCAGCCTTCAATTTCAACAACATGGAACAGCTCCAAGCCATCATCAAGGCTGCTGCTACCACAAAGTCTCCAGTTATTCTGCAAGTTTCTAAGGGCGCTCGCAACTACGCTAACCAAACTCTCCTTCGCTACATGGCGCAAGGTGCAGTGGAATATGCTAAGGAGCTCGGTTGGGAACACCCACAAATCTGCCTTCACCTCGACCACGGCGATAGCTACGAATTGTGCAAGAGCTGTGTAGATTTCGGTTTCTCTTCTGTGATGATCGACGGCTCAAGCCTCCCATACGACGAAAACGTGGCTCTCACCAAGAAGGTGGTTGAATACGCTCACGCTCACGATGTGACTGTGGAAGGTGAACTCGGCGTGCTCGCTGGCGTTGAAGACGAAGTGGCAAGCGAAGTTTCACACTACACTAAGCCTGAAGAAGTGATCGACTTCACTCAAAAGACTGGCGTTGACTCTCTCGCTATCTCTATCGGTACAAGCCACGGTGCTTACAAGTTCACTCCAGAACAATGCACCAAGGATCCAAAAACTGGCCGCCTCGTGCCACCACCATTGGCATTCGACATTCTCGACGCTATTATGGAAAAACTCCCTGGATTCCCAATCGTGCTCCACGGTTCTTCTTCAGTTCCACAAGAATACGTTGACATCATCAACGCTAACGGCGGCGCACTTCCTAACGCTGTAGGTATTCCAGAAGAACAACTCCGCAAGGCTGCTAAGAGCGCTGTTTGCAAAATCAACATCGATAGCGACTCTCGTTTGGCATTCACCGCTGCTGTTCGCAAGGTGTTCACAGAAAAGCCAGCAGAATTCGACCCACGCAAATACTGCGGTCCAGCACGCGACTTGATGGAAGAACTCTACATCCACAAGATCAAAGAAGTGCTCGGTAGCGACGGCAAAGCTGAATAATAGCTAACCACACACTTAACAATACTAAGCATCCACATCCTCACCGATGTGGATGCTTTTTTTCATTGAGCATACCACCAATTCTTCACTTGTTAGGCTGGCACAACTGGACAGGGCGGATAAATACTGGGTGGCACAGGAACAAAAACATAAAAAACAGCCTTTTGCCGATGCCAGTGCTTCGCACCTGCCGTTAGTGCTGCGGTATGTCTGATTTTCAAACCAAGGTTTAAATGATTTA
>OGPL01002984.1_pt1 | contig 11486 bp, 13 predicted proteins | sample 1552901 | NCBI WGS metagenome assembly OGPL01 (sample SAMEA2580244, study PRJEB22360) | human gut metagenome | biome: human gut; feature: human-associated habitat; material: faeces | place: Denmark | collected 2008/2010 | reverse complement strand
ATAAAATAGAACAATTTTTTGAGAAATCACGTTTTTTTTAAATGAAAGAGCCGTGCTCGTTGGACATAATTCTTTGCGCATTTGATTAATGTTTCAAAATTTATAACTAACTTTACGGTGCAGAAATATTCATTGACTCTTTTTGGTATGACACCTAAAAAATACACTGATTCTACTCCTGTTGAGGATTTGAAATGTATGCTTTGTGAAAAAATTGTTGAATATAGCAAATCTTCAGCAGAGCGCCAGTTGCAACTTTCTTTATTCGATACCTCTCCTGTCAAAACCAACAATGGCGATATACGCATTGTGGAATTGTTTGCAGGGGTTGGGGGCTTTCGTGTTGGTTTTGAAAGGGCTTCCTCTCGATTTAAAACTGTTTGGAACAACCAGTGGGAGCCTTCCACAAAGAGGCAAGATGCTTCGATAATCTATCAACATCGGTTTGGATCAGAGGGGCACTGCAACAAAGACATTTCTAAAGTATTGGCAAGCGAGATCCCCGACTCAGATATGCTGTGTGGCGGATTTCCATGTCAAGACTACTCTGTGGCAACAACGCTTGTCAACTCAAAGGGCATAGAGGGCAAAAAGGGTGTTCTGTGGTGGGAGATTCAAAGAATCCTGCGTGATAAAGCAGAAAAAGCGCCAAAGTATTTGCTCTTGGAGAATGTGGACCGCCTACTCAGTTCGCCTGCCAAGCAACGAGGCAGGGATTTCGCCATTATTTTGGCTTCATTGTCTGACCTTGGCTATTATGTGGAATGGCGTATTATTAATGCGGCTGACTATGGTATGCCACAACGTAGAAAGCGAACCTACATTGTTGCATATCACAAATCCAGCCGTATAGGAAAGCAATTAGAGGGTGCTATCTCGGCTCCTTACGAATGGATTTTAAGGAAAGGTGTGATTTCCTCTGCGTTCCAATGCGAGGAAAAAGGCGAGGCTTACAATAAAAGCCACTCCAATTTCACGATTGACGGTTCATTGGTTGATGTGACCAATAATTTTGGCGTGTCAGAAAAGAAAAATGCGAAGTCGCCATTCTGCAATGCCGGCGTGATGGTGAATCGTCAAGTTTGGTCAACCACGGTAGAAGCGGTGTACGACGGACCACGAATCACGCTTGGCGATATTCTGTTGCCTGAAGAAATAATCCCAAATGACTTTTTCATCAACGCTGAAGAACTTGAGAAGTGGAAGTATCTGAAAGGCGGAAAATCGGAAAAGAGAACCACAAAAGAGGGATTTGAATATAATTATTCAGAGGGTGCGATGTCATTCCCCGACAGTTTAGAAAAGCCATCGCGCACAATTATCACAGGCGAAGGAGGGCTGAGTGCTTCTCGTTTCAAGCACGTTGTTGTCACCCCGACAGGTCGTTACCGCCGTCTTGTTCCTGTAGAGTTGGAGCGTTTGAACATGTTCCCCGACAATCACACCCAAGAGGCCACCGACACCAGACGGGCGTTTTTAATGGGGAATGCCCTCGTGACTGGTATTGTGGAAAATATTGCCCGTGTTTTGCTTTATAGAATGTGATTATGTGCGACTATGACCATACATCAAAAACCTCAATTCTCTCCCACGCTCAACAACTTTTGGGCAAATCACTACGAGATTTACACAATGAAGCAGTTGTCTTAAATGAAGGTCGTGGCAGAATGGGGCAATGTGTTGAGCAGTTTCATTTTCATTACAACCCAAACAGCGACCCCACTCCCGACTTTCCCCAAGCAGGTGTTGAATTGAAATGTACGCCATTGAAAGAACTTCAAGATGGTAGCATGGTGCCAAAGGAACGCTTGGTACTCAACATCATTGACTATATCAAAGAGGCAAAGGCGACATTTGAAACCAGTAGTTTTTGGAAGAAAAACCAATGGTTGCTCTTGATGTTTTATCTGCACGAATGTGGTGTTCCTGTTGTGGATTTGGTTTTCAAAATAATTCGATTGTGGAACTTCCCTGAAGAGGACTTGAAAATCATTCGCGATGACTGGGAGAAACTCCATTGGAAGATGGCAAATGGCCACGCCCATGAAATATCGGAAGGCGACACTCTATATTTAGGGGCTTGTCCAAAAGGTTCAAAAGCCGGCAAAGAGATGCGCACACAAATTGACGAAACTGCGCCACTCGCACAGCAAAGAGCCTATTCGCTCAAACCTAAATACATGAGCACAATCGTTTTAGATTCGCTTATGCATCCAGAGATGTGCGACCACTTATTTCTCAGCAAGAAAAAGATTGAGCAAATAAGAAAATCGGCGAGTAGCATTGTGCATTCTATTGACGAATACCAACCCAATGAAACTTTTGAGGAACTTGTGGAGCGAAAGTTTAGGCCTTTCTATGGTTGCACTGTTTATGAAATTGAATCCAAAGTTGGCACTAAAATCACCAATAAAGTAAAAGCAGTGTCGCACGCCACAATCTGCGCTATCTTGGGAGTAAAAACCAGAAAAATCAAGGAGTTTGAAAAGGCAAACCTTCAGCAAAAATCCATCCGACTGGAACCTAATGGGAAACTAAAGGAAAGTATGGTATTTGGGCAAATCAAATACAATGACATAATACACGAAGACGAATGGGAGGATTCTGTTTGGCACAACACCCTCACTCAGCGTTTCTTCTTTGTGGTTTTTCGAAAAGACGAAAACAACGACCCTAAAAGTTCCGTTTTGGAGAAAGTGTTTTTTTGGGCAATGCCGCCGTCTGATTTGGAATTGGCAAGAATATTTTGGGAAGATACCAAAAACAAGATTAAGCGTGGGGATTTCAACCATTTCATCAAGTGTGGAGATGGCAACATTTGTCATGTGCGCCCTAAAGCAAAGGATTCAAAAGACTTGATGAACACACCTTTTGGTCCTCAGAAGAAAAAAGGATATTGGCTGAATCGCGAATATATTCTTAAAATAGTCAACGATAATTTAAAATAGCGATTTTCAGGTTTTTCCGTTAGTTTGTGAGCCAACTTGACCCTCAACTCCAAATCTGGCTATTTTTTTCACTTGTTGACCTGTTGGCTTGTTGACTCGTTGACATATTTTATAAATTCGGTTTTTTTTGTAACTTTGTGGGGAGTGTGGCTTTTTGGGAAGTTGCATGGATAGTAATTTAATATATTTGGATTGTGAAAAAGATTATATCTCCTTTGCTGAAATATGGCATTCCTGTGGCACTGAGCGTGTTGCTGGTGTGGTTTTTCTATAAAAATATGGATATGGAAGCCATCAAGCAGAGCCTGCGTGAAGATGTAAACTTCTGGTGGTTTGTGCCTGTGATTGTGGTGAGCATCTTCAGCCATGTGTTCAGGGCTTGCCGCTGGCGTTTGCAGTTGCGTGCGCTGGGTATCGACGCACCGCTTAGTGCGCTGGTCAACAGTATTTTCGGCACCTATTTCGTGAATTTGCTGGCTCCCCGACTGGGCGAGGTGTGGCGCAGCGGCTACATCGCTTCGCGTGAACGCACTTCGTTCTCCAAGGTAGTGGGCTCGATGGTGGGCGACCGCCTGAGCGACACCCTCACGGTACTGGCACTGACCATCGTCACCTTCTTCTTGGCGCAGGGCGCGTTTATGAAGTTTTTGAGCCAAAAAGGCGCAGCCAGCGGCGAGAGCATGTTTGCCACCTGGTGGTTCTGGGCTTTGGTGGCCGTGGGCGCGCTGATGGTGGCGCTGATGGTGTGGGTTTTCAAGACCAAGAGCGAAAACAAGGTATTGACCAAAATTCGCCTCATGCTCACCAACCTGTGGGAAGGCTTGATTTCAATCACGAAGATGAAGGGAAAATGGTGGTTCCTGCTCTACACATTACTGATTTGGGGCTGCTATTTCTTCCAACTCTATATCGCCTCTATGGCGTTCACATTCACCAAAGATTTGGGCATTGTGGCTATACTGGTGCTGTTTGTGTTCAGCAGTTTGGGTATGGCGGTGCCTACCAATGGCGGTGTGGGCGCATGGCAATACGCCATCATGTTCGGACTTGCCATCTACGGCGTGGGCGAACTGCCGTTGGGCGACCCCTACAATCCCCAAGCCAGTGCTTTCGCATGGACGGTGTGGCTGGTGCAGCAAGTGCTGCTGGTGGTGCTCGGCATCTACGCGTTTGTGTCGATGGCGATTGACCGCCGCCGCATAGCCCAAGGCAAAACCATCGTTCGCACCAAAAGCGACGCCGAAGGCATGACGTTGTAGGGAAGACTACAAGTCTACGAGTCAACGGGTCAACATGTCAACAAGGCGATTCTTCGAAAAATCGAATATTCGAAATTTCGAGAATTCGAAGAATCGAGAATCTAATTTCTAACATCTAATTTCTAAAAAAAATGGGCAACCTGTTTAGCGATAAATACGACGACCACTTCTACTCAAGCAAAAAAGACGAGGAGGAACAAAAGAAAAAAGAACAGCAACCTGTGGAGGAAACTCCAGAGGAACGCGAGGAGCGTGAATTGAGGGAATTGACCTACGACCGCTCGTCGAAGCGCAAACGCATACTGATTATTGGTGGCGTGGTGCTGCTGGTGCTGGGCGTGAGCATCGCGCTTTGGCTCCGCTATTTCCACCCCTACATCGTGAGCGAGGAACGTGGCGTGATTCTGAAGGTGCAGAGCGAAGGCACTATCCTCAAAACCTACGAGGTGCAGATGATTAGCGAGAAATACATTGCCGACACGGTGCGCGCCTACAAATCGGGCTTCGAGTTCACCATCAAGAGCGATTCGCTGGCAGCAAAGGCTTCGCGCCTGCAATCCACTGGCCGCCGTGTGACGGTGAAATACGAAGAATTTAAAGGCATGTTGCCATGGCGTGGCGAAACAAACCGCTTCGCCACCGACATCATTGCCGACGGAGAATATTGAAGTCAACGAGACTACGGGTCAACAAGTCAACGAGTTTCCGTGCACTCTGAGTGCTCCGAGTACTCCGAGTGCTCCAAAACCACCTATAATCTAAATTGGTGATGCGAAAAAATGCGATAGTGATGGGGGCTTCGAGCGGCATGGGCCGTGAGGTGGCTTTGCTCCTGCTTGCCGACGGATGGCAGGTGGGCGTGGCGGCACGCCGTGCCGATGCACTGGAGCAGTTGCGCAAGCAATACCCCGAACAGGTGATCGTGGCAGTGATTGACGTGACCGACACCGCCGCTGGCGAGCAACTCACCGCTCTTGCCGAGCGCATGGGCGGCATGGACCTGTATTTTCACGCATCGGGCATCGGAAAGCAGAATCCGAATGTGGATGCCGAAATCGAGTTGCGCACGGTGAACACCAACGGCATGGGGTTCACTCGAATGATTGATGCCGCTTTCGGCTACATGGCTAAGCACGGTGGTGGGCATATCGCCGCCATCACTTCGGTGGCTGGCACCAAGGGACTGGGCATGGCACCGTCATACAGTGCCGCCAAGGCGTTTCAGAACACCTATCTGCAAGCCCTTGAGCAGTTGGCTAACATGCGCAAACTCCACATTTCGTTCACCGACATTCGCCCCGGCTTCGTTGCCACCGCATTGCTCGACGATGAGCATAACTATCCCATGCTGATGAATGTGCAGACCACAGCGCGCCTGATCATGAAGGCGGTGAAGGCGAAAAAGCACGTGGCGATACTGGATTGGCGCTATCGGGTGCTGATAGCCCTGTGGCGGCGTGTGCCGAGGTGCATTTGGCGACATTTGCCCATAAAAACGAAAGATTAAGCCTATGGAAAAAACGCTCTCGATAGCTGATGCCGAACTGCTGCTGGTGAAGCATGGCGTGCGACCCACCGCCAACCGTATAGCCATGTGCCGTGCGTTGGCAGAGGCACAGAGTCCTTTGTCGCAGATTGATTTGGAGTCGCTTCTGATGACCATCGACCGCAGCGTGATATCGCGCACGATTGGCGTGTTTCGCGACCGCCATTTGGTGCATGTGATTGAGGACGGCAACGCGACCGTGAAATATGAATTGTGCCACAGCCATCACCATTCCGATACCGACGACGACACCCATGCGCATTTCTATTGCGTGAGGTGCGGACACACCACCTGCCTGGAGCAACTCGCCGTGCCTTCCGCCCAACTCCCCGAAGGCTACGAGGCGCAGTCTGCCAATTTTCTTATCAAGGGACTATGCCCGAAATGCAGTTTTAAAGAATCCAAAAAATAATGTTACAGCGCAAACCATCGCTCGTGAATCGTGCGTTTTGGAACTTCCTGGGCGCATCGATTCTCACCACCGTGGCTGCTCAGCTGGCGGTAAGCACCGATGCTGCCATCGTGAGCCATCTGATGGGTCCTCACGCCATGGCAGCCGTAAACATGGCGATGCCTGTGCTCACCACCTTCCTCTCGCTCAATTCGCTGTTGGGCGTGGGAGCGAGTCTGCTTGCCGCCAAGGCTATCGGCAGCCGCGACAGCGAGGAGGCGAGCCGTGTGTTCACTGCGGCACTCTATTCGGTGCTGGCGGTGGGCGTGGTGGTGACGGTGGCGAGTTATGCGTGCTGTGAGCAGATTTCGCGCATCGTGTGCGCCGACGATGAAATTCGCCCCATGGTGCTGAGTTATCTGCGTGTCACGAGCCTCGGTGTCACGGTGCTGGTGCTGTCGGGCATGATGAATATGATGGTGCAGAGCGACGGTCGTCCTCGGCTGGTGACTTGTGCCGTGATTGTGGGTGCCGTGACCAATGTGGTGCTCGACATCGTGTTTATCAAGATGCTGGGACTTGGCATCGCTGGCTCGGCGTGGGCCACGGTCATCAACTACGGCGTGACGGTGTGCATCACCTCGTCGCATCTGCGCCGCAAGTCGTGCTCCTACCGCATTGTGCGGTTCACCAAACAGGTGTGGCACACGCTCGGAGCCAACCTCAAACAAGGACTTCCGCTGATGATTGCCAATGTGTTGCTCAGCGTGATTGTGTTGCTCATCAATAAGATGGTTAACGGCGTGCTTGGATCCGACGGCGTGTATATGGTGGCTGTGTGCATACAGTTGCTGCTCATCACCTTCGTGGTGCTCAATGGTGTGCTCGATGCCACATTCGCCATTGGCGGAATGCTGCTCGGCGAACACGACATCACGGGGCTGAAAATGCTCAACCGCAAGGTGATGACGTTCTCTTGCGCCGTGCTGGTGCCGTTTTCCGCCTTTGTGGCTTTTGCCCCCGGTGCGATGGCCACGCTATTCGGTGCCGACGACCCTGCTTTGCGTGCCGAACTGTGCCGAGTGCTTCGCATCTTCAGCGCCATACTGCTGCCGTTTTCGCTCACCGTGCTGCTGCGCGGCATGTATCAGGTGCTGGGCTATTTGGTGCTGAGTGTGGGTGTGGCTGTAGGCCAGGTAGCATCGATTGTGGTGGCGGTGTTTGTGTTCACGCAGGTGGCAGCACCCGACATGCTCTGGTGGGGTTTCCCGCTCTCGGCTGGCGTGATGCTGCTGGTGCAGGTGGGCATCACTTGGCGAATGAGCCGCGGCAAAAGCATTTCGCCCCTCACGCTGATACCAGCCCCCGATGCGGCGCGCACCTATTCCACCACGGTGCCGAGTGGGCAAACCAGTGAGGCGATGGCAGAGGTTCGCCAATTCCTGAAAAATGCGAAATGCCCCGATTCCATCGCTGAAAAATCGCTACATTTCACCGAAAATTCGCTCACCGATGCCGATGCCGACATCTGTATCCACATTGAGGACGACGGCACGGTGAGCATCGTGCTGAAAGACACCTCAAAGCCCACCCCTGCCACAAAACAGGCATTCGGCATCACCATCAAATCCACCCAAATCTCTTGAAGAGTCAACGAGCCAACAGGTCAACAAGTCAACGAGTTTTTTTGGGGGGAGTGTCGGATGAGTCAGACAGGTCGGACGAGTCGGACTGGTCAGACAAGTCCGACGAATCAGATGGGAGGAAACCCTATTAAATTACCAAAAGGCGATGGTGCCGTCTTAACTTCTTTAACTCCTTAACTTCTTAACTACTACACAAAACCTTCTTAACTTCTTTAACTTCTTAACTTCAGAGTCTAATTTCACTTCCAATATCTCTAATCTGCGCTGCTTTTTGATAGTTTGCGAAATTATTGCTACCTTTGTAAATTAATATAGAAAGCATCGTGAAAATGAAATATAAAATACACCGTGAGGGCTTGAACATTATCTTTGTTCTATTGTTCATCTTGTTGGCATTCAACGTGCCAGCATACTTGTTCATAGAGTATAAGCCTATACCCATCGTCTTCATGGTGATTTCCGCCATATTGTTCCTTTTGGTCATCAACTTCTTCCGCTCGCCTCGCCGCCATTATAAGGGTGAGGTGGAAAACACGGTGCTATCGTCGGTCGATGGCACGGTGGTGGCACTTGAAGAGGTGTACGAGGACGAGTGCTTGCACTGCAACTGCATTCAGCTGTCGGTGTTTATGAGCGTGTTTAACGTGCATGCCAACTGGGTTCCAGTGAATGGCATCGTGAAATATGTGAAGCACCACAACGGCCGTTTCCTCGCCGCCTATCTGCCAAAGTCGAGCACCGAGAACGAACGTTCGTCGGTGGTGATTTCCACCCCTGCGGGCCACGATATTCTCGTGCGTCAGATTGCCGGTGCTGTGGCGCGCCGCATCGTCACCTACGTTGAGCCAGAGGAGGAAGTGAGCATTGAGCAACACATGGGCTTCATTAAATTTGGCTCGCGTGTGGACATTTATTTACCTCTCGATAGCGAAATTCTCGTGAAATTGGGCGAAAAAACAACTGGTGGTATGACACCGATTGCACGCCTCAAACCTCGCAATAACTGATGAACATTCTACAATCAACTCGTAATAACACCCCAAATGCGGTCACTTGCTGTAACCTGCTTTCGGGTGCGTTGGCTTGCGTGGCAGCCTTCCATGCGTTTGAACCATGGTGGTGGGGCTTGCAAGGCTATCAGGTGGCGTTTGTGCTGATTGCGCTTGCCGCTGTTTTCGACTTTTTCGACGGTTTCACCGCACGTTTGCTCCACGCCGTGTCGCCATTGGGCAAGGAACTCGACTCGCTGAGCGATGCAGTGAGTTTCGGCCTGGCTCCAGGCATGGTGCTCTACAATATGCTGGTGCAATATGCGCCAGAAAGCGGCGTGGCATACATCGCCATGCTCATCCCGGTGTTTGGCGCATTGCGATTGGCGAAATTCAACGTTTCCACCGACCAAAGCACCACATTCACCGGACTTCCCATTCCTGCCAACGCCATCTTCTGGATTGGCTTCACCAACTTCTACGCCGAGCACCACACCGATGTGCCAGTGCTGGTGGTAGCCGGGCTGGTGGTAGCGCTTTCGCTGCTGATGGTGTGCAACTTGCGCATGTTCTCGCTCAAACTCCACAGCCTCAGCGTGAAGGAAAACTACAAGCAATACCTGCTCGTGTTGGCGTTTGTGATTTGCGTGGGCTTCTGCGGCGTAACAGGCTTGGCATGGGCAATGCTTTTCTACATCGTGCTCTCTGCCGTCACCAAGCAAGACTAATTGGCACGGATTTTGCTACGTTGCATAGTCTGTAACCAAATTGCTAAAGATTATGATTGAGGCATTACTACTGATATTCGTTGGCTATCTGCTATATAAGGCGTTCATGTTCAAGCGCCGCATCGACGCTGTGCGCAAAGATTTCCGCCGCCAATTCGAGGAGGTCCAGCGCCATTTCGGCGGCGAGCAATACGAAGGTGAGCAAAATGGTGCCTCCCAACCACGCGAAAAACGCTACACCCAAACCGACGGCGAATACGTAGAATTCGAAGAACTCCCAGGCTCCACCGACCCCGAATCCCCCACAGAACCAACCAACAACACCTCCAACACCAACCACACATCTTCTTACCCCCAAGAAGACCTCATCTCCGACGCCGAATACGAAGAAATCCCCAACTAATCCACCTCCCCAAAACAAGTCAACAGGTCAACGAGTTTGTGGGGTGTCTGACGAGTCGGACTGGTCGGACAAGTCTGACTGTGGCTGGCGAGACTGGCAAGAAAGCCGATTAAATCCATTAAAATCTATTATCATCGATTTTTTATAATTAAATTTCAAATCGGGTGTAAATAGGATTTAAATGGATTTAATCGGCGTTTTGATTCTGACACATTACCAGAGGCGATGGTGCCGTCTTAACTTCTTTGACTTCTTAACTTCTTAACTTCTAAAAAATCTCCTTAACTTCTAAAAAAATCTAACTTCTAACCTCTAATTTCTAACCTCTGATTTCTGAATTATGGTTTTTTGTAGATGATGGTGAGGCCGTCGCGGAGGGGGACTATCACTTTTTCTACGCGGGGGTCGGATGCCACCATGTCGTTGAAGCGGAGAATGCCTTCGGTTTGTGGGTCGTGTTTGGTGTTGGGGTCCGCCACTTTGCCGTCCCAAAGGGTGTTGTCGGCAATGATGAAACCACCTGGTGCCACGTGTGGCAGCACCATTTCGTAGTATTCGGGATATTGGCGCTTGTTGGCGTCGATAAACACCAAATCAAAACTCTCGCCCAACCGTGGCAAAATCTCGTTGGCATCGCCAATGTGCAGGTGAATACGGCTGCAGAAAGGCGACTTTGCGAAATGCTCACGGAGGAAATCCTCCAATTCGTCCTCTATCTCGATGGTGTGAAGCTGGGCATCGTCGTCGAGCAAACCTTCGGCAAGGCACTGCGCAGAATAGCCGGAGAATGTGCCTAACTCAAGTATGCGACGAGGCTTAGCCATGCGCACGAGCATCTTCAGCAAGCGGCCTTGCAGATGCCCCGAACACATGCGCGAGTAAAGCAACTTGATGTGCGTGTCGCGGTCGAGCTGGTAAAGATGCTCAGGCTCGGTGTCGATATGTTGTAAAATGTAGTCTTCGAGTTGTTCCGTCATTGTTCGTTTGCGTATTCAATCAACCAATCCACGGCAAGGCGATAACTGTCGAGCCCGAAGCCGGCAATCACAGTGGCGCAAGCGTCCTTAATCATCGACACGTGGCGGAACGTTTCGCGCGCCTGCACATCGCTGATGTGCGTTTCCACCACAGGAGCGGTGATGGCACGAATGCAGTCGGCAATGGCGATGGAATAGTGGGTGTATGCGCCAGCGTTGAGCACGATGCCGTCGTAGCTGAAGCCAATGCGCTGGAGTTCGTCGATAATAGCCCCTTCGTGATTACTTTGAAAGAGGGAGAATTCCACATCGGGATATTCGCCCACGAGTTCGTTGAGGTACTCCACAAGCGAGCGGTTGCCGTAGATTTCAGGTTCGCGCACGCCAATCAAATTCAGGTTTGGCCCATTAATGATAGCTATTTTCATATCGCAGTCAATTTTATTACACACAAAGATAAACATTTCCCCCACAATTTCCTCCACCTCCCCACATTTTTTTCACAAAGCCCCCACAGCCCATTGGGTTCAGTGGATAAATACTGGGGGGACTGAAACAAAAACATAAAAAACAGCCTTTTAGCGATGCCAGTGCTTCGC
>OGPL01002983.1_pt1 | contig 11491 bp, 8 predicted proteins | sample 1552901 | NCBI WGS metagenome assembly OGPL01 (sample SAMEA2580244, study PRJEB22360) | human gut metagenome | biome: human gut; feature: human-associated habitat; material: faeces | place: Denmark | collected 2008/2010 | reverse complement strand
CGCCTGCCGCTTTTTCACAACATCCGGCGTCCATACAGGCTCATTGATGACCTGCGTCGTGAGAACATAGGAACTCGTGCCGCCTTTTGACTGGAAATATTTTTCCTTCTTGGTCGCGAAGCCATAATTCTGTGCTGCAGAATTTCTCTGCCGGGTCAGCGGCACAAGATTTGCGATGCGGTTGAGCCAATATTTACGCTCCTGCTCATCCGGCCAGAGTTCCAGCCAACTGCCATGGACAGGAGGATGCTGCGGCAGGACATGCTCGATGGTAAACAGCTTCTGATTATACGATGCCCCGCCGTCACTCATGAAAGAGTCCAGCCGCTGGATGATGTAGTTACGGCGCTGTGCGGTCATCGTATAAATTTCGCCATCCAGTGTCTGCTGGAATTGTTCTTTTTCCCAGTCAGTAAGCTCAATGTTTCTCAGTGGATCAGCCAGCGTGCTGTCAGGCCGACTTTCCATTTCCACCAGAAGCCATTTATACCGGTCTACGCGGTGGTTGACATCCTGCGCGGTCACCAGCAGATAAGATGCCAGCCTTTCCAGCTTTCGGATAAACCAGAGAACGTATTCCGAATCATTCGGGTGCTCTGCGAGAAATTTGATAGCAGGTGGCATCCAGTCGGAGTTATTGGTCTTGTTCAGCCAGAAAAGCAGCCCGTTTACCTCGTCTGCATGATGCGTAGCAGTGAACTCGCAATTTTTCAGCTGAACGTAGGCATTCGTATAGGGTACAAGATAGTCATCGATCAGCTGTTCCGGGGATACCGTCTTTAACACGTACTCTTCAAACTCTTCCCGAAGGGTCTTTTTCTGGCGTTCCTTTACAAATATAGTACGGGTGTGAGTAAACACTTCATTGAACCCGTCACGTCCTGTCAACTCCTCCAGCCCTTCCCATTTTTCCGTGTAGCCCTGCTGTTTTTCTTTGGGAAGACTTCCAATAACAGTCGATTTGATGATGTCTGTCGGCAATAAGTCGAGTCCCCTGCTGTTCATGACCGTAAAAATACGGAACGCGGATTCCTGACTCGGCGTCGAAACGACCACCAGATAGCAACGGGTCAGCAAAAACTGTGTAAATCTTAGCCGATCATTGTCATTGCTGAACATTTCAGCAAAACTCTTGCGAAGCACAGCGCAATTTTTCTGGATATGCAGCTTTGCCTCGGTGTCCAACACCGCCGGATCCAGTTGCTCCAATGCGTCCAGCTGAATATTCTGGATGTACTTATGGAAAAATGGCTGGTCTTTTTCCTTGAGGAATAATCTCGGCTGGGCCTCGATGCCCTCCAATACATTGCCCTTTTCCTGCAAATATTTTTTGCAGTCCATCTTATAGTCTTCGTTGTCAAATGTGTCGGCAAGAACTGCAAACAGGATGGACAGTGTCGTCAGGCGCTGCTGTCCATCGATGACATCGGCATAGCGGTCCTGTTCATCCTTGATAAGGACGATGCTGCCCAGAAAGAAATTTTCTGTGTTCTCTGTCTGGAAAAATCCATATAAATCATCGAACAGCGCGCCCGTTTCATCTTCCGTCCATGCATAAGGGCGCTGGTAGCCCGGGATATGATACTCAAAATCTGAGCTGAATATCTTGGAAAGCGGATATTCTTTTCCGGTTATCTTGCTGCTTACCACACTGCTCATAGCAGACCCTCTTTTTCTGTTGCTTTCGTACATCCGTTGTGTTTGCAGTATCCCTCAGACCTTCCGCCGCAGCAGGCTCAGGGGCGGCAGCTCGGGGGTTGGGATGGTGTAGTGCTCCATGGCGTGGGGGGTGGACTCCACCAGCTCACCGGCCTCATTCTTTATCCACTCGGGGTTCAGCGGGATGCTGCGGCCATCCGGGCAGAGCACCTCCAACGTATCCCCAAGGCTCCATTTGCCGCGCTGCTGGCAGGAGGCAACACCATTCTCCCAGCTTTCCACAGTGCCCACAAACTCCCACTCACGGATATAAGTAGCGCTGTCGGTTGCCTGACGGGCCTGCTCGCGGCCAAAGTAGAAGCCCGGGGAGTAGTGCCGGTGGCTGGTACGGGTCAGCTCGGCCAGAACGTCATCGCTCAGCTCAAAGTTATCGTTGAGAGGGTCGGCCAGATACTGATCCAGAGCCTTGCGGTAGGCGGCGGTGACGCTGGCGACATAGTAGAACGTCTTGGCGCGGCCCTCGATCTTCAGGCTGTCCACACCTGCCTTGCAGATGAGGTCGATGAAGGGAGCGGTGCACAGATCGTTTGCATTGAGGATATAGCTGCCGTTCTCATTTTCGCCGATCTCATACAGCTGGCCCGGGCGGGTCTCCTCGCTCAGGTAATACTTCCAGCGGCAGGGCTGGGCGCACTGGCCCCGGTTGGCATCCCGGCCTGCCATGTAATTGGAGAGCAGGCACCGGCCCGAAATGCTCATGCACATGGCTCCGTGGACAAACGCCTCGATCTCCAGCTCCGGCGGGGTCTTATCGCGCAGGGTGGCGATATCCTGCAGGCTCATCTCACGGGCCAGCACCACACGCTTTGCACCCATGTTGTAAGCGGCACGTGCGGCGGCCCAGTTGGTGATGCCGGTCTGAGTGGACATGTGGACATCGATCTCCGGGGCGAACTGCTTACAGGCTTCCAGCACGCCCAGATCGGCCACGATAAAGGCATCCACACCGGCGGCAGCAGCAGCCTTGATGGCTTCGGGCAGGCGGTCAGCTTCCTCATTGGTGGGCAGCGTGTTCATGGTCAGATAGACCTTGCGGCCGCGGGCATGGGCATAGATCACACCCTCGGCCAGCTGCTCCGGCGTAAAATTGGCAGGAGCCGACCGCATACCGAACTCCGGCAGGCTGCAATAAACAGCGTCTGCTCCATAGTTGATGGCATAACGCAGGCGCTCCAAGTCGCCTGCCGGGGCCAGCAGTTCCGGGATCTGTAACATAAAATCGTCCTCTCTTTTTAACACCCTCTCTGTCATCGCTGACGCGATGCCGCTTCATCGGATCGGTTTCTGCAAACCTGACTCCGGAGCCGCAATTGGCACTTCCCTTGGGAGAGCTTTCAGCATAGCGGACTGAGAGGGACTTACTTCTTCAAACTCTGATTGACTTCAGCCGCTTTCCGGCAGTTGGCCTGATGTTCAGCATAGGTCTTGGCGTAATAGTAGTGACCGGAAAGGTCCGTAACAAAGAAATAGCAGTCCCTGACTTCCTCATCACACTGAGGTGCCAGAGCAGCCTGGATCGCGGCAAGGCCCGGGTTCGAGATGGGCCCGGCGGGCAGGCCGGTGCAGGTGTAGGTATCGTAGGCATTCCGGATGTTCTCGGGGATATCCTCCCAGCCGCCATAATACGGAGCCACCCAGTTCCAGAGGTAGTTGTTGTCCTCATCGCTCTGGACATAGCTGGAGGTGTTGCTCTGGAGCTTAGGGTAAGGCGAACCCTCGGCCAGACGGTTGCGGAACACCTGCGCCACATTGGAATCCTGATCGTTGCCCGCTTCCTCTTGCACAAAAGAGGCCAGTGTAATGACCTCGGGCAGGGTCAGCTCCTGCTTTTCCAGTTCCCTGTACATCTCGTCCGTAAACTGCTTATCGAAGTGTGCATAGAACGTTGCAACGTAATGATGCACGGTATCGTCCGTCAAAAACTCATAGGTGTCCGGAAAGAGGTAGCCCTCACACTTCATAAAGCGGTCGGGGGCATCGTCCGGGACATACTGCCAGAAGGTGTACTCGCTGAAATCTCCGGTGTTGGCTTCTTCCAAAAACTCCTCGGCAGTACACAGACCGGCTTCCTCCATTTTCCGGGCAATGGCAATGGCAGTGGTTCCCTCCGGGAAGGTCAGCCGCACCGAATCCGCCTTGGCATACGTGGACAGCTCTGCGATCAGGCCATCGTAGGAATATCCGCCTGTTTGCAGCGTAAAATCACCGTACTGCAGTTTTCCGGCGGCACCCTTGTGCCCCACATACCAGCGGAACAGATAGGCCGAACGGATCACTCCAGCCTCCTTCAGCTCCTTTGCGATGGCAGCAACACCGCTGCCCTGGGGGATGCTGACGGTCACCTCTGCACCCGGCTTTCCTCCATTGCCGTTGATCTCGTTATACGCAAACCCCCCTGCCGCACCGACTGTCAGTACCAGCAGCAACAGCACGACCAACAGGATCTTCAGCACACTGCCTTTTTTCTTTTTCTGGTGTTTCTCTGCCATATCCACGTTCCTTTCAGTCCATCATCAGGCGCATGTAGCTCTCCGAAACATCAAAAGGTTCTCCTTCAAAGCGGATGAGGCCATACTCCTGCCGGGTTCCCTCGCCCAGGAACAGATTCTGGGCAGCCCCCACCGTGATGACAGCCTTTTCCACAATGACCTCTTTCTCCCGGGCGGCTTCCATCAGCACCTCGGCAGCACGGTCATTTTCCGCCATCATCTCCACAAAGTAAAGGGTATCCTCCCTGCGGAAATAGATGCCGTAGCCCTGCTCACTGGATACGATGGTCGCGCCCCGGGAATACAGGTCCCGCAGAACTTCCCCCATCTGCTCCGGCGGCAGCTGAACGGTGTCGGGCCAGTATTTTGCCCGCAGCTCGCAGAGTTTTTTCGCCGTCACGGAATCGAATTCCGCCTGGCTCCACAGGTTGCGCTCCACCTCCCGGGGCAGGCAGCGCAGGGCAAAGGCTTTTTGGAAGCCTTTATCCTGCAGCAGCGTTGATTGTTCCGGGCTGGCGGGCACTGCCACCACAAAGCCTGCGCCCCGCAGTTTCTGCTGGGCACACAGGGTATCCACCAGGCCCGCAAGGAGCAGGCTGCCCTGCCCGCACAGACCGAACAGATAGCTGCCCGGGCGGCCCTGCAGGGTCACCGGCACAGCCAGTGCCACAGCCTCAATGTGGTCGTTTTCCTCCGCAACGTAGACATTCTGCACCCCGGCAAAGCGTTCCACAGCGCCACGGACAAACTCCTCCGTGTCGCCGCGCTGGGCCTGCCACAGGGCCAGCACCTCCGCCCAATCGGACGGCTGCATCAAACGGTACATGATATAGGATGCCTCCTTTTGTTTCAAATAACAGCGAAAGCAAGAGTTCTGACCTCTTCCTGAATATCCTCAATGCTCCGCATTTTCTCCCCTGCCGTGCAGTGGACGGTATCCCAGCCGAGGTGAGCGGCGCAGTATTCTGCCGCCCGGCGGCTGCGGGCCAGATATTCGGTGTCCTTTTCATGGACATCCTTCCTGGTCTCGTCGCCATGGTAGCGGGCAGTCATCAGCCGCTGGCTCACCGCCGGGTCAACCTGCAGATAGATCACCTTATCCGGTGCAGGCAGGCCCAGCAGGTGGTATTCATAGTCAAAAAGCCACTGCAGGAATGTGTCCCACTGCTCCGGCGGGAGCTTCGAGCACTGATGCACGGCATTGGAGGTGGTGTAGCGGTCAGCGATCAGGATGCCGCCTTCCTCGTAGAACTTGCCCCAGTCTGACTTATACCCCGCGTAGCGGTCCACCGCATAAAAACTGGATGCCGCGTAGGCGTTGACATCGTCAGGCTTGTCACCAAACTGCCCGGCCAGATACATCTTGACCAGCGCACTGGAATCACTGTCATAATCCGGGAAGGTGATCTCTCTTACCAGATGATCCGTCACCGTCAGGTGCTTTGCCAGCAGCTTAGCCTGCGTGCCCTTGCCGCTGCCGTCCAGCCCTTCCAGAACGATCAGCTTGCCCTTGCTCATACACCAGCCTCCTGCTTGATGGCCTCATATTTTGCGCGGACTTCGGCAGTTCTGCCGCAGCACATCCTGCCTTCGGGGCAGGGGCCGCTGACGCAGGCCGGGCCGGCCTTGGCAAAGATATGGGGTGCCACCGGGTAGACCAGCCGGAACATTTCCTCGGCCAGCTGACGGATCTCCCACTGGGCACGGGAGCAGCAGCGCAGATGGAAGAAATTCTGCAGACTGCGGGCGTTCATGGTCACGACCATCTTCGTCTCGCAGGCGTTGGGCAGCACAAAACGGGCATCCTCATTGGCCTGTTTGGAGGCCTTGGCGCGGGCCTGCTTTTCCGGCATCCCCTCCGCCATCAGGCGGGCAGTGTGGCCGTCCTCCAGCTTTTTTGCAAGGTCCAGGTAGCGCTTCGCATCCTCATCCATGCTCTCAAGAAAGGCTGCCTTTGCCTCAGGGATGGCCTCGATCTCCGGCGGGATGACATAGTGGAAGTCGTCCAGCCGGACATACCGCTGGCTCTGGACACTGAAGGATGCGATACGGTGCCGGGTGATCTGGGCCAGCAGGGTGCGGCTCACACCCTCAATGCCAAAGGTGAAGCTGGCATGTTCAATGGGACTGGCATGGCCCAGGTCGCTGAGCATGGTCAGGAACTTGGCCGTTTTCTCCTCAGTCAGGCCGTCCAGCAGGTCGGTGATATGGGCATCGGAGTAGCAGAGCTTGGCCGCTGCCGCCACCACCTTTTCCGGTTCCGGGGTATGTGCGATCAATCGAACGGTCATCATAGTTTTCTCATTCCTCCGTGATTTTCGTCAGCGGCGCAAAATTTGCCATGGTTTTCTTCACGCCGACCTTTTCAAAGTTGATCTCCACGATCTGGTCTCCGGCAGCGGCCTTGACCGCCAGCACCTTGCCCCGGCCAAAGACCTTGTGCTCCACAATGTCGCCCACCTCGTAATGCTTTGGGCCAGTGGATGCCGGGCGGGAAGCTGCCGGGCTCCCCGGAAAGCTCACAAGTTTGGACGCTGCCTTGGGGGCCGCGGGGCGGCCATAGCCCACACCAAAACCGGAGGAGCCGGACGCGCGCGGGGCGCTGCTTCCGCTGCCAAACCCGGAAGCACTGCTGCCACGGCCTGCATAACCGGAGCCGAAACCGCCGCGCTCAGAGGCATTGTATTCCCGGTTGAGGTAGCTGCCGCCGGTGCGGCCGCCGAAGCTGCTGGAATTGCGGCCCCAGCCGGACGCGCCGGAGTAGCCCGAGGCCCCGCCGGGAACGGTATCACTGTAACCGGAGCCCCATCCCATGGAAGAACGGCGTTCCAACGCCGGGCTGCGGGTCTCTTCTATATACTCAGGCTCGATCTCGCGCAGGAAGCGGCTGGGTTCGTTGCGCTGGGTGCGGCCGTAGAGCATCCGGGAGACGCTGTTGGAGATATACAGCTCCTTCTTGGCGCGGGTGATGCCGACATAGGCCAGACGGCGCTCTTCCTCCAGATCTGCCTCGGAGTATTTGCTCATCTCGCTGGGGAACACCCCCTCCTCCATGCCGATGAGGAACACATAGGGGAATTCCAGACCCTTAGCGGAATGGATGGTCATCAGGACCACCTGATCGGCGCTCTCGTTGTAGCTGTCAATGTCGCTGATGAGGGCGATATCCTCCAGGTAGCCTTCCAATGAGGCATCCTCGCCGTGCTGGTCGCAGTAGTTTTTGACGTTGTTGACCAGCTGGCCCAGGTTCTGCAGGCGGTCTGCCGCATCCTCGTGGCCCTTGGCCGCATCGGCTTCCAGCATGGCCTTGTAGCCGGTCACCTCAATGACATCCTGGGCAAATTCGTCCAGTGTCCTGGTTTCCAGCGATTCCTGCAGTTTTTCGTAGATCTGCCAGAATTTCAGCAGCGGCATCATGGCGCGGCTGAGTTTGGCGTATGCATCCGCGTGGGAGATGACTTCCAGCATACTGATTCCCTGCTGGGCGGCAAGGTCAGCGATCACATCGACGGTGGTGTTGCCGATCTTCCGGGCAGGCTCGTTGATGATGCGGCGCAGGCGCACATCATCCCGGGCGTTCGCCACGATGGACATATAGGAGTGAATGTCCTTGACCTCTTTGCGGTCGTTGAAGCGCTGGCCGCCCACGATCTTATGGGGAATGCCCGCGCGGGTAAAGTAGCTTTCGATGGGGGCCGACTGGGCATTCATGCGGTAGAGCACCGCATGGTCCGCCAGATGCCCGCCCTCTTTCAGGTGCTCACCGATGACATCTGCAATGTGCATGGCTTCGTCCTGCTCATTCTCTGCAGTGTAGACCTGCACCTTGTCGCCCTCGTCGTTCCGGGTCCACAGGGTCTTGCCCTTGCGCTCGGTGTTGTGCTGGATGACGCAGTTGGCAGCATTCAGGATATTTGAGGTGGAGCGGTAATTCTGCTCCAGACGGATGGTCTTGGTGCCGGGGAAGATGCGCTCAAAGTTCAGAATGTTCTCAATGGTGGCACCGCGGAAACGGTAGATGCTCTGGTCATCGTCACCGACAACGCAGATGTTCTTTTCCGGGCCGGTGAGCAGGCTGACCAGCCGGAACTGGGCCACGCTGGTATCCTGATACTCGTCCACCAGCAGGTAGCGGTACTTGTTCTGGTAGAACTCCCGCACATCCTCGTGCTCCGCCAGCAGCTGCACGGTCTGGTAGATCAGGTCGTCGAAGTCGAAGGCTCCTGCCTCCCTGAGCTTTTTCTCGTAGGCGGCGTAGACTTTGGCGGCAATGGCTCCCTTGGTGTCCCGGGCCGGGGTGCGCAGCGCCTCCTCCGGGCTGACCAGCTGGTCCTTCCAGCGGCTCATCTGGTTGATGGCGCTCTTGATCGGGAAGAACTTATCGTCGATGCTCAGTTCCTTATAGACCGCCTTCATCACACGCTGGGAATCATCGGTATCATAGATGGTAAAGCTGCGGGGGTAGCCGATGGATTCTGCCCAGCGGCGCAAGATGCGCACACAGGCCGAGTGGAAGGTGGAGGCAAACACCTCGTCCCCCTCTTCGCCGCCCAGCATATTGCGCAGGCGCTCCTTGAGCTCCCCTGCCGCCTTGTTGGTAAAGGTGATGGCCATCACGTTCCAGCTGCGAACAGCATTTTGCCGCAGCATCCCGTCCAGCCAGGCGGGCGCATCGGTGCCGGTCATAATTGCCGTTTTCAGAGCCTTGACATCATCCTCGGTCACCTCACGGGGGGTCCAGCTGGAACCGTGGGCCGAGCCAAACCGGATCAGGTTTGCGATGCGGTTGACCAGAACAGTGGTCTTGCCGCTGCCTGCACCGGCCAGAATGAGCAGCGGGCCGTCGGTGGTAAATACCGCCTGCCGCTGCATATCGTTCAGGCGTCCGAACTGCTTTTCGATATAGGTGTCGCGCAGAGCGCAGAATTCTTGTGTCAGATCTGTTGCCATGGGTTCCCCTGTCTCCTTTTATTGTCAAAGAACAGTATACCACATTTTCAGGAAATTGAGAATAGCCGGTGCGTTTGCAGGCGGCATTTGCGCGGAAATTTTGCGGCACTTCTCCCGCGCAAATGCCTCAGGATCCACCTCCACCCGGTCCCGGCTGTGCAATTGCTTTTATCAGCAGGCCGGGAGGGCGCTGGATGCTGATGATCCGCACGCCCTGACTACTGTAGTAAAGCAGATGATAAAGTGACAAATATTTAATTTATTATCGTTTAAATTTATCAGTTTATCAGCTTGCGAAAGTGACCCGATTGATAAAGTGAGGTCACTTTATCAGCCCCTGTCAGTTTATCACGTTGATAAAGTGACTTTTTGGACGATGTGTGGTTGAAAATTAGTCACTTTATCAGATAGCGCTTCTCTATCAGAGCTTGCACAGTGACAAAACAAAACCCGCCCGGCAGTACAGGACCACCGGACGGGAACGTTTGTTTTTCAGGGAATGTTTAGCCGAAGATGTTGATCAGGATACCGGCAGCAACAGCGGAGCCGATAACGCCAGCGACGTTGGGGCCCATGGCGTGCATCAGCAGGAAGTTGGAGGGGTTCTCGCTCTGGCCGACCTTCTGAGAAACACGGGCGGCCATTGGAACAGCGGAAACACCAGCAGAGCCGATCAGGGGGTTGACCTGACCGCCGGTCAGGGCGTACATCACCTTGCCGCACAGAACGCCTGCAGCGGTACCAAAGGAGAAGGCGATCAGACCCAGCACAATGATGAACAGGGTGCGGCTGTTCAGGAAGGTGTTTGCAGAGGTGGTGCAGCCAACAGACAGAGCCAGGAAAATGGTGATGATGTTCATCAGTTCATTGCCGGCAGTCTTCTGGATACGATCCACAACACCGGACTCTTTCATCAGGTTGCCCAGCATCAGCATACCGACCAGAACGGCAGCATCGGGAACGATCAGAGAAACAATGATGGTGACCATGATGGGGAAGATGATCCTCTCGGTCTTGGACACGGTGCGCAGCTGCTTCATCACGACTGTGCGCTCTTTCTTGGTGGTGAGCGCCTTCATAATGGGCGGCTGGATCACGGGCACCAGAGCCATGTAGCTGTACGCCGCAACGGCAATGCTGCCCAGCAGCTCAGGTGCCAGACGGGAGGTAACAAAGATGGCAGTAGGGCCGTCTGCACCGCCGATGATGGAGATTGCAGCGGACTGCTTCTGGGTGAAGTCCACAATGCCGGTAGCAGCCAGCAGACGAGCGCCCATGTAAGTACCAAAGATACCGAACTGAGCGGCAGCGCCCAGCAGCAGGCTCTTGGGGTTGGAGATCAGGGGGGCGAAGTCGGTCATGGTGCCGATGCCCAGGAAGATCAGCGGAGGGTAAATGCCCAGCTTGACACCCATGTAAAGCATATCGGCCAGACCGCCGTTGTTCAGGATCTCGACCCACATCGGGTGCTCAAGACCATCACCAACGAAGTACTGCATATGGATAATGCCGCTGCCGGGCAGGTTGGCAAGGATCATGCCGAATGCCATGGGCAGCAGGATCAGGGGCTCAAATTCCTTCACGATGGCCAGGTACAGCAAAAAGCAGCCCACGCAGATCATCACTGCGTACAGGTAGCCGCCGGGCTCACCGAACCGTGCAAAGCCGGAACTTTGGAAAATACCGACCAGAGTATCAATAAACTGTGTCATGCTCTTCCTCCTCTGTTAAAACGGTGCGGTGGTGTCATTCACGCCCGCATTGCCCCAGCCGTTCTTGCTGCGGCGCACGGCCTTGAGGGTGTACTTTCCGTTGCCCATTGCGTGGATCGCTGCCATGATCGCAGCCACCACATCGCCGGGGATGCCCTCTTCCACCACAGGAGCAGGAGCAGCAGCCTGCTGAACAGGTGCGGCCGGCTTTGCAGCGGGAGCCTTGGGTGCAGCCTTTGCTGCTGCCTTCCTGACATTCATGCCGTCGAAGATCTTGCCCTCCAGCGTGATGATCGCCATCAGCAGCACGAGGATCAAGAACACCAGCACGATACCGGTAACGGTAACGACGACGTCAAAACCTAAATCCATGGTTTTCCTCCTGTTTTTCAGAATCCGCATCCGGCCCCGAGGTCGTCAGCAGAAAATCAATTTGGAAATATTATACCTTATTTTCCAATTTATTTCAACAAAAATAGATATTTTTTCTTTTTGGCGCTTTTGTTCAGATTCATGGATAAATGGTGCAGCTTTGATTATCTGCGGCCAATGCGGGGCGTTGCATCCAAAAAGCCGGTTTCCAGCTTGTCGTTCAGGCCAAGGCTCATGGCAGTGCCCAGT
>OGPL01002979.1_pt1 | contig 11512 bp, 6 predicted proteins | sample 1552901 | NCBI WGS metagenome assembly OGPL01 (sample SAMEA2580244, study PRJEB22360) | human gut metagenome | biome: human gut; feature: human-associated habitat; material: faeces | place: Denmark | collected 2008/2010 | reverse complement strand
GCAGGCCCTGCTGCCCGGTGTACTTGACGAAATCCTGAAAGCACTTGGTGGAGGCATCGGTCACCGGGCTGTACACATGGTACGCCGGGAAGTAGGCCAGCGCCGCAGCCAGACCGCCCACATGATCTTCATGGGCATGGGAGCAGAACACATATTCCAGCTGCTCCACCCCCTGACTCTGCAGGTAGGACACCACCAGGCTGCCGTCGTCCACGTTGCCGCCGTCGTACAGCATGAACTGGCCGTCACATTCCACCAGCACGCTCAGCGCCTGCCCCACGTCGATGAAGTGCATCTCGAACGGGGCATCCACGCTGGCTGCCGTAGAGGAAGGGTTGGGCACCACATCGGCACTGCCGCCCGGCACCACAGCCGAGGTACCACAGCCTACAAGGCTTAGGGCCAGTGCGGCCGCAGCGGCCAGCGACAGCAGCCGCTGCAGCAGGCCGGTTTTCTTTTTCGGGATCACTTTTTCTTTGTTCCAGTTTTCCACGATGTATTCTCTTTCTGTTGATTCTTTTTGGGTTTGTGTCCGGGGGCCGAGTGCGGCGCAAAGCGGGCACCCGGGCTGGGCTGACGCCCGGCAGGGGCGGCAGTGTGGTTCGGGCCGTGGGCAGGCTTGCCCTTGCCCTTCTGGTTGGGGCGCACGGTGTAGGTGCCGTCGTTGTGGATGGTCACCTCCGGGCTGTCGGCGCGGCGGGCCGAGCGCTGCACCGCGCGGCGGCCCTCGGCGGGCACCAGCAGGGGGATCAGGTCCTCCCGGTGGGTCATTTTCAGCGCCTTGATGACCTTTTCGGCATTGCGGGGCTCGTAATACTGGAGCAGGGCGCGCTGGAGCGCTTTTCCCTCCGCAGTCTTTTCCACGAACACAGGCTTGAGGGTGTAGGGGTCAAGGCCGGTGTAGAACATACAGGTGCTCACCGTGCCGGGGGTGGGATAGAAATCCTGCACCTGCTCGGGGCGCATGTGGTTTTTGTAGAGATACTCGGCCAGATAGACGGCATCGCTCAGGGTGCTGCCCGGGTGGCTGGACATCAGGTAGGGCACGAGGTACTGCTTTTTGCCCGCCTTCTTGCTCAGCTCGTAGAACTTATCCTTGAACTTGTTGAAGGTCTGGATGGGCGGCTTGCCCATGTAGGCCAGTGTATTGGGGGCGCAGTGCTCCGGGGCCACCTTCAGCTGGCCGGAGACGTGATACTCCACCAGCTCCTTGAAGAAGGTGTCGTCCGGGTCGGCCATCAGGTAATCGAACCGGATGCCGCTGCGGATGAACACCTTTTTCACGCCGGGCAGTTCCCGGACACGGCGCAGGATCTTGAGGTAATCGCTGTGATCCACGATCATGTGGGAGCAGGTGGTGGGGGCCAGGCAGTGCTTGCCGCCATTGCACATACCCCGCAGCATCTGCTCCCGGCAGGACGGGAACCGGAAGTTGGCGGTGGGGCCGCCGATATCGTGGATGTAGCCCTTGAAATCAGGCTCGTGGGTCATCCGTTCCGCCTCGGCCACGATGCTGTCGGCACTGCGGCTGGTGACCCGGCGGCCCTGATGCAGCTGGATGGCGCAGAAGTTGCAGCCGCCGAAGCAGCCGCGGTTCTGGATGATGGAGAACTGCACCTCCCGGATGGCAGGCACGCCGCCCATGCTCTCGTAGATGGGGTGGTAGCGGCGGGTGTAGGGCAGCGCATACACCTTGTCCAGCTCCCAGCGCACCAACGGCTTTGCCGGGATGTTCTGCACAAGATACTTTTCACTCTGCTTCTGGACAATGATCTGGCCGCTGACCACATCCTGATTGTCCATCTGGATGCGGCAGGCTTTGGCGTAGGCCACCTTATCGGAGGCCACCTTCTTGAAGCCGGCACACTCCACATACCGCTCGGGCAGGTGGTCGAAGTCGGTCAGGTAGCAGGTGCCGTCCACATCGGTGATCTGCTCCACCGGTTCTCCGGCGGCCAGACGGCGGGCGATCTCCACGGTCTGGTGTTCGCCCATGCCAAAGCTGATGATGTCCGCACCGGAGCTCTCAGCGATGCTGGGCAGCACGGTGTCCATCCAGTAATCGTAGTGGGCAAAGCGCCGCAGGGAGGCTTCCAGACCGCCCAGGATGACCGGCAGGTCCGGGTAAGCTTCCTTGGCCAGTTTGGTGTACACGGTGGCGCTGCGGTCCGGGCGGGCACCGCCCTTGCCGCCGGGAGAATATTCGTCCTCGGCGCGGGGGATCTTTGCCACGGAATAGTGGCTGACCATGCTGTCCACATTGCCGCCGCCGATGAAAAAGCCGTACTTGGGCTTGCCGAACCGCTTGAAGTCCTCGCAGTCGGTGTAGCGGGGCTGGGCCAGCACGCCCACCTTGTAGCCCTCGGCTTCCAGCAGGCGGCTGATGATGGCGGTGCCGAAACTGGGGTGGTCCACATAGGCGTCGCCGCCCACCACCACAAAGTCCAGCTGTTCCCACCCCCGGGCCTCCATGTCGGCCCGGCTGATGGGGAGAAATTCGGTGTAATGTTCCATAGTTATCCTTTATCTCTTTTGTTAAACAGTACCTGCCCGGCACGCCAGCGGCTTTTCTAACAGGGAAGCTGGCAAAACTGGAAGGCTTTGACTGAGCGGTCATTCATCCGGCTGATTCATCTGCATTTCCAGCCACTGCTGGCGGCTGATAAGGACAGCGCGTGGCTTTGCGCCCTCGTAGGGGCCGATGATGCCCTTTTCTTCCATCTCGTCCATGATGCGGGCGGCGCGGGCGTAGCCCAGCTTGCAGCGGCGCTGCAAAAGGCTGGTGGATGCCTGCCCGGCTTCGATGACGCATTCCACCGCCTGTTCAAACATGGGGTCGCGGCTGCCGCTGTCATCGTCCGAATCGGAGCTGCTGCCCTTGCCGCCCTTTTCGGCCACGGCACGGCGCTCCATCTCGGCAATCATCTCTTCATCATACTGGGCGCTGGAAGTGGATTTGATAAAGTTCAGCACAGCGCTGATCTCTTCATCCGTCACAAAGGTACCCTGCACACGCACGGGCTTGGAAGCACCGACCGGCAGGAACAGCATATCGCCGTTGCCCAGCAGCTTTTCGGCGCCGCCGCTGTCCAGAATGGTGCGGGAGTCGATCTGGCTGGAAACTGCAAATGCAATACGGCTGGGGATGTTGGCTTTGATCAGGCCGGTGATAACGTCCACGCTGGGGCGCTGGGTTGCCACAATCAGGTGGATACCGGCCGCACGGGCTTTCTGGGCAATGCGGCAGATATAATCTTCCACCTCTTTGCCGGCAACCATCATCAGGTCGGCCAACTCGTCAATGATAATGGCGATATAAGGCAGGTGTTCCAGCACATCGGGGTGCTGCTTGGCCAGCTTGTTATAGCTCTTGATATCGCGCACATTGTTTTCGGCAAACAGCTTATAGCGGCGCTCCATCTCGGCCACACTGGCCCCCAGGGCACCGGCGGCCTTGCGCGGCTCGGTCACAACGGGCATTAACAGGTGGGGAATGCCGTTGTACTCAGCCAGTTCCACCACCTTGGGGTCGATCAGAATCAGTTTGACATCTTCCGGACCGGAGCGGAACAAAAAGCTGATGATGATCGAGTTGACGCAGACGGATTTACCGCTGCCGGTGGAGCCGGCGATCAGCAGGTGGGGCATTTTACACAGGTCCGCCACCTGGGCTGTACCGGCAATATCTTTGCCCAGCGCCATGGTCAGTGGGCTGCGCATGTTGATGTAGTTCTGGGATTCAAACACCCCGCGGATGCTGACGGTAGACCGGATCTTGTTGGGCACCTCGATACCGACGGCGGGTTTGCCGGGAATGGGGGCTTCGATACGCACACCGGCGGTGGCAAGGTTCAGGGCGATATCATCCGACAGGCTGGTGATACGGCTGACCTTGATGCCCGCCTGAGGCTGCAGCTCATACCGGGTCACGGAAGGGCCGCGGCAGATATCCAGGATATGGGTCTTAACACCAAAGCTGTCCAGCGTGTTCACCAGGATATCGGCGTTTTTCTTCATCTCGGCGGCCGCGCCGCGTTCATCTTCCGGCTTGGCCGCATTGAAAAGGTTCAAAGATGGGTAAGTATACGGCGGGAACTCCTCTTTGGCCTGGGCGGCAAAGGCTGCCGTAACTTCGCTGCTGGCATCCTCGTCCGCTTCGCGGGCTGCACCGGCGGGTGCGGTGGCTGCCGGGGCGGCAGGGGCTTTCGCCATTGCTTTGGCCACGCTGGGCGGGCTGGAAATGGGAGCTGAAGCCGAATTGCCCATGCTGGAAGATACCCGCAACCGGTTGGGGCTGCCGGGGCGGCGTTCATCCGTTACGCTGTATACTTTAGGCGCAGCGGCGGCAGGCTGGGCCGTGGGCTGCGGTGCCGGGGCCTGCACGCTGACCCGCCCGGTGAGCAGATCCGATACCGGAATTCCGGCGTTCCAGGCAGCCTTGGCTGCATCGAAACCGCCCTGGTCAAAGCTGCCGCCCAATGTGGGGATGGCTGTAACAGGGGCAGGCGCTGGCTGGGTGGGTTCCGGTACCAGCGGGGTTTCAAAACTATCCGCGCTTTCGCTGCTGCCAACGTCATCCGGTTCCGGCAATTTCTCTACCGGCTCCAGCGGGGTGGAAAAATCTTCCGCTGAGGCGGCAGGTGCGTTATCATCCGGTTCCGGGGTCAGCGGGGTTTCAAAACTTTCCGCTTCATCCTCATCGGGCAGGCCCACATCGGCACCGGCCACGGGGGTATCCCGCCCGGTCACGGCGCGCTGGATCAGGTCATTCAAGCTGTCTTCCTCCACCGGGGCTTCCTCAGCCTGCTGGGCTTCCGGTTCCAGGTGCAGCTCAAAGCTTTCTTCCTGCGGCTGGGGCTGGGGTTCCAGCTGGGGCGCGGGGTACTTGCGATGGTTCAACTGCTCCAGCGGGTCAAGGCCAAAGGTGCCGCCGGGGCCGATCTCAATTTTCTGCAGCGGGTCATGCTGCACGGCGTTCTGCAAAGCGCGCTGGGAAGCATCCGGCCCCAGGTCCACATCAAAGTCCGAACGCTGGGCGGGCGGGGCAAAGCTTTGGGTGTGCTGCACGCCTTGGGGCGCAGCCTGGGCACGCTGCATATCGGGGTATGTTGCGGTGCCGGGCTGCGTATACGCCTGCTGGGGCTGGGCCGCCGGCTGGCCGGCCTGCGCTGCGGCGGCTGCCTGGTCAGCAGGGTTTGCCTGGGCCGCATTGCGGCGGGCGGCTTCCTCCTGTTCCAGATAGGGGGCCACATCAAAGGGGCGGCGGGTGCCAGACTGCGGCGTGGCCGGAGACTCACCGGCCATGGGCGGCAGGCTGCCGGTCAGGTTTTCAAGGGATTCTTCCTCCGCTTCATGGCCAAACAGCTGGGTATCATAAGCGGTTTCTTCCTCCGCACGGGCGGCGCGGCGGGCTTTGAACTCCTGAATATAATAGCTGATGAACTGCACCACATCCACCGGGGTAACGGCAAAAAACACCATCAGCCCCATCAGGATGACAATAATCATGATGATATTGGCACCGGGACGGCCACAGACGGCCAGCAGCGATGCGCCGATGGGCACGCCCAGCACACCGCCGGTCCAGAACTTGCGCTGCCCCCAGGCAAACAGCATCTTGACGGTCTGCCAGGGGGTATCCCCTACCTTAAAGTCCGAGAAGATGACCGCCGTACCGGCCAGCAGTACCGCCAGCAGCAGCACCTTGCCAATGAAAGTGCCCACATGGTAACCGGATGCCAGCAGATAGGCCAGATATAGCAAAAACGGGCCGACAAAATATGTAACCACGCCAAAGGTGCCAAACAGCCAGCTGCGTAGAACATTCCAGAAGCTCTGCCCCGGCACCAGCACCAGCGCAATGGCCAGAATGCCAAGCCCGGCCAGCACCACGCTGCGGATCAGGTTTTGCTGCTGGGCGCGGCGCTGTTCCAGCCTGGACATCCGCTTTTTGCTGCCGGAGGCCGAACTGTTGTGTCTGGTCCCGGAGCTGCTGCTTTTACTGCTTTTGCTGCCGGAGGCGCGGTATGTGTTTTTACTGTTTTTTCCGTTTTTGGCGGAACTTGAACGTGCCATGCTCTCCCTACCTCTTTACTATAATATGCGTATATTCAGGCTGCCTTGTTCAGCGGGCAGCCATTGTTGATTTGCTTTGGCGCGGCGGGCCCTGCCCCCGTTTTGAACGAAAGTTCTTTCGCCTTTTATCTGGCAGCGGGCGGCCATTAAACAGGATCCGGCGGCCCCGCATAAAGAGACTTTCCGCGCAGTGATTTTATCTGCCATCCGCCACGGCGGCTGTGCCGTGCTGTTTTGGGCAGGGGCATACTGCCCCTTATAGCATAAGGTATATTGTAGCATGAAAACGCCCGCTTGTAAAACCCCTTTCTCTTTCTATTTTCATCAAAGCCTTTCCGCCCACTGGCGGGCAGCGCCCCCTCAATATCCGGTTTTCCCGGCGTCGATTTCGGCATACAGGTAGCGCAGCGCATCGCCCAGGTTGCCGATGGCATCGATCAGCCCCTCTTCCACAGCCTGTTCCCCGCCCAGCACGGTACCCATATCCATCACCAGCTCCCCGGTATTGTGCATCAGCTGGGTAAAGCGCCTGGCGCTGATGCCGGAATGCCCCGCCACAAAGCTGACGATGCGCTCCTGCATCTGCTCAAAATAGCGCAGGGTCTGGGGCACCCCCAGCACCATGCCGGAGTGGCGCACCGGATGCACCGTCATGGTGGCGGTGGGCACAATAAAGCTTTTGCGGGCCGAAACCGCCAGCGGGATACCGATGGAATGCCCGCCGCCCAGCACCAGCGTTGCGCTGGGCTTGCTGATGCCGGAGATCAGCTCCGCCAAAGCGAGCCCGGCTTCCACATCGCCGCCCACGGTATTCAGGATGACCAGCAGCCCCTCAATGGCGGGGTCCTCCTCAATATCCACCAGCTGGGGGATCACATGCTCATACTTGGTGCTTTTCTGGTTATCGGGGGCCAGGCTGTGGCCCTCAATGGTGCCGATCACCGTCAGGCAATAAATGGCATGGCGGCCCTTGGTGGCGGGCACAATGCCGCTGTCCGTGATCAGGTCATGTTCCAGCCGCATGCGCTCCACATCCTTGGCGTCCTTGGCAGCATGGGGGGCGGGCTGTTGTTTTGGGGTACGGTTTGGCATGGCGGGGGTCCTTTCCTTCCGACAAAATCGGTGCGCCGGGCAGTGCAAAACCCGGCTATACCCTGACAGTATGCCCCGCTGGTACGCTTTTTTATGCACAGAGGGGCGCGACTGAGCAAAAAAAGCGCGGAAAAACTTAGATAAAAAATTGACAATCGGCACAAGATTGATTATACTTTTACTAGAATTTACATCGGAATTACACAAGAGGCAGGGTGTTCCCTTTACCCCTGCCCGGAGAACGGGAGATTAGTCTTTATGTCATCAACAATGCAAAACAAAGCATCGTTGCCCGTGATCAAGCGGCTGCCCAAATATTACCGCTACTTGAGCAACCTGCAGGCAGATGGGCGTGATAAAATTTCTTCCAGCGAGCTGGCCCGCATGATGGGCACCACCGCCAGCCAGGTGCGGCAGGATTTCAACTGTTTTGGCGGTTTTGGCCAGCAGGGCATCGGCTACAAGGTGGATGTGCTGCTTACCGAGATTGGCAAACTGCTGTTTGGCAACGGCGAGCTGCTGCCTACCGTGCTGATCGGCGCCGGCCGCCTGGGCACGGCGGTCTCCAGCTTTATCAGCCGCGATACCAACGGCTACAAGCTGATTGCCGCGTTTGATATCAACCCCGCCCTGGAGGGCAAGGAGATCAGCGGCGTAACCATCCGCCCGCTGTCCGAGCTGGAAAGCTTCTGTGCGGCGCACAAGCCGGTGGTCGCCGTGCTGTGCGTGCCGCGCCAGAGCGCCATGGACCTTTCGGACGAGCTGGTTCGGCTGGGTATTCAGGGCTTCTGGAACTTCTCCCACTATGACCTGTCGGTGCCCTACCCCGAAGTGGTGGTGGAGAACGTCCACCTGGGCGACAGCCTGATGAGCCTGGGCTACCGCCTGCGCAATCAGGACTGATCTATCATCTATTCATAACGTATCACAGAAAACAGGCAGCCCTCTCCCCCCGAACGAGCAGAGAGGGTTGCCTTTTTATGAGGAGAGCAACTATGGCGAAGCTATACTTCCGATACGGTGCCATGAACAGCGGCAAAAGCACCGCGCTGATGCAGGTGGCCCACAACTACGAAGAGCAGGGGATGCGGGTGCTGATCCTGAAGCCTCAGGTGGATACCAAGGGCGGCGGCGAGCTGGTCAGTCGCCTGGGCGTGCGCCGCAGGGCCGACCTGCTCATCCCGCCCGAGGTGGATGTGTTCGAGGCCGTGCGCGCCGCTTCTGCCGGGGAGCAGCCGCTGGCCTGTGTTCTCTGCGACGAGAGCCAGTTCTTTACCCCGGCACAGGCCGAGCAGCTGTTCATGGTCACGGTAGACCTGAACATCCCGGTCATCTGCTACGGCCTGCGGTCAGACTTCTCCCTCAAAGGCTTCCCCGGCTCCACCCGTCTGCTGGAGCTGGCCCACACCATTGAGGAGATGAAGACCATCTGCACCTGCGGGCGCAAGGCCACCTGCAACTGCCGCAGGGTCAATGGGGAGTTCGTCTTTGAGGGCGAGCAGGTCGCCATCGATCTGGAAAACGATGTGCAGTACGTCAGCATGTGCCCCCAGTGCTATTTCAAGGCACGGCGGGCATTTTACGCCAAACGGAACGCACAGTAAGTGTCGATCTCCGGCAGGCACAGGAGCCCTCTCCTGCGTGAGATCCCAGATCTCCCAAAAGATTTTTACAGTTTTCAGAGCGCTGCCCAGCCGGGCGGCGCTTTTTTTGCCTGTCCCCTTTCAAAGTGATATATTAGTTGTATCCAACGGCGAACGTTTTTTGCGCAATTGATATATCAGTTTATAAAACAGCGATATCGTCACTTTTTTCACATGTTGTATACAACAACGTACCGTCAATTTCGCAAAAAGTTACAAAACCATTGCAATTTTAGGGGTTCTGCCACACTTTCTCGGCCTGTTTCTATGCAATCTATCCAATTATGCAGGTTGCACAGTTTTTCGCCTCAAGTTTATTCATTTCGGCAATGCCGTCAAATCGCCGCAAATCACGAGAGCAATATTTGTTCGTTTTTTGTCCGTATCACTTCAATTTACATCTTTCTTTTTCCCATCCCTTTTGTTATCATATTTGTATACAACGAGCCTTGTGCAGAAAGGCCCGCTCGATGTTTTTTGATTTATTAGGAGGAGAACAACAATGAGCAAGGCAATTTCCCGTCGTGATTTCCTGAAGGTCACCGGTGCTGTTGGTGCAGCTGGTCTGCTGGCTGCCTGCGGCGGCAATGGCGGCGCAGCTTCCAGCACCGCTTCTTCCGCAGCCGAGGCTGCTTCCGTGGCTGGCCTGAGCAGCGATCCCGTTACCCTGACCATGAGCTGGTGGGGCGGCGAGTCCCGTCACAACGCTTACCAGGAGGCCATCAAGGCTTTCTCTGCTGAGCACACCACCATCACCGTCAACCCCACCTTCGCTGCATGGTCCGGCTGGGAGGACACCATGTCCACCAAGTTTGCAGGCGGCGTGGCTGAGGATGTCTGCCAGATCAACTGGAACTGGCTGTACAACTACTCCGGCAACGGCCAGACCTTCCTGGATCTGAACAGCGTCACCGATTACCTGGATATGTCCCAGTGGGACGACGCAAAGCTGGGTGCCTGCAACGTTGCAAATGCACAGCAGTGCGTGCCCATCTCCATGACCGGCCGTATCTTCTACTGGAACAAGACCACCTTCGACAAGGCCGGCATCTCCTACCCCACTACTCTGGACGAGCTGATGGCTGCCGGCAAGACCTTCCAGGAGAAGCTGGGCGATGACTACTATCCCCTGCACCTGGGCGCATACGACCGTATGATCCTGATGGTGTTCTACCTCGAGTCCAAGTACGGCAAGGACTGGGCAGATCCCACCACCTCTACCCTGAACTACACCGCTGATGAGATCGCCGAGGGCATCGACTTCATCAAGAGCCTGGTCGATGGCCACGTCATCATGCCGCTGCCCACCTACTACGGTGCAAACGGCGACGGTGCTACCCACCAGTCCAACGAGTGGATCACCGGCAAGATCGCCGGCATCTTCGAGTGGGATTCCGCTGCTTCCAAGTACCAGGACGCTCTGGACGAGGAGAACAAGGCTGGCTTCACCGTCGGCGAGGAGATCAAGTTCGGCGATTACAACGGCGGCTTCTCCAAGGTCTCCATGGGTCTGGCCATCACCAAGACCTGCGCACACCCCGCAGAAGCAGCTACCCTCATCAACTTCCTGCTGAACGAGGAGAAGGGCGCTTCCATCATGGGTTCCGAGTGCGGCATCCCCGCTTCCAAGGCTGGTCTGGGTTACGCTCAGGCTGCCGGCGCTGTCAAGGATCTGGTTGCTGATGCAAACGCCAAGGTCATGGCCTTCACCACCAACAAGCTGGATCCCCTGTTCGAGAACAACGACCTGAAGGCTTCCGGCACCGGCATCTATCAGGAAGTGTTCGATACCGTTGACTACGACAACAAGAGCGGCGCAGATGTTGTTGACACTCTGCTGGATGGCATGTCTGCTGTTGGCTACACTGTCTGATCTTCTTTGCTGACCTGAGTCAAATTACATATCAGGGGCATCGTCCACCCGTAGGCCCGATGCCCCTTTTTTCTCAGGTACAGGTTACAATTCTCTGACAAATCTGTTGCCAAAGTGTGACATAAGGTTTGTTGCACTGATTTTTACCAAAGGAGGATTCCCGGATGAAAGAAAGCAAAGCGCCCTCTCTCGGGCGTACCCCCGCACAGAAGTTCCTGGATAAGTGGCAGGGTCTGATCTACCTGATCCCCTGGATCATCGGCTTTATCGTGTTCAAGGCCATCCCCTTCGGTCAGTCGCTGTATTACAGCTTCACCGACATGAACTTCTTCAACGGCATCCACCAGTACGGCGTGATGAACTACGTCACCGCCTTCTCTGATGCCAAGGTCACCAAGGCTCTGGTCACCACCTTCAAGTACGCATTCATCACCGTGCCCCTGAAGCTGATCTTTGCTCTGTTCATCGCATACATCCTGAACTTCAAGATTGCCTGCGTAAACCTGTTCCGTACCGTTTACTACATCCCGTCCATTCTGGGCGGCTCCGTTGCCATCGCCGTGCTGTGGAAGGCGGTTTTCCGTGATGATGGTCTGGTCAACACCATCATCCGCGCCATCACCTTCGGCCACGCACAGGGCCCCTCCTGGCTGAGCGACCCCAACTATGCGCTGTGGATCATCTGCTTCCTGCGCATCTGGCAGTTCGGCTCCGCCATGGTGCTGTTCCTGGCCGCCCTGAAGGGCGTGCCTGCAGACCTGTACGAGGCTGCCACCATTGATGGTGCCGGTAAGTGGAAGCAGTTCTTCTCCATCACGGTTCCCATGAT